>Ga0228711_1010687_pt1 | contig 11979 bp, 9 predicted proteins | sample MedpolnodulmetaG_2_FD_177996 | JGI IMG/M metagenome (GOLD analysis project Ga0228711, IMG submission 177996) | Root nodule microbial communities from Medicago polymorpha collected in Santa Monica, California, United States - brown nodules | ecosystem: Host-associated > Plants > Roots > Nodule...
CACACCTGAAATTAATTATCAAGAAAGTGACTTTGGTGTTAAATCCAATTGGGATAACTAGCACAACACCCAATTGAATCCAAGGTTGAAGAACGACACTGATTTCTAATTTTTTCTGAAGTAGATTGAGTGTTGTTGTTTTTGAGATGATGAATTTGAGTTTTTAAATGTTTTATATTTTGGGTTTGAATATGAATGAAGGTGTTGAAGATGATTTGATTTTGTTTGGAGATTTTTTTTTTTTGTTGATGTTGCTGCTGCTTATTGGGTTGTTGTTATTGTTTGTTCTTGTTGTTGGTGTTGTTCCTTTTTATTTTTTATTTTTTTCCATGAAAGTGTTGTTGATGTTGTTCTTATTTTCCAGAAAATGGGGGAAGAAGATGAAGAATTTAAGTGGAGAAGATGAAGAAAATAAATTAAGTTTTTCCGCCAATGCCAAAATGACACGTGGATAGCAGTTAACGTTTTTTTGATTAAAACTAACAGAAGGGACCAAAACAAGTAGCGGAGATAAAGATAAAGTACTCAAACGGTCTTTTTTTTAGTTAAGGGACCAAAACGATACTAAATAATAACTTAAGGGACCAAAAGAGCAATTAAGCCAAAAGATAACGAGTTAGAGGTTTTGGATTCAAATTCAGAAGAACGAGAAAAATCAATCAAACAACTATTTACTATTTAATAAAAGAAACAATGCACATCCAAACCGAATACAAAGAGATTGACTCAAATTTTACACACTCCCTAAGTGAAATACTAAATCTCAAGAGAGGCTTCAGAAACTATAAAAGTAGTGTACCATCTGAAGAAAAAACAAGTCAAAAGAGCAACCGACACAAAATAATAAAACACAAATAAGCCAAAAGAGCTCCGCCAAACAACATCGTTTCCTCACCCTAAGTTTCTGTTGTAAAAAAAAAAAAATCATGTCTGGATAAACATGTTGGTCCTTAACCTTGTAGGCACCGAGCATATCCAACCTTTTGATTTCATGGGCCGACCTACGTAGGTATACAATTAAGGAAATTGCTCTTTAGGCACCTAGCAAGTGCCAAACCGTAACTAACTACCGTTGACACCTTCTTAAAAATACCATTTGATACACTTTTTATACGAGGTTAACCGATTTAAAACGTGCATTAACCGATTTAAAAAGTGTCGAACGACAGTTATTCGCTACTCGATATGTGCCTATGAGCAATCACTATATGCCTAAAGATCTTCTACAATTAAATGGACTCCTACAAATGGTGCACAAGCTATGTAGGCCGGTTTGCAAACCATCATCCGCACATCTACCCAACAACTATGCATCCAGACTCGTAGTGGTCAGTGAAGAGAGATGGAGAGATGATTACAAAAGATGGATAAGTAAAAGGTAAATTTTATTCACCGAAAATTAGAGTTTCAATATAGAAGAACGCCTAAACTGATGAGTGCTTAATGCTTGCTCAAAATAGAGAGAAGTTTTTAATTTTTTCAATAGCTTTAGGTATCTTTCATTATAAAATTATCAAGAGAAAAATGACCACTTTATGTATTTAATTCACTCAATTTTACTTTACTATTTCAATAATGAATTTATATTTTTTTTAGAGGATAATGAATATATGCTAGAAATGAATTATTGATTTAATTATATAACCATATGTTTTTTAGTTTATTTATAAAAAAAACTACCAATTGTAATATCCATGCATGCAGATCCTATTCTTTTGAATACTATAACTACTCATCCATGGAAGAAATCTAATTCAAATGTGCACGCTGGAGCTAATCCGAAAATGCGCCAACATGCAATAACCAACCTTCAAGAACATGGAAATCAAACGTCAAAAAAAAAAAATGTGGAAATTAAAAACCAAAACCAGAATAACTTTTTATTTTGTGCATCCTTTGGTTCAGGAAGTTCACATATTTAAATAATTAAATATGAAATGCCTGACTATCAAGTAAATTCTCAAACCCCAATTTTACATTGTTTACATGTCCTAGGCATAAACATGCTCATCTTAGAATGCAAAATCTAGCCACAAATAGAGGACATAATGCTCTCAAAATAGGTTTTGAATTGCAACATCTCGATCTTTGTATTTGTAGAAAGAATAAACCATCAATTTGGTTCTTAAACTATGATTTTCTCTCCAATTTAATCTCTGAACAATAGATAAATAATAATAATAGTTCCAATTTTTTTTTTTTAATCCATCAAGATAATCTTTGAGCTATCATTATCACTTTCATATTTTTAAAGGAACCGAAAAACTAACTTGATGATTAACAATGCATGTTAAATTGATACAACCACAATTGCGAAAATCACGGTATTGTACAAACCATCAAAACCTTGATAGTGTGGCTGCAATCAAGGCCTATAAAGAATCCGCATCCTCCATTTGGGTTGCGACATCAAAGGTTTTATGTCTAAGTTACCACAACACAATAATCGTTGAAGTCAAATCAGTCACATTTAATCGCGATTCTCTATCATATCAAAGATTACAACACGACTGCAATTTAAAACCCTGACTACAATTGAGGTTGTCAATTAAAATTTTTCTCAATAGTCTTCTTTTGTTTCTCATCCCTTCACTTTATCAAATGAGGTAAAAGTGATGTCAAGAGAGGAAACAAAAGCACAACAACTAGAACAATACCAAGAATTATGGCATAACATGTCCATTTTCTAGAATTCTTTTGTTGCACTCTAGCTTCCTGAAGTTGTTCTGTCCCTCTTCTTACAAAAGAACTAGCATGTGCAACATGACTTTCTATATTATTAAGTTGTTGGCCTTGAGACTCTACCAAAGCTGCCATATCCAAAAACACTTGATGCAACTCAATCAAATTCTTCTCAATTTCCTTAACAGCATCATGTCTTTCTTGAATTTCCGAAATAGTATCCATTATTTGACCCCTACCTTGTTCTTGAATTGCCCTTTGCATGAAATTTTCACTTTCTCCACTTGATATCAAATTCTCTATAGTTTCTTCATCCGCTTTCTCTCCCGTTATTGTAAAATATCTCCGTTCCACCGTTTCCTTATACTCAAGTTGCATTCTTGCTCTCAAACCTTGAAAATCATCCATCATATCTTTGAGTTTCTTCCCTAAACCACTAACCACTGAAGTTCTAGTTCTATCTGCCGATGAACCTGGACCACACCCTGGAATGTTTCTATTAGCTGCATTTGAACGATCCAATGCTTCGAGTTTTCCTTTAATGATTTTGACACGTTTAAGGACTTGTTCAACATCTTTGTCCATTCGCCCTCGAAGTTCTTTCATGGTTTTAGCATTGTGCACGGTTTTACTTTCTTCATTAGCCTCTTTCAATTTCCTATACAATTGTTCAATTGTTTTCATGTCTTCTTTTATATTCTCAACATCTTCGAAGAATTTATCGAGATTGACAGTTTCTTTATTCCCTGCCTCCACATCATCAAGGTAAGCTTGTTCCTTCAAATCAGTGTACTTTTTGAACGAATTTGAGAACAAGTCGTTCATTTTTGCGGATTTAATTAACAATGACCAACACCCTTCTTGTATTAAATCCTGGTTTATTTTGTACTTGGTAAATCTAGCAACAGAAATCTCATAAGATCATGATATGATTGTTATCTAACATAATGGTAATACTTTGAACAAAAAAATAAATATCAAGGTACATGCTTCTTCATGTGACAAAAATCTTGAGGTAGAAGCTAGAAGGTGACGAAAAACAAGTAATTCTCACCAAGGAAAGGTAATAATAGAAGTCAATGGTAACTATGAAACAAGGACCAACTAAATTAACTTGTTGCTAATTATCAAACAAAGGTGTTAGATCTTAGATACGCCAAAGATTACTCGCATATTAACAAATGGCACTATTGATTCTAAATTGGATTTGGTTTATGACTTGGTCGTCTTTTTTTCTGTCTTCTGGCTCTCACATTCTTGCTCCTATTATTTTTAGCATATACTAATAATTTTCTCCTTCATCTTGAGGGTTGTATAAATACTGATTTAAATAAGGAAAATTCTATGGTCGCTGGCATTTATTTCTTGATATATTTTTTAAAAATGATGACAACTTGCTATTATTTTTGGAGAAAGACACTTTTTTTTTTTTTTATAAATAAATTATCACACTTTCGAAAAAGTGAATGATTTTTTCTCCAAGTTACAAAACAAAATTTCATTTTAATCCAAATAACATATTATTGTATTCAAATCTTAAGTACATTTTTTGTTTTCAATTTATGTTTTCCTTGACCATCAATTAAGTTAGAAGGATTTTTATGAAATGCCACCAAGGCTTGATAGTATACATGGCCAAATCATAGCTTATAAACCATTAATAAATTATAACATATGATAATAAAATCCTTAAAAAAAAAGATAATAAAATGATGCACCTATTAATGTTAGATGCAGCGTTTTCAAGTTCAACATTGTCCTCGTGAGCTTAACTGAGTTGGTATGGACAATACATACTATATGTAAAGTCTGGGGTTCAAACCTCAACCACCACAAAAAAAAAGGTCCAACATTACCTTACCATTTTTTTTGACAAAAATAAGTATAGCATATAGAGCATATCTCCAAGGACTAAAAATTTGTTCTAAAATCGAGTTGTACGATAATCAACTAAGGATGAATGACTAAGGAGTTAGACTCCAACAAGAGTGAATTAAAGTTCGATTTTCAATTAAAAGAGGTGTTAATATTTCTTGATTACCACCCTATTCAAAAGTGTTTATGACACAAAACTTGATTAGTTACACACATTTTCTCTTTCTTGCTTTCAAATTTAATTTTACAGAAAAAAATATTTCATGAACATTATAAATCAATGACAATGAAGATACAAAACCCCCTCTTCTGATTTTGAGGTGAGGACAATTGCATGAAGAATCGAACCTTGACATTATAAATCAAATAATGTTGATTTTGTTTAATATAAGAGACAACGTTTTTTTGTTTTTAAATAGTATAGTGATTAGAATCTACTTTTTGAGAGAAATAAATTAGAAATTCAGAATTTAAACCCTAACCAATATATATATAAAACAATGCATTGTCGTGCCAACTGAAATATACACACTCGGACTTATAAATTCTAATTTTGATAACAGATGAATTTGGACTAAACAATTTAACATTAAATGTTTACATAATTAATTTTAAACCACTGTTTATTGGAAAAAAGAATAATGATGAAAATATTTTATGACTTACAAGGATACTTGTTGTATCTTTAAGAATAAAAAGGATAATATCCTCGTGAGCTGTATGAACAATGCATAAAATATGTAAGGTTCAGGTTCAAATCCCGGCCACCACTAAAAAAAAAAAATACTTGTAAAAAACAAAGCATAAATGATTAACTTGTTAAATTTTTTTAGACAAAATATACGAGGTTTTTGTACACGGCTGAGTGTGTTCCGTCTTAGGTTGTGGTTGATTGCGGCTGAACCCTTGAAACCATGGATGAAGAAGCAGCAATATCAGAGCGCAAAACTGGTCACGTTAAGAAGAGAGCTTTAAAGAACAAAGCTTTGGCCATTTCTTTCGACGAGAAAGATCTCAAAGATTATGTTACTGGCTTTCATAAACGCAAGAAGAAGAGAAGAAAAGAAGCCAACAAACAACAAGAAGAAGCTTTAAGACGCAAACGCAATGAGGAACGCATAAAGGTACCTATCCCTTTTCACAATTTCATGCTTAATGTTGGATGATTAATGCTAAAAATTCAATTTTATTGCAGAGGAAGTTGGAAAGAGAACTTGCTTATGGGGGTGTGCCACCGACTGATGACACTGAAACTGCTGAAATTGATAACAACCAAGAAGAAGAAGAAGCTGACAAACAAGTTCAATCTGTTGCTGGTAAACTTTTTATTGATATAGTCATGTTTGTATAAATTGCTTAATTAAGTGCTTATAGCATACACATTTATCATGTAAGTTCTTAGTTATTTATGTATAAGCTATTTCTATAACATAAAGGTAAAATAAAGTCAAATTTGTTTTATATAAGCTAGAAGCTGTTTTCATAAGCTATCCTGGAGAGTTTATACAAATAAGCTGAAAATAGCTTATCGACATGATATAAGCTGTTTTAATAAATTCTCCCAATCAGTCTCACAATTGTTTATGCCAATAGGTAAGCTCATATAGGTCAATCTATACCAATCCTTAGATGTGTCTGGTGATGAATCAAACCCTTAATTTGTTTCTTTGCTCATTGCTCTTTGCATGTGTCTGTCCATGCTTAGTGTTAGCTGTAAAAGGCAATGCATGAGAATGTTATTAAGTTCCTTCTTCAGACTGGCATGCATTCATACAGCATCCTTGATCAGTCCACAGTCCTCATGTCTTGTGCTTATACTTGATGTTTTACTAGGACTTAGGTAGCTTAATTCAAAACTGTTTGACCTATTAGGCTTTGTTTGCGAGTTTGGAAGGGAAGGGAAGGGAGGGGAGGGTTTTGGAAAAGAGGAACGAGCAAGTGGAAGAAATAGAGTACATTGGGAGGGGAGGGCTTTGGGGGTTTAATTTTTCTTCATAATACAAAACCCTCCACATTTGGGGAACTAAAAAGTTGTATTGGAGGAGGGTTTTGGAGGGTTTATATAAATTCTTTGAATTTATTCTATGTTGTTATAATATTCTTAATATTAAAAATATATGAATCATAAGCATTACTTTATCATTCTCTAAAAAAACACTTTCAAAAAAATGTGAAAGATTTCTCCATTTCCCTCTATATTTTCCACCCCCAAAGCCTTTCCTACCCCTCCCTCTCCTCCAAACTCCCAAACAAAGCCTTAGTTGTCGGTAGTTGCCTGTAGCACTAGCATTGGAGCCTAGCAGAGTTGAGTGTGGCCTCCCCCAGATGCGTGGGAACGTGGGAGTAGCGCCCTTCGCGGCCGCCATCACTGCATGCTACCCACTATCCCACTTTGGGAGTCGGCTTTTCCGCTCTGCTATCCGGGATTGACCGCTATGCCGTACATGTAGTGTAGAGGGCTATTTGGTTTAATTTTTCTAGATGATGTGATTTTTCTTACTGCATTCGGTGGATGACTCATTTGATGATTGAATTTATCTTTTCTTGTTGAAAGCAACAAAGACATATGAAAACGATGATTTGAAAGTCACTGTTGTAACAAAAGAGATCAACCCTGATGAAGAGAGTTTCCCTAGCGAAAGGAAGGAAGCCCCACCAGCAGTGTCCTACCATCCTGTTGTAGCTGATAAAAAGAAATCCGTTCCTATAAATAACAAGAAGCCATTTAAAAAGGCTGCAACAAAGCACAAGTCACAGCCAAAGCAAAGAAGTAAGAGAGAAAAAAGGAAAGGAAAGAAGCCAGGAAACAAGTGACGGTACCTTGACATGTTGCTTCTTCAGAACATTCCCAAATCTGCAACAAACTTTATTTTTTGTGGAGGTACTTATAAGTTCAGTAACTTAGCTACTAACTTATTGCAGAGTTTGGGCTATTTTCGTTGTTCATTAAATATACGCCAGTAGGTGACTGAGTTTCTTATGTGGATTGGATGGCAGGTTTCTCTTCTGCTGGAGTCTCATCGTCTTCCCTTGTTTAGCTGATCCATTTGGGGGGATTTCAGAATCAAGAAGAAACAGTTTTTTTTGTTGGTTTTTTTAATTAATTAGTAATTATACTACGCTGTATACATTTAATACATGCAGATGTTTGATTTTACAGTTATGCATTTTTCTTCAGTTTAAAATTTAGTCAAGCTGGTTCACTTTTTAATCTTCATGTTTTGAGCGCTATGATTCACCTTTACATGTGATCTTCTAATGAATCAGATCCTTAATTCTGTGTGAATGGTTAAACCAAACTCTCAGGAGAATTCTTTGGTGAGTTTCTTGACTTAAGTAGTCCATGTACTCAGGCAAGAGTAAGTTGCAGCTGGTTTCTGAGACCAGACCTATTTTTAGTCGTTTTTCTATAAGAAAAATGTGCTATACTGGCAACTATATTCGTCCCTATAATTGTGATTGAATGGAAATATAAGCTGTTTAACATAATCTGTTTGCTCTAGTATGCTGTATGGATTATTACAAGAGCAGAGTCATTGACTGTTGTATAAGTTTGATAATCCGTTTGCCACTTAGATTGGTCAAAGAGATACCAGAATCAGAATCAGAATCGTTTTAAAATAACTTTTCCAATTTCTATTGTCAATGCTAAAGAAAAATAAGGCTGAGACATTTATTTCGTTTAATTATTGTATGAACTATATTTCATTTTACTGTCTCAGCTTTTAGGAATTAAAAGTTGTACTTATTTTTGTACCAAAAAAAAAGTTGTACTTATTTATTTTTACCTTGACCAGATTGACTCCATTTTGTCTGATGGACCTCTCTTCATTCTAATAAATAAAAATTAGATTGTAGCACAATCTCTCACTCACGTAGTTAACCTGTGTGGGGTTATATAATTGAATGATGTGGAATGATATAACATAATTTCTAGATTAACTAGCCAATTCTGTTATAAAAAAATTAACTTGACAATTCTATCTCATTACACTTCATCCCATCCCATACTACATTAATAACATGCACTTTGCAAAGACAAAAAAAAACAGATTAACATGCACTTTACCTAAAAACACATGCACTTTAATATTCTTTCTTTTTGCTTTAACAACTAGTAAAACCTATCGACTGAAGACAAGAAAATAAATGAAACTCAGAAACTATAAGAAACTGTAAAGAGAAGAACCAAATCAAATGTTATTATTCTATGTAGTTTTTTCCATTTGGGTACAATACAAGTACAAATATGTAGTCTGCCACTAGTTACAAAAGAACATTATAAGAGGAACGGACAATTGTACAGTAATCTAAACTAAAAAAAAAATTCAATCACAGCTAAGCTATAAGCTAAAGCAATTTCAACGTAAACTAAATGAAACTTCTGAAACTTATCAACAAAGAATTGCACAGTGACTAAACTAAAACAGATTCAATTACAGCTAATCCAAGCTAACACAATCTAACAGTAAACAAAGTGGAACTTTTGGGACTAATTAATGGAACAAAGAAAAAACGTAAGCAGCTAGCAAACCACAGCATTGTCCACATTGAGCAGAGTTGATCATTGCGGTGGTGGTGCATAGAAACTGAGATCAGTAGTTTGATTAGGAATAGCAGAAGCAGTGGAGTTGCTCGGCGAAAGAGGAGGAAGTGGTGGCTGAGGATGAGGAGGCATTGTGATCGGAGGTCTCATATTCATTGGAGCATGGAAACCAGAAAGAGTTGGGGGTGAAGTCCATGCAGGAGGTAGAAATCGAGTACTCACAGCAGCAGAATTTGATGGATTTATATGCTGTAACCGCTGCAAAAATGAGTTCATTGAAGATTGCAGTGGTATTGGTGGTGGTGGTCCTAAGATGTTATCTCCGTTGTAACTCAATGGACTCTGAAGATCAAATTCATCAGATTTGTTGTTTTGCACCTTGCTCTTTTCTTCGATCCAAGCTTCACAAACCAGCAACATATACTCAATTTCTTGAACTGTACATGGAGTAATCACTGATCTGGCATTGATGCATTTCACAGAAGGCTCATATTCCTTAGGCAATCCTTCCAATATCGCATCAATGTGTTCTTGCAAGTTCACCGGCCTTTCTGCAAAATCCAGAGAATCTATCAAGATCTTGATTCTGAGCAGATATTCCGAGACCGATTCCGTGCTTTTCTTGGTGATGCTGCCTAGTTCAGATCGATATCGTCCAACCTTTGCGCGTGCTCGAGTCTTGAAGAAGTCATGGAGTTCATCCCATAACTGTTTTGAAGTTTTGCATCCAATTACTCGTCTGAGCATGGATTCTGATAGAGTGGAGAGAATCCAAGAAAAGAGGATCTGATCTGTTTCGTCCCAATCACCGTTAACAGAGCCTGCATTGGGACTCATTAAAGAATCAGTCAAGAATTTATGAAGCCTGTGACCTTTGATTACAGGTTCGACTAATAGACGCCATATCAAGAAGTTTTCCTCATCTAGTTTGATGGAAAGTTTGGCCTTGTAGATAGACATTGGCGGCGGTGGAAGAAGCGGAGGAAATGAGAAAGTGTTGGATGCAGTAGGGGAATTCTTGTTGTCTTTGGGATTCTGGAGTGGGTTGCTTGGTGATGAAAACATGGTTTGGTAGTATGTGATGATGAAGATGAGAAAATGAGAGAAAGTAAAGGAAAGTTTAGAGAGGTAATAGAATGTGAGAATTAGATTGATTGTGATTCTGTTTAGTTTATAGATGAATCCAAATATTTATAACAGAATTTTGTTGTAACTGCCATGTGATAGTTAATAACAGAATTTTGTTGTAACTGCCATGTGATAGTTAATAACAGAATCCAAACTAACTAATTTAGTTTCTATTGGGTGTTCTCAACTTATCTGTTGCTCCAAGCCTCCAAGGTCTATACATTCTCCTTACCCTATGTATTTTCGAACCTTTTTGCAAGATTTTTAATCACAAATCATATGTTGTTCGTCTTTTTTTTTGTTTTGAAAAACCTATTCTTGTTGAGAAGATGACTGTCCTACTTTTCACTATATGCGTCTTAACTCTTAAGAACACACATCTCCGTTTCCAAACTCATCCTAACCAATTATATACTCAAACCAGAAATGCACGAATTACAGCTAACCGTGCATGTGTAATCATCCTTTATGTTTACAACAGCAGCAGAGTCATTAGCTGTTGACTGTTGTAGCAGTTTGATAAATTAATTGATACGACTTTAATTCAAGTATCTGGTGGATAGAATCTTATTTGAAAATTATGGGTCCAGCCGAAAATAAAAAACCTCATTTGGAGAATTCGTTGCAATTGCTTAGCTACTAGATCACGGGATTCATTGTGCAGGTTGCATTACTTTGTGGAGCAGACAGCATATTTATCCTTTAATAGGTGCAGCAATGGCGCGCAACAATGCCACTACAACTACTATCATAGATGTTTTCGGCCAACCACTGTTTTGCTGCCTTTTATGGAGCCGTTGGAAGCAACGTAACAACAAACTGTGGTACCGAGTTTTGGATTCAAGCAATTCGTTTACTGCAGGACTGGAATTTGGCGAGACAGACCAGAAATCGTTGCTACTAAGTGGCAAAAACCTGCACAAGGACACTTCAAGTGTAACGTGGATGCGTCATTTTCAGCAAGGCTGAAAGGCTTGGTATTGGTATGTACATTCAGGACGATAAAGGTCAATTTGTTCTTGCTAAAACCAAATGACATACTCCAATTAGAACATGTTGATTTAGAGAACGGTTGATTACTTGCACCGTAACAAAACATGTTACTGAATTTGGTTGTGTTCTTAATAGTTATCGTCACATTGTTAATTCACATTTTAGAAACTCTAAGATAGATTTTGTTATGAGGCAAGCCAATGAGGAAACTAATGCTCTTGCATGAATAGTCACATTTCTAGTTAGTTTTCAAATTCTTTATTGATATACCATTTTGTATCCATATTTTGTCGGGAAAAAAACGGTCGCTAACATCTTCACTAGCTTCTTTCAAAAACACATCTTCACTAGCTGAATAAAAATATATTTTCTGTCGCCAAATGTCAAATTTCCAATAAGCAATTTTCATAGTTTATCTAAACCATTTAAATGGATTTTGATTTTAAAAAAAAGCATTAAAATGGATAACCAATATCAATTATTTTTTCTCATAAATTATCCAAATATAAATCATTCTACGGTTAACTCACGAATAAAGAAACCAAATTTTACTGATATAATTTAAGTCCATTTTTTTTATGATACCCTACGGTCTTTAGGGAAAGGGTGACCTTGATAATTTGAAGTTCGATTAAGAGGTACGTGTGTCACTTTAATTAATGTGAATCTCTCTCGTTCTCAAATTTTTTAAGTAAAAATCTTTTGTAAAAGTTTTTTTTTTTTTTTTTAATTTTAAAATTTATTTAATAAAACTA
>Ga0228711_1010690_pt1 | contig 11974 bp, 8 predicted proteins | sample MedpolnodulmetaG_2_FD_177996 | JGI IMG/M metagenome (GOLD analysis project Ga0228711, IMG submission 177996) | Root nodule microbial communities from Medicago polymorpha collected in Santa Monica, California, United States - brown nodules | ecosystem: Host-associated > Plants > Roots > Nodule...
ATGTATGGGATTGTACTCGGGGTTACTCCACCCGATACACTCCGTAAAATGAACTCAGATAATAATGTTTGTTCAACGCTAACCTCTAACATAATGAATGAATATGACTACGTACGTTTATGATATGCTGTTAGACATGTACAGGTTTATGTAAGTAAGGCAAGCTATGAAGTTATACCGACGACGATCTTAGGTTCCCCCGATCGTCCGGTTTAGGATCGTGTCATGAATATGTTATGTTTAAGGCTCGATGCGTTTAGCGTATCCTGAGTTAGCGGTTCTAGGTTCCCTCGACCGCCATGACACGTATAGGTATATGACAAGACCTATATGACAAGTTAAGAAGAACCTACGACGGATCTAGTATGCACGACCGTCTAGGCAAGCATGACCCACACACGTATAATCAACCGTCAGGTTGTATTGTAGACACGTGGTAACCATGGGTTTTCCCGAGGTTACCTATAGCCTAGGATTAGGTAGGACTCACTGAGACATTATGTCTCATCCCAATCCTTATTTGTTTCAGATCAGCAGGTTGCTTCAGCAGGATTTAGCAAGCTTGTAGCCGGATGGATAATCAGCAAGTGCCCGTTCGTACCCGCTGCCGGATGTCATAGACTTTAAGGATGTATTTTTATATGCTTTGGACGAGTTTATGTTGTATTGTTGATTGTACGAACGTGTGTTGTTGTATAAATTATTCATTCGTAGATTTTATGTTGTAAATTTTAATGTATCCAGTACTAAAGATGATGCACATGCTAAACTTTTTAGATACGTTTAGTATGCGTATTACACCTCTAATAAAATTTTGGGTTGAAGTTATTTTTTTATTTTTATTTTTTAAAACATACTAACCGGCTTAAGTACCAACTAATCTTATCGTTCACTAGCAGGGTCCATTTAAAGTTGGAACAAACACTGTATGGACTAGCTCACAGAATCTGGCACTAGAAAAGTTGAAGTCAATTTTTGTCCAAAATCACCTAACATAGAGCAGTGAGCTATGATGGACTAACCCACAAAATTTGGCACCAGAAGAGTTGAAGTAAATTTTTGTCCAAAATCACCTAACATCTCACATGATACAAAATCAAATCTTACATCTTTCACCTTAAAAATCAAACACTAATTAAAATTAACCATATGATCAATCAGTAACTAATTAAACTAAACTTTGATGTCAAATAAAATACATGTATAATCAAACAAAACTAAAATTCTAAACCCTCATGAACATGCTTGAAAGTTGAAACTAGCTGAGAAACAAAAAGAGAAAAAACCCAGAAACCAAAAATGAAAAAGAAGCAAACTTTGTGAAGAGTGTTACCAAAACAAACTGATTCTCACAACCGGGTTTTTTAGGAGTTGAATCATCATGAACTATGTCACCAGCTAGAACGGAAGGAACTTTGGTGAGAAGTAGAATTAGAGAAGAAAGTGTAATAATCCAGAGAAATTTTTCTGGAGCCATTGAAGATTTGATGAATCTATTACCAAGTCATCATGTCTGAAACTAGAGAGAGAGGTTTCCCTTTTGCTTCTTGGAAAATGAACTTCCAATTTTGATCTACAACAACATAAGTTCATATATTTTTTTAGAATGGTCAAGATTAACACTGTTCTGTAAAAACGAATAAATAATTATAAAACTTATAATTTTATAGTCAAATTAAAAAAATATGGATTAAACAGAGTGATATTAAACGATGTAATATTAATGTAACATTATATTGACTTACTATCTATATCCACTTACTTTAGTTCCAAAATTTATTTTGACGTTTCGATTATATTAATTTTTTAGGGGTGTATTAACTCTCTTATTATAAATGAAATATTATAAATATTTTTTTTCTCAAAAGAAATGATAGTTTAAAAAAAAGTTAAGTAATTTTCTATTTTTAATTGGGTAATAGTCATTTTCATACGAGAAACCATAGTAATCTCTTAATTTATCGATAATTTAAAATAGTACTCATTCCGTTTCAAAATGAGTGTCACTTTAGCTAAAAAAATTTATTTCAAAATGAATATCACTTTACATTTTCAATATAACTATATTTTTTTCTCCCAACTTTATCTTCAATAAATACTCCAACTTTTCTCTTGCACAATTTTCAATGCAACTTTAAGTTTGTCTTTTTCTTGTGTAGTTTAGTAAAAGTGTTATGTCTAATGATTATTTCATTCTATTTTTTAATTTGTGTGCAATTAGCTAAAACGACATTCATTTTAAAACGGAGGGAACTATATTAGTCAAAATAGTTATTTACGTTAAAATATTTTGTTAATGTAGTTATAATAATCTCTTAAATAGTCTTTTATGTAAAAAATATATTTATTTGTTTAATGTCATATCAATAATTATATGAAAAGAGTTAATGTCAATATTGAAGAATTATTTTTTACGTAAAAGACTATTTTGATTAACGAAGTGTACAATAAATTTTTTTTTTTAAAATTTTGATACAGTGAAGAATTGTTATGATTTTATTACATATTTTGAGATATCAAAACGATGACTATTACCCTATTTAATTTCTTGTGCAAAATTGTATTTGCTGATATATTAATGTAAATTTTGTCTTTGTTGTTGTCATTATTTCTCACGGTTGTTACACGTCTACTCTATGTAGTCCTTTTCTCGTCTTGTTCGCAATCTTAATCAAACTAGAAATTGAATTTTTTTTGAATGAAACTTTCTTTTTTCCTAAGCAAGGAGAGAAACAGACATCAGAAGACAACACCGACATCACAACTAGATTGACACCTTGGAAAGCCTCCGTCCTATGTCTGTCAAACTCTAAAATTCAATAAAAAAAGGGAAAAAAGTCTGTACAAAGAGAGAGGGGGACTAGGCCAAAACCCTCAAAAAAGAAAAGCAAACAATGAAAAATAAATAAATGACTAAGGAAATCTATAATTGGGATAGAAATCCATATGCAACTTGGGCTTAAGAGTTTCTAACCAAATAGAACCTTGAATCCCATGATCCATATTCGCCAATTTGTCCACACAACTGTTACCTTCATGATACCAATACTACGGACATTCCAATATAACAGAATCATTTGGAAGATGGAGGAGGACCACCCTGTGCACGAGTTTGATAGGGCGTGCCAATGACTTGCTTTTTAAGCTTTTGCTTCTGCGATTTTGTAAGAACTTGAGTGAAGCCTTCATCAGTCATTCATTGATCATACCTTTATTGACAGAATTCTGAGGTACTGCCATTTGAATTGTGTCATTCGGTATGGCTTTGTATGTATCCTTATCCGTCGTTACATCTGCTATATCCCCCTCATCTGTAAATTGTGTGGTTGCCAACTCTTGAGGGACTGTGCTTGTAGCTTGCTGCTGTGTGGGAACCGTAATATCCTTGTCCAACAATACCCTCTCGGGAATAGAAACTCAACTCAAATTAATACTCCCTCCGTTCCTTTTTAAGTGTCCTTTTAGAAAATTAACACCAAAGTAGCGATGTGTATTTTTGCATATTTTCTTTCTATTATACCCTTATTTTAATCCATCAATAAATTCATATTTTATTGCACACACTTTATACTTCCAATAAATTTAAGATGTTATCTCTCACGTAACAAACAATTGTCAATTATAATCTATTTCTTCAACAAATTCCATTTTTTTGGGCACTCACTCTCTCATAACAAACAATTGTCAATTTGTCGCTGTGAGCTTAGCTTAGTTGGTAAGGACAATGCATAATATATGCAAGGTCTGGGGTTCGAACTGCAGACACCACACAAAAAAAATGTCAATTTTCTAAATATTGTGCACATCTTTTTAATTATTTTAAGTGTCAATATAAAAATTATTCCAACTTCACATTAATCAAAAGTTAAGAAAAAATTAACTTTCTTCCAACTCCTTTAATTAAAGTCAAGGCTTCAACTATGGTTTCAACCAATGCTAGAGTCACACTTGAAATTTTTAACAGTTATTACTCATCCTATTTATAGAATTTTAACTCTTCTTGAAGCCATTGTTTGGAACAAAATTTTGTTTAAATTTCAAGGTAACAAGAAACAAGCTTTGTTTAAAAAAACAAACAAATTTTGTTTAAAAAAAAACAAACTTTTGTTTTTTCAAATAGATAGCATTAATTAGTTTTATTGAAAAGGATAAAAGTAATTGACAAAGAGTGCAATTGACAAATCGTACCCTTAAAATACCAAATAGACAGTCAAATAGGGACGAAAAATTCACCCTAAAAAGACACTTAAAAAGGAACGGAGGGAATAGTTTTTTTTCTTTATCACCACTCAAGAATTTAACAAATCATTGTTCAACTTAGTTCATTGCCTCACCGTAACAAACTTCATCAAGGAATTAGAAAGAGAAAAAAAAACTTGCTATGGTTATTCTTTCTCAATGTTATCTTGTTTCACAACATTCCCCACATCATCAAAGCATCAAATCAAATAAATCTTCAAAGTTGTCGATAACTAATATTATCACCAGCCTAGTGGTATTGGCTTGCAATCTGGGAATGTGCTCCTCCTCAAGGTCTTAGGTTCGATTCTCTCTGGTGTCAATTTGAGGGGGTTAGTTTACCTTCTTCAAAAAAATAAAACTAATATTATCACCAAAGGGGCGAATGAAAATCACATTTTTTTGGTTGATTTAAAAATGGGTTTGAATTTTGTTTTTCTAATTTTTAATTTATAGGTGACCCATGAACTCATAAGAAAAAGAGAGAGGAAACGCATAGGATTTTACTCTTCTCACATTAAAAATTGTTCATTCACACTTGTATTAATTCAGCGACAATTAACTCCCACTCGTTACCAACGATAATTAATTGTTGTTGTCCCAATGACAGTTAAGTACCGCTACGTTCTTTTATAACACAAACAACATCCATTTCTCCAATTCACACAATTCACTCTCTAAAACTCTCTTAAATCACTCAGCATAAAATCTCTCCTCAAATTCATATCAAAGAGTATTTTAGGGCATAATCCATAAATGATGAAATTAAAGGAAGAGGTTGGGAAAGGCTTATATATTTGAATATTTTGAATTATATAATTTGTAGCGTGTTTTTTTTTCTTTTCAAAACGTATTATCTAAACAAAGAGTAAAATAGGAAATGCAGACTGCACGCGAGAAGCACGAGGGTGGCAAAAGTAAAAACGTTTATGCATTTGTTATGATTGCATCTATTTGTCAAGGCCCAAACCCACGGTCTCTAACCCTAAATTGTGTCCATCTTATTACTTGTTATATAAAGAGCCGCTGAGGCATATCTTTTTCTCATTCATTGCTGTTCTTCTTTATTTCTCGATTTTGATTTCCATTTTATATATCTTGATTATATCAGCTCTTTGTATCATTTGTTATTTGTTTCCAGTGTTTAAACGATTCATCGATGACTAAATCTATGATTTGGTCGACAAATTGAAGAGCAAATCGAGTCTCTCAAGTTGTGTCGTATACAACCAATTTAACAACACTAGAAATGATTTCGATAGTAGTCTTGATCTTATAATTTTATAGGACCGGCTACATTTTTACTTTTGGGTCAAGTTAGATATACGCTCAATAAAGATTAAGGAAGAGATGACAGGTCAGATGAAGATCTTCTTTAAAAATTAATCATTTATCGTCAGATCAAATCGTAGAAGTACAACAGGTATATCAAATCTTAGTTAATATTTGACTTTATTTTAAATAGGTATCAAATTTAAATTTTATAACACAAATCAATTATTTATTGAATTGATCATATTTTTATCCATCTATTTATTTTTTTCAAATATTTCTCTATTTATATCATATTTTAGTCTAACAATGTATGTGATATTATATTGTCTTTGTATTTAATTAATGTTTCTATCTAATCGTATTTTATTGTTTGTGAAAAAGTTTGTTTTAATTTTAAGTTTTGTTTTTCTCTACAACATTGTATATTTACTAAAATGATTGTTATTTGATTCATGTGTTTTTTAGACTTTAATTTGATGCTCGGGACTCCAAAATCTTTTTGTAGTATTCATAAAATCATATTCTTCTTTATGCAGTCCCATATTTGAAGCATTTTTCGATTTAACTGCATCTTCACTTATCAAATCACTATAAGTCTGCTAAAAAATATGTCAACTTTCAAAAGAAATTTTGATATTCTCATTGTCTAAAACTTTAGATCTGGAACAGGGGTCCCATGGACCAATCCACCTTCTCTTTTTGATACAAAAGCATTGCAATAATGAGATGGAGGCTAACTATATATAAGAGCATATGTTGTTGTAGAACAATCACTAGCAAGGTGAATAGGTGATGCATGACATGAGTTTTACTTCATGAATATTGAGGACATTTTCATTGCGTAAATTCCATAGCTTGCATCACTTTTCTAGTGAATGATCTAGTGTATAATTTGCCCTTATATATAGTTAAGCTCCAATTTAACATTGCAATGCTTTTGTATCACAAAGAGAAAGTGGACTAATCCATGGGATCCAGTTGCAAATATGAAGTTTTGAGACAATGAATTGAGAAGTGAAGATGCATAAAAAAACTGCTTCAAATATGGGACCCCTAAGGAGAAAGTGGTAGGAAAACTTCAGATGACTGCATTTTTTTAAGTTTGAGACTCAATTGATCGGAGGAGTTAATTGTGAGAGGTATTCACCCCCTATAAAACAAATAAATATGAGTAAGGAGAAGACGGGGAAAAAGATGAGAACCTAACTTCAACGAAAAGAAAGACATCAAATGGCATTCATATCAATGAGCCCTCCGATCAATCGACGCTCAAACTTAAAAAAATACAGTCAGATGAAGCTTTTCTAGAATCAGCTGAAGAAATAAAGTCTTCAGGTGATGCTAGGAAAGCATCAACTGACTGCATTTTTTTAAGTTTGAGACTCGATTGATCGGAGGATTCATTGATTTGGATGTTGTTTGATGTGTTTCTTTCCTTTGAAGTTAGGTTCTCATCTTTTTCCCCATCTTCTAAATCAACGAGCTTGTAGGCGGAGGAGTTAATTGAGAGACATATTGACCCACTGTAAAACAAATAAATACGAGTAAGGAAAGGGAGATGATTTTGAGAGAGAAATTGTTCTGAACCGGTCACAAGACCACTCACACGTTTACACGTGGCATAACTTACACGCCTTACGAATCTTCACTCAAAGGAGCACGCCAGCTTACCTGCACGCCATACAGGAGCACATCTCCTTGCTAGGATCACGCTACACGTGTCCTTCCCCGATCCTAATCATACACCGCATAACCTAGAGACTGTTATGGCCAACGCGCACCTATATAAGGGTGAACTTGCTTCACCCACAAGGTACATATCATTTTTCACAACACTTCTTACACACTCTCCTTCAGTTCCATTACTGAATTGAGCCTTGGAGTGCTAATGTGCCTACATGCACCTTTCGTTCCACTACGAAGACTCGTCGCCACCGACCGGAAGCCGTTACCGATCATCGGTGCATTCTCTGCCACCGTTGCGACAACCGTTCTCACCGGGCAGATCATTTGGCGCTAGAAGGAGGGGATCATTCGCTAAACCGCCATGGTCCAACGATCATCCACCGTAACCGTTAGGTTGAGTGAATTGTTGTTTGGGTTAGGATCATCCAATGCAGTACCTCTCTCTCACCAAGAGGTTTATAACAAGATAGCCCTTAGGTTGAGTGACATATCAAGGGATTATTTAGATTTGAAAGACCATTACAAGCATTCTTCTTGTGGCCTCAATCATATTGAAGCATTGTAGTCGAGTAAGGGAGTCCTTAGAAAAGTATATTAAGAGGTTGATGAGGAAATAAGTGAAAATATCAAAATGAAAAAGGAAGATGAAGAAAAGATGGAATTCTTTGAGGAAGAAATAGAGAAGCTAACATCATAGGAACCTTCTGAGTTTAGCTTCTCTATTTCTTCCTTAAAGAACACCACCTTTTCTTCATCTCCTTTTTCATTTTGATAATTTCACTTATTTCATCATCAATCTGTGAATATACTTTTCTAAGGACTCCCTTACTTGACTGCAATGCTTCAATTTGATTAAAGCCAAAAGAAGAATGCTTGTATTGGTCTTTCAAAGCTAAGTAATCCCTTGATATTTCACTCAACCTAAGGGCTATCTTGTTGTAAATCTCTTGGTGAGAGAGAGGTACTTCCTAACCCAAACAACAATGTTCGTAGAGCAGCTACGTCCTCTATCTTAGTAGGAATTTCCCGTTGAAATGTTGCATCTACCATTGTTATATCCTCTTCAGGGGCCAAGGAGACCATCAAAGGAAAATCAGCTTCCGAGAAGTATCTTCTCATTTCCTCTTTAGAAATATCTCGATGAGAAGTTTATAGCTGAGCCGGTGGGCAAGTGGATATCCATGAAAGCATTTGATTCCGAAGAGGAAGACCTTTCTCTCGCAAACTAGGTGATTTAGATGGTTTGTCCATTGAAGATATATTAACCTAAAAACGGAAACATTAAAAAGGGTAAATAATTGTTAGTCGATCAAAATAATGTGAAGATTAAAAAAAATAAAAAATACGGTCAAGCATATAGTTTACCTTTGTGGTGAATTTTTGCTTAGCCTGAGTCACTTGATCACCTGGGGTGACCACTTTCTCCTTACAAGCTCGTTGATTTAGAAGACGGGAAAAAGATGAGAACCTAACTTCAAAGAAAAGAAAGACATCAAATGGCATCAAAATCAAATAAATAAATATTAGTAAGGAAAGGGAGAAGATTTTGAGAGAGAAATTTAGAACAACTGGCTCTTTCTAGAATAAAGTAACCTTTGATGTTAGAACCTTTGATGTTTCTTTGAAATCAATTTTTCTTGTTCTTCTTCTTCGTCTTCTAAGTTAACAATGACTGGTTGTTTTCCTAAATAACAGAATGAGAATCAAAATTTAAAGAAGGGCAAGATCCAAAGACAAGAAAGTTAAAACATAAAATAATTATAAAAATTACCTTTCTTTGTAACTAATGTTATTTTGCTTCAGGTAGTTGGTTTGATGTAAGCCAGTATACAGATATTAATGTGGAAGGTTGAAAACAAATTAAGGTAGAAACTCTACTGTTTGAAAACAATGTGGCAAGTTGGGTTTTCACCAAATTTGAAAACAGTTTTATCCTAAAATTCAAAACCACAAAAATAGGTTTTGTGTATGGTTTTTAATTATACGCTGAAATGTGTACATTTGAGGCTAATAGTTCTCCAGCTGTATCATTGTCATTGAGATTTATCGTATTCTTTAGAGAATTTCTAGTTTTTATGTTATCTTTTTCTGAGTTTAAAATATTAATGAATCCTTTTTGATTTGTAGCAGCAAGACATTGTCATCTTAGCATGAATAGTTTATAGAAGGTTTGTAAATTTAATCTCCACATGTTTATTTTCAATATTAGGAAGAGATGGTACGATCTTTAACAAAGTAAATTACCTTTAATGCAACTATAGTTTTTTTATTTTTTGATGATCCAAGAGTGAGGTTAAATATCATGGGGAAACTGAACATCTCAGCTATGTTGTCACCTTCAAGAAACCCCATCCTTTGCCACCACCTCATAAAATATATTATTAAAAAAATGAGAAAATATTTACAATAGGGGAGACCAAACAAAAACAAGAGAGAAAAGAACTAAGGGAATCGATAATTTGGGAGACCATAGCAATCTCTAAAAAAATCGTCCTGAATCAACGTGGGCAAATAATCCCACCAAAGCATCCCCTGAATGGTGTGACTGTGATTTGCTAGCTTATCCGCACAAGTGTTACCCTCATGAAAAACATGAGACGAAAGAAGTTGTATACCATAATTAACACAATTTGCCCAGCGATTTCTCAGCTTCCACAGAACAAGATCATGATTCCAAAAGACCAATACAACGCTCTTCGAGTCCCCCTCAATCCATAAATTCATCCACGAAGCCCTATGAAGACTCACACGCCCTCCACCTGAAAAGGAAACCAAGCGGGGAAAAAGAGACCATGAAATTCAAAAGATGACAGAGCAAACGCAATGCGAACAAACCACTGAGAGTAAGTAAGATTTTTTAGCTAATAAATTACCACGCGAGGGACACGACCTAAGTGAAATCAGTGTACTAACACGACCGCAATATTATTAAAATGAGAATCTTTCACTCACAACAAATGTGTTTGTTATGTGTTTGACCAACAGGAATAAAGACACCAAGCGTGTCGGAGCATGCAAAATGCAAATCCTCCGAACGCGGCATTAACATGATAAAATGGAACATACTACACACAAACAAGAAAAGTCATGAGAAAACAAAATGCAAATCATAAAGTCTATTATAAAACAACCGTCATGGAGGGACACTGTTCACAAAAGCAAAAAGAAAGCGGAGAACCCGAAACAAAACAAGCAGGAAACAAGAAATTCAGTAAAAGATTCGCCGGTTCGTCAGGCCGGCCCCTAGGCTGCACAGATCCGTGGGAGTCCTGATTAGAAAAACTTTGGAGCAGTCCACCTTAAGAGGGGCATGAAAGAATTCCACCTGAACAAGGGCGTCCTCAAATGTAAGTTCCAAGGTCCGCTCAGCAACTGCTACCGCGTCGTTGGTCCTTTTCTCGTGGGACGCAGCGTCCTCCTCAGCCCAAGCCTTAGTGGCCACAGCTTGCTTCAAAGCAAGGGCTTCTTCACCTGTCGGAACCTTAGCCGTCTGGGAGAGGGCTTCAATATCGACGTAAAGGAGCTTATTGACCTCTTCCCGAGACTGTAATTCTTTATCCATATTGGAAACTTTCAAGTCGTCCTCTTCGGCATGGCCTTTCTAGGCGGCAACCTGCGAGGCCCACTCGACCAAACTCTGAGTTAGGCGGTCGCGATCAGCGTACAAATTCGTTATGTGCTTCTCTAAAGAAAAAAGAGATTCCTTCGCCTCTTTAGCCTCCTTCTCTATATCTGCAAGCTTAGCAGTAGCTTCGCTAAGCTACTTACAAACCTCCCCCAACTTCTCATTAGAAGCAACGAGTTTATGGTTAAGGACTTGGGCATGTTTCTCGGCGACCTCCTTCACCCCCTCCTCATAACCTTCTCACGGAACGCCTTGAGCTCTCGGGTCTTCTTCTCCCCCTCTTCCAAGATACGAGACATCTCATCCTTCGGACGCTCAGGAGCACCCCTGAAACTAGATCGTAACCGGCCATCATAGTGCACAAGACTGCAGTTTTGTAAGCACTGATTGTACAATCAACTACCATCCTTCGTTTCTCATTAAGATCCATCTGATCAAAGAAGGCCCGATCCTAGGGCGATATAACCTCCATAAAGTCCCATCTAGACTTGGGTAGAGACGTAGTAGTGGCATAGACGTTCAAAAGCCTAAAGATAGGCTCCAAAACCGGCTGAGAAGAAAATGTCGGGACAATAACCTGAGATGGAGAGCCAAAAACCTTCTCAACGGTGGTCAGAATATCAGAGTTTTTCTCTTGGACACAGAGCTTCTTGGAACGCCCAGAATCATCAGCTTGGTTGGCGCCCCTCTTCAATCCACGATCGGTATGGTTGGAGTTTCCTGGTGGAGATTCAAAAAGGCCCAAGAGCCCCGAGGACGCTCTGTCTAGGAATCAAGTAGCAAAGATCATTTCACGGAGTCCTTGGCAAAAACAGGTGTCAGAGTCTACATAGCCCTCAAAGAACCTGATCTTCTGGTAGAGTGATGAGCAAAACCGCAAGTGTACGGTTCTGCCGAAGTAGTAAAAAGAGAGTATCGTTCCAACAGGGAGTTGTTTAATTTGATTGACTTTTAAAAGAGGATTAGAAGAGAATTTGATTGTAAAGATTGGGATTTAAAGGTTTTAAAACAATAATAATAAAAGGCGCCTTAGGATTATTGGTTCATCATAATAACGAATCCTTCACAAACAAACCATAAACCATGACTTTATATTCGACCTACTTTCTAAAGACAAGTTTCTCTTTAGCGTATCAAAGCTTCTCTCGA
>Ga0228711_1010691_pt1 | contig 11974 bp, 7 predicted proteins | sample MedpolnodulmetaG_2_FD_177996 | JGI IMG/M metagenome (GOLD analysis project Ga0228711, IMG submission 177996) | Root nodule microbial communities from Medicago polymorpha collected in Santa Monica, California, United States - brown nodules | ecosystem: Host-associated > Plants > Roots > Nodule...
AATATATGTTTTGAAAAAGTGGATCCAGAGAGAATCGAAGGAGGTTACATAAATTCATAAGCTCCTTGTTAAGCCGGAGGGTAAGCTGAAAATTTAGGCTTATTAAAATATGGCATAAGCAGCTTATGAGACTATGATAAGCTATTTTTATTTATTTACCCAAACACCTTTAAAAAGGCTTATGGGAGTAGATAAGCCCACATAAGCTCAAAATAAGCCAATCCAAACGGGGCCTAAGAACCATACGAAAAGCACATAAGGAATTGTACCTAAATTTTTTCCTTAAATTTTCGTAGATTGAACAATATATTGACATTCTTAATTTAATGGTACATAAGTGGAGTTGATAGTTGCAATTTGGTCAAAATCAGAATTGAAGGTGTCAATGTTTTTTAGTGTTTCATAATTTGCTCTATTAAGAAATCTTCTTGTTAAAGACTTCATTTCGAGCATCACTCTTTTTAGCAACACCCAACTTAACATTGGCATCACTTTTTACCAGTGGTGGACCCAGGAAATTTGAGTAGTGAGGCAGTATTTAAAATAATGAATAAGTAAATTCAATATAGGTTTAAAATATTAAACAAAGTATGTTTTAAAATATCAAAACAAATAAAAGAAGAATAAAATAAGAAAAATTTAATTAGCATATTCTGTCGATGTATAATTATTTTTCACATACATCCAATGATGTGCTGCTACATCAGTTAATAGATATGAAAACACATTAGTTGTCATGTTCATTAATTAACGTGACAACATATGATTGGATTGTATGTATAAAATCATTGTACATTGACAAAACATACGATTTAAACTTAATATGAAAACATGAATATTATTTATCGTTGAAAATTTCAATATGAAAACATAAAATATATTTATTGTTGAAATAAATGGGAGAAATGGATGACTCTAATAGTTGCATATGTTATTATATTGTATTATACTTATAAATATATGGCATAAAAGAGGAAGAGACGATAACTAAGAGACAAACTACAAGCCAAACCAACCAAAAAACATATATATGAATGAAAAAGTTAAAAATGATGTGAGTCCGTCCCTGCCTTATCATAAAAATCATTTTTACAAGATTTGAAACTCTTACACTTAAGTTCCTTGTATGTAGAAAAAAAAAATAGATTTTGAAAAAACTACTTGAAATAGATTTTCATTTTGAGGCTAAAAATGATTTTTTTAGCAAAATGAATTTTTTTTAAATCTAACAAACACAACAAAAATAAAAATAAAAAGTGATTTTTTAGTTAAAAAAATAGATTTTTTTTAAAAAAAAAATCCAAAACACTCGGACCCCTCTTTCACAAATTTTTTGGATTGGATCGGTGACATCACATATCTTACTATCAAAATGATTTAAAAATCCACTTGCCCTCATTTAAAACAATTTAAAGTAAAGAATAATTTAGTAAATTGCATTCAATTTTTATTTTTAAATAAAACATTTTAAAAACTGTTTCCTAAATTTACAAAGATAATCTCATGTTTTAAAATTTGTTTGAATAGTAACAATTGATATTTTTTGTCCTAATGGAAAGGTGTACACCTGCTAATTTAGACCTTAAGGGTTTTAGATCAACCTAAAAACATTAAGGTCAAAGTTAGCAAATGTACACCTTTTCATTTGGACAATAAAAAAATCATTTGGCCCCATTCAAAAAAATTAAAATAAAGGATAATTTAGTAAATTACACTCAATTTTTATTTTTCAATAAAACATTCCAACAACTGTTTCCTAAATTCACAAAAATAAGTTTCTATTTAAAATTCGTTTGAATAATAACAAATGAGTATTTTTGTTGAATGAAAATGAACACACTTACTAACTTAGATCTTAATGTTTTTAGGTTGTCTATGCTAACAACCTCATATAATAAGAATCAAGAAATAACACACTCAAAATCCAGCTCAAGACCCAAGGAATCAATCAAAATTATCTTAGTAGGCTAAAAGAGGGTTCCATTACCCACCCATAAAAGTACACGAAGCCCCCATAGCACATACACAAAAACCACTTCCATGAAGAGGCTTTAATACAATCTATGTAACACCACAAAATTCATCTGATAATTCTTAGAATAGCATTGAGGGATGTTTAGATTCTAAGTGCGTAGACTATCCCTCATGATGTATAGAAGGTTAAGAAATCCTAAGGAATTTTTAGTTAGTGTAGATTGTCCACATAAAAATCATTTTCAAAATTCACAACGTGTTGACAATTACATGGAAACATCTTGTGTCATTGGCGCAAAATGTCACAACTCATGTCATACATGATGCTTACCAATACATTCTTTCACCTTTAAAGTCGTACTTCAACAACATCCACCTTATATATCCTTCTAGGCATTAATCCTTGAGCTCACACCATGTCTTAGCCTCTTAAATTTTTCATTTATCAGTCAACTTCCACATCAGTAGGGATGGCAATTTGACCCAGACTCGATGGGTACCCATAAAAAATATTTGTAATGGGTAGGATAAAACCCCACTTTTATAGGTTCGGGTAGGGACTTAGAAATTTGGAGTAGCTTAGAAATTTCTCAATTTTTGTCGCAGACCCATCAGCCCCCACCTAATCATCCTTTCCTTAAGACTTGACACATTCTGGTTACTCCAAATTCAATAGCTCTCTCAATGCATAATCCATTTCAACTTTCGTATTTTTCATGAAATTGTACACCCCAAAGTATAACTTGAAACACTTCACGTTTGCATTGTTGTCCAATTGTAAGCATCGCCAACATCTGCGCCACTTACCATACCTTGTTTTCCTTTATCAATTATTCCCACAAAATCTAATTTCACGGAAATTCTCTAAGAACTCATTTGTTCTACATCTTTCGAAATTGAAAGTCCAATTTCAACATCCTTGTTAATTTCCCTCAATCATTCCATACCATACATAAATATTTCCGTTCACAAGCACTTACTCTGTCGATCGTTCACACACTATAAACATACATTGTTAGTGTTCACCAAAAAATGTCTTCCAATCCTTGACAAGCTCTAAATCGCGCGTGTGACAATTTCTTTTCAAATTTGACAATTCATAGCTTCAAGTGTTAGGTTCAAACTTGACTTCCAAATTTCGATCTCCAAACATCTCCTAAAGCTCTTGGTGACTAGCCTCAATGCCGATAACAATGAAACACTTCCACTGCACAACGCATTAGCCATAATGTTAGCCTTTCCCAAATTATATTGTTGGGTGAAATCAAAATCCTTTAGATTTCTCATTCTCTTCTTGAGTACCAACTTAAAAGCTTCCAAAATCGGATGCTCCAAGGAACAATTCCTTGAAGGTTCCTACCAGTCACCTCTCAAAATATTCTTAACGCAAACTAAAGTGCGCGACTTCGCTTCTTCTTCATAGCTCTGCATATTGCAATGATTTTATTTATTTATTTATTTATTGAGTATGAGTTTTCTTTTTTTGGTCAGGTAGCCTAGTGGCTAGAATTCACCTTATAAGGTGAATAAGTGGGGTGTCCGGGGTTCGAACCCCGGCCCCTGATATAATAATGCATTGTCCTACCAACTGAGCTATGTTCACGGGACATTGAGTATGAGTTTATCCTTTCGCATATATACACTCATCTTCTTGTTTTCTTTATCATATTTATATCTCATATTGAAAATGAAAGGGTTAAATAAGTAAATGTTCTCCTAAATATACCAACATTTGATTTTAGTCCCTCTAAAAAATTTCTTAGGTTTTTGGTCCCTTCTAAATTTTTCATTCATGAAATTAGTCTCTATTTATTAGTCAACTCATGTCTAACCTTCATATTTTTTAATGAAATTTTCCAGAATTGGGTAGAAAATTATGAAAATATTTTTCAAAAAAAATTAGAATTGTTTCACATAACATGAATTTATTATGAATTTTTTAACACCAAAAACATAAAATTTCATATTTACTTCATGTTTATTTTTAAAAAATTCTGATTTTTTTGGGAGAGATTGTCATAATTATTCTACCATTTTCTGAAAAATTTCATTGAAAAATATGAAGGTTAGCAATGCATTGAATAAAAAGTAGGGACTAATTTCATAGATGGAAAATTTTAGAGGGACCAAAAGCCTAAAGAATATTTTAGAAAGACTAAAATCAAATGTTGGTATATTTAGAGAGACCATTGACTTATTTAACACAAAATGAAATGATGTAAAAAATATGTTTTGTCAAAATAAATTTTCGTGACTTGGTTACCTAATCAAGTGACTAAAAAGCAAGGGAATATAGCTTTGGTTTACCTTTATTTCGACAATGGATTAGAATTAGTCAGATACTTTCCCTTAATCAAGAAAAAATTAAGCACTGGTAAAGCATAAGTGAAACTAAAGGAACCTAATTTCATTTAAAAAAAACTCAAAAAGAGTAAAGATTCATTTAAAATAACATATAGAGATATACATAACATTAAAATATTTAGGAATATGCACTTTACGAGTTAGTCAAGTTAAGAATGAATAATCAGAATTCCTATCCATATATTCTGTGTTTAGACGAATAAATGCAACTGTATGTTCATATCTTTGTACTTTGAAAGACCAAAATGGAGTTGCTAAAGAACAATGGAAGGCATTTCCTCTTTTTTTGTGTGCTTTTGCAAGTTCTTGTTGCTGGATGTGAGAGTCTAGAAGCAGTGGCACCACAACAAAAGGTAACAATATTAGAATAATATGTTACAAGGATATGCTTGTAATTGTGAATAGGGTAGGATTAGGATAGAATGAGTAAGGGTAGGATTAGGATAGAATGAGTAAGGGCAGGAAACCAAATGTGGGACATTTGCTGGCCAAGTTAAGTCACTCTAAGCCCCATTTCAATTGGACATGTTCTCCTCCTCATTGTATTTTAACCCAAATTCTTAGGGATTTGGGGTTATTCAATATTTAAATGATTGCATTTTTAGTCATTTAACTTAATTTCAGGTAAGAGTTTGGTCTTTTATCTTTTTTTATTTCAATTTGTTTTTTGGTTCATTTACATATGAATTTTCAAGCTTTAAATTCATGGTTTATTTTTTTATGACCTTTTCAATCTTCAAATCTATGGTCTTCATCTATGTTTGCATAAGAATATTAGATTTGAAGCTTGAAAATCCATATGAAAATAGACTAAAATGACAAAATTGAAATGAAAAAAATATATATAAAAAAACCAAATTGTTAAATGAAATTAAGTTAAGAGACTAAAAGTGTAATTTTGCCTATCTAAATTTATAATAATAGTTGTCTTTATTTTTTTTTTTAAATGAAGCTCAAGCCTTAAGGCTTGGTACCTAACTTTTTTGAAGGTATGATAATATGTAGGTGATAGTTTTATATTTAAATTATCTAAAATTTAATTTGTTTACATGACTCTTTAGAAAGCTTTATCAATATAGGTCGATCTACTTGGCAATATTAAAACTTTTGAATAGTGATTAATTTAAGTTCTGGTCTTCAAGTAAGTTATGGTTAAGTTATTGGAAAAGTCAATAAAGATGTGGTTTTAGGATGACGACAACAACAACAAAAAGAAAATCTTCAAAAAGAAAAAACAATAACAAAAAATTACTATTTAGATATACTTAAATAGACTGGTCTCGTAGCTCATGAAGGTTTTTCAAATGATTTAAAACTGGTTTTTTTGATTAACTTAACAAGTTCTTATAGAAAGTCTTGATCAGGCTTATTTCATTGATAAATGACTGAGATCAGTTGTCAATGAAATAAATTTACACATATTAATTGGTTTTCTTTTGATTTTTTTATTTCTTTGTTTCTTGCTTTTTTAAGTCAGGTTTATGTCCCCGAGGTTTCTTTTTCTCTTTATTTCACAATAAAAAGTAAAAACGATTTTAATATCAAAAATGATGTTTATAGCGAAATGATGATTCACGAATCATCCCGACAGACTTAAAAGCTAACTCCTTAATTTTTAGTAACTGCAATGTATGGTTGGTGAGACCCTTTTTTTGTTACCATTGCAATTAGCATTTCGTGATGCATTCGTTGGAATTTTTCTCGTGATGTTTAGCATTACTCTTTTGATATATGTTTAACTTTTATTTAATAGTTTTGAACACAATAGCATAACATCATGGGATTAGTTGTCAATTCACATATATTTGAGTCCTACCATTATGCTAACAAACTTTGTCTTTAAACATAGCAGAAAAACTGTACCTATGTCATTACCATAGAAACCACATGCACATGGGGAGCTGAAACCTCAAATCGTGTGAGCCTAAGATTTGGAGGCACAAACTCAAGTGAAATATTGGTTAGACACCTAAATATCAAGCACCTAAGACAAGTTGACCCATTGGAGCCTGAGGTTCTTGATGACATCCCAAGGAAACCGTTTCAAGCATGCATGGTGGATCAATTCGTCGTCACGGCACCATGTGTTGAGTCCCCCATATGTTACTTGTACCTCAAGTTATTCGGAAACGATGACTGGAGGCCGGGTTATGCGCAAGTTCAGGTGCTTGAGGGCTCTCACCTTAGCTCTAATAACTTCTATTTCCGACGATATTTGCCTAGGCATGTTTGGCATGGTTCGAATGTATGTGATAGTGAAGTTACTCCTTTTGGTCTCAAGAAGAAAAGGGAGGTTCATGTGGAGAATCCATGAATGATGTAAAATTATGTACAACTTTCTATTTAATAGTGTATTTCTTTTGATCAAGCAGCAGTAATTTTCCCCCCTGAAATGTAAATTATTGAATACTAGTGTCTTTTAAATTAGCGGATAGTATATGTATATGTTTATTTATAAGCAAATTATGTCATTATTGAAAGTAGGGGTGTTCAAATTATCCTTAATTGTACCATTAACATATGGTCATTACTTTGTTCACCCTATGAGTTTCTCATCCGCCCTATTCGAATTCTAAAATCCGAAATACTTCAACGTGTTTTGAGAGGTTTTATGGGGTTTTTATGCAGTTCGGATTTTAGAATCGAAACTGCATAGGGCACGTGAGAAACTCATAGGATAAGAAAAGAAATAGTCTTAACATATTGTTCCATTTTTAAAAGTCTGACCCAATTTTATATTAAAAAAAAATGGACCGCCTAAGCTCAAAAATAAATGCAAATTTCAAGTTATGGCTCTTTCTTTCAAAAAAAAAAAGTTATGGTTTGTAGCCAGATTCATGATTAAAGATAGAGAAGGACTACCAACATTTTCTCTAACACTCATTTTTTATAGAGTAAAATTCATATGAATCTTATACTTTGAAAATAGTCCTATATAAAGTGGTGGGATCCACATATATAAATTTCATCCAATAAAATGGTGAGTATTATTTAAACTCTTGGAAAAAAAGTATTGCTATGACTCCTCTTAAGAGTATTCTGTTGGGTACAAATCGAGCAACGCTGTTAACGATACCTTACCAATAATGATGGGCATGGTTCAATTCAAGAGGAAAATCAAACCAAGTAGTTTTCAATATTCATAATAATCAAGCGGAATCAAACAGTTTGTAATCCAAACTATTATAATGGCTAAGTTACATGGTTATGAGTCGAACCATAATAAACTTTTTATAAAAAAAACCAAATTTTACATATTTCGAACCGAATTAATTTATTTAGTCGAATTGTTTATTATTTGCACAGTTGAAAGAAGAAAAAAAAAACCAAATCAAATTGAATATTAGAGTTTACTAGAAGATAAAACCGACCCAACTCGTTAAATTGATCTGAACCGTTAAACCAAACATAACTGAACCGCACCGATAAATCATGAATCAAACTTAATTGAACCGATCTATTTTAGTTCAGTTGCAGAGCTGTTAGTCACAATTTGGTTTTTTTGTTCTGTTCCATTCGGTTCAGTGGTTCGGTTTTTGGCTTTCTTAAACACCCCTGGTTAGCAACTAGTCCCCGCTTGTTGGATTGTCATTTTGTGAGAGAACATGTTAGGTCACACAGATTAAAAGTGTGGCAGTAGTCTCTTGTGAGGAAGAATTTTTATCGTTTATTGGTCTTATCCGGTTCAAACAAAAAAGACGTGGTAGCTGTTCAATTTCTCGTACAAGGATGATGGGATTAATTTCTACCGATGGTATTATAACCATATCTTGAGCATTAAAATTTTAATTTGAATTGTATCATTTAAATCTGTCAAATTGTATCCTATCTTTTAGCTATGATTGTGCAAATTATCAGCCAGTATATATTTCTTTCGTTAAAAAAAATATCATTCAATATATATGACAAAAACCACCATCTTTTTCCTCGAAAGGAAAAAAAACCCACCATCTTTAGTGCAATAAAATGCACAATTGATATCGGTTCCAAAATAAATAAAAAATGCCCGATTCGTTTTTTCTCTCTTAGAGAAGCTGTCTACTGAGCTAACCCAACGTCTGTCCACCGTTATTTGGAGTCTATGGAAACATCGCAATATTAAAGTTTGGGACAATGTCACAGAAACTAGTGCTGTGGTTGTAGACCGTGCTAGGAACATGATTACAGATTGGCAACTGGCGAATGCTCCGGATGTCCTTGCCACTTCTCCGCACTCTCAGCATGCAATGGTTGCCAACACCGGGGCCTCCACACCGCACCAGCATATCTGGATATCGTGGCAGCCCCCTCTATCAGGTAGATACAAATGTAATATCGACGCGACTTTTTCTTCTCAACATAACCGTACAGGTATTGGCATTTGTGTTCGTGACTCGGAAGGTGCTTTTGTCCTGGCTCAGGCCATTACACACCCGTGTACTGTTTCGGTGGATGTGGGCAAAGCCCTAGGGCTGCACTTTGCCTTACAATGGTTGAGTGATATGCAGCTTGATAACGTGGACTTTGAAACAAATTCTAAGTTGACCGTCGATGCCTTTCTTGCTACTCGTAACGACTTGTCTGAATTTGGTTGTATTATTTCTTCCTGTCGTTCTCTGTTTTGCAATTTCTTTTCTAACTCTAGGGTGGAGTTTGTTAGGCGACAAACCAATGCGGTTGCTCATGCTCTTGCACGAGAGGCCACGTCTTTAGTTAGTCCCGCCGTCTATTATGATATACTCACTTGTATTGAAACTATTCTTATTAATGAAATGCTATAAGCACGTTTCCGTCAAAAAAAATATATACTTTTGTATTCATCATTTAATCAATACAGTTCTAAAAAAAATTAAAAAATCATTTAATCAATACAAGTAATTGTTAGAAATCGACTTCTATATGAACATTCACACCCATCATTTTGAACCTCGTAGAATCTGAATTTGTTCATTTTTTTTTCGTAACTAAGGGAATCCAAAGTGACCAATCTACGTGGATTAATGGGTCATGTGACTTTTATTTTTTGGCCGTTACTCCAAGGCAAAGTAGAAAGCGACCAACGTCATAAAGCATCTAATAAAACTTACTTTTTTTTCTTCTTCTTCTTGATAACGCTATCAAATATACGAAACAAGCACATGTTAAAAAATAATAGAAAACTACAGTTCAAACTAGCTTTCTAAATTAACCAATATAAGTGTATAATCTTTCATGTGGTAAATCATTCGTAGGTAAATTTGAGTTTGTATAAACTCCTACAAAGGTTTAAAAGTGGACCCTTTATTATATTTTTTATTTAAAAATTGTATTTATAACAATGGAAAAAGTAGAAAAAAAATGTAATATTTTATAAAAATTCATTAAAACTTTTAAATGTCTATCTCAAACCTATATATATATATTAGATCGACCCGGCAAGATGTTGTATCAACTGGCTTGATCTATAAGCCTTCAACGTCCCCACCTTGTTTCTGCCCCCCGCCCTCTCTCAACTTCCATATTGAATTGAATACCTTAAAATGAAGTTGTAAACCTGTATTTATAGGTTCTAGAAAAGTATCTTTGTCGGGAGAGTGCATTGTTCACTGGACGAACAAACCTTTCTTTATCAATAGGTTTCTACCAGCTCAGCCGCGTTGGACTTTAGACCGCCATTCTTCACTATACGAGGTATTTGCTTTGCTCGTCAATTTTCCCTTTGCATTGTTGGGTGAATGGTTTGATTTGTTGGGTGAAGAGCTTGATATACCTCTTTTAAGCTCATTGCTTGCACCTTTCATTCCCTTGTTCTCTTAACTACAAAATGTGTTGGAAAATAAAGTGAAAGTACAAGGAAGCTAACGTGGACTTGGCTTAATATTATTACACTAATTGGGGTTATGCATGAAATTTCTTGCAAAATAAGTTAATAAGTTCCTTGAATTACATATGTAAATTAACATCAATTTGACACTTATCATCTTATTATTGTTGTTTGATAAAATGTTGACACAAAATTTGTTTTTATCATATATGTGTTGTAAATCAGTCTAAGAAAAGTGATTTGGAAACTTTGTTGACGATAAATAATTTTATGAAATGTCCTGACAATATTGGAATTTCAAAAATGATTTTATGTAATTTTTTAGAAAACATACAAGATTTATTCATTGCTTAAATTTTCAACGGACTCTTATTTGCAACATCTCGTTCAGGAAACAAGACCTATTCTATGATACTGTGGATTCTATATCATTAGGTGTTCAAAGCATCTTTTGTGAAGCTGGGTGTTTAGCTAGTAGCTTTTGCCATTTCTCTGTGGTTTTGTTCTTTTAGCAATTGCTTTGTTAGTTTAATTTATTGAGGATTTGCACAAGCCTTCCTTATTATAGATCTATGTGATGTAATGTTTTGCACCTTTTTTTTGTTTTGATGTAAGCACTTTTGTTGTTAAGGGTTCTGGCCCTCTCCAGGTCTTTTATAGAATTTCTTTGTTTGATAAAAAAAAAATTATCATAAAAATTTAAAATAGGAGTGTATATACCGACTGCAATGAAAATTTAAGCTCATTATATGTTTCCTTAGCTGAAGGATGGAAATTTTGCCAAAAGAACGTATTGGATTCAAACACTGTTATTTTAAAAGAAAACTTGGTGCCTAAGTTTGATTTATGTGACCTAGAATTAATGTTCGTGAGATATTTTTATTGTGAGTTGAACTTGACTGTATGATTTTTCTAGCATGAACAAATTATTTGACATGTTTGATTTTTAAGTTGTGTTTCTGTCGAAAAAATATTTCAAAGTTAAAATAAGGACATTGAGTATTTGAAATGTTTTAATAAAAGTTTGAGAAATTTATTTTGCTCGATGCGTGTAAAATCCTATTGATTAATGGCACGATCATTAAGTCTGTCACAATCAAAGTGAAGATCCGACTCTCATAGTAAAAATGGATTAACTTGTATTGGCTAAAAAATATTAAATAAACTACTTAATTTATTCTCTTATAAGGTGAAAGTGCAAAAAAAAAAAACTCCATTACTAATATAAATTTGAAATATTACAAAACAAAAATTGAAGCACATGAAAAGTATCTCTTGGAAATTGAGTCAGGCTTCTGGAATGATAGTAGTTTCCTTTTATTTTTACAATGTAACACTGAAAAAGTCTAAAATGAATATATTTGATGTAGACCTTCAATTAAAGTCAAACTTTTGGCAACTTTAGTTCTTGAACTATTTTGCTTGCAAGGGAAACAAGGCATCGTAGTTGCTATAATGTATCAAAAATAGGAATAGATCTATGATGAAAAGGGCATTGGGTAATATTAGCAAGGTTCTAAACTTGTAAGTAGTGGTACCAAAAAAGCAAATCACGTGCATAGATGCATTAAAGTGCTCATACATCAGAGCAGTAAAGCATCGTTTTCTCATTTCATGAAATGCGTCCGTCTAAATGCTAAATTTTGTATGATTTGATCATTGAAATTTTGTATGTTTTCTCAATGTAATTTCATACGTCAAACTTTTGATTGTTTATGTGAAGAAAAAGAATGATATTTATTTTCTATAACAAGAAAGAAAGAACTAATGTTTTATATTTTTCAAAAATAAATTTTGTCTAAATTTATTCGGTCCCAAATTAGAGTTTTTTTTTTTTTTTTCCAATTAAAAACT
>Ga0228711_1010693_pt1 | contig 11972 bp, 4 predicted proteins | sample MedpolnodulmetaG_2_FD_177996 | JGI IMG/M metagenome (GOLD analysis project Ga0228711, IMG submission 177996) | Root nodule microbial communities from Medicago polymorpha collected in Santa Monica, California, United States - brown nodules | ecosystem: Host-associated > Plants > Roots > Nodule...
CTGATTTGATCCGAATAAGTTACTTGGATTTATTTATTATTAATAACTTAGATCAATAGATAGCTCTATTTCATTTTATTACTAATACTAATGTTCATGCTATATCCATTTGTTTTTTCAATTTGATGACTTACACATTATATGATTCTAGGATTATGAGTCATCATCAATTCATCCGATTTGATTCGAATAAGTTACTTGGATTTATTTATTATTAATAACTTAGATCAATAGATAGCTCTATTTCATTTTATTACTAATACTAATGTTCATGCTATATCCATTTGTTTTTTCAATTTGGTGACTTACACATTACATGATTCTAGGATTATGAGTCATCATCAATTCATCCGATTTGATTCGAATAAGTTACTTGGATTTATTTATTATTAATAACTTAGATCAATAGATAGCTCTATTTCATTTTATTACTAATACTAATGTTCATGCTATATCCATTTGTTTTTTCAATTTGGTGACTTTCTATGTGTAAAAGTAATTGCCTATGAGATAGATACTGCTAGCTAAAACTGACAGGACATTTATTAAGACAACAATAAGGTTGTCTTTCCCCTCTTTTTCTTCTTATTCTTGGAATGATCCGAATGATAGTAAACATTGCATCCTATATTATTTTCTCTTTGATTTAAATTTGTACATTGGCATGATATACCGAAGATAGACGAATGATGATAAATGAAAATGTTTAATGGAAGTTTTGCGTTTAGCTATTTTATTCTAATTAGATTTTATTGAATTAATCCATAATCTTATATTTCATTTCCTGTAACGTATTTGCTTTAGATATTGGCTTTGTTGATCTTTTGTTATAAAAGAATAAGCCAATAGTCTCTCTATGCATTTCTACACTAATAGTGTACTCATTTATATTGTAGTGAATTCTATTACAACATAAGGAAGAAACTCAAGTGGTTTTTGTTTAATGCAGGCATTGTAGCCATAGTTCAGCCTTTCTACCATTGCCGCAAAAATGACCAAGAATATCTAAAATAGCACAAGGAAGAAACTCAGGATTTTTGTTTTCAATACCCTCTCTTATGTGTGCCTGACTAATTGATTTTGCCATCTCAAATGACACTATTGCAAGCTCTCTATTGTTGTTATAAATTGAAGAATGTGATGGTTACAGTTGAGGTTCCATCATCATTATATATTGAAGAATTGAATGACAGTAATTGGCATGAGAAAATAAATTTATTGTAAAAAATTGACTTGGCCCTTTGTGAAATTTGAAAAAAGATTTATTTTGTATTAAATTAAATGTATTAATAACAAGATTCATAAATTGACAAAAAAGTAATTGTTTACCTTTTATAAATAGAACCAAACAAATAAAATGAGAAAGATTAATCGTTAAAAAATATTAGCTTCTAAATGTTTTCTTATCTACGTAATGATTCATATTGCAATATATTAGTTTCTCTATTGTTTATGACCCGGGCGGTAGCACGGGTAAAAGTTCTAGTTATTACGGTGTATAAATAGTGCAACAAGTTGGTGAGCAACGGAGTTCGAGAGAGAGAATACAAGAGAAAATTGATAGAAAAGGAGGAAGGGGAAGGGGTAACTAGTAAAGATGAATCATGTGTATTAATTTAATATGCAGCTTTTAATTTGAGCCACATAATTTAATTTAATGGCCATTAATGAGTCCTCTCATCTCTCACAATAGATACTTACTCACTTGAGGAGAGAAATGTAATTCATGTTTCTCTTAAGAAAGTAGAGTATAATTTTATCTAATATGTTTTGCATAATAGAGAAGGATAGTGTATATTTTGACCTTAAAAGGAAAAGATAATATCTCCTCCATTTATGTTTGTTCATTTTTATTTTGTATGTGTCTTTTTTTTTTTTGGTGGAAAAAAGATGATAAGACTTTTTTATTCAAAAAATATAAATGATAGACTTTTCTTTTCATTTTTGGTAATACCTATTTTTCTTAATATGAGAGAAAATCGCCCTTCATTTTTCATAAAATAAATAATTGAATTTCGTAAATTTTAGGAGTCAAATACGTAGTAAATGAGTTGTCAAATACGTAGTAAATGAGTTGTTTGATTATTATTTTTTATGGAAATAAGCTTGCCACATTTCATTAAAAAGTTGTAAACTAGCATACCATAAGGCTAACCTAGCTAAGATATAAGCAACGCCATTGACTTGTGATAAACCATTTAGTTATATGCCTTATATTAGAATTTTAGGTATAGTTTCATACATTTTGTGTTGTTATTATTTAGACAATTACCTATTTTTATGTTTATTTTTATTTTGTAGAATATAAATATAATAATAAACAAAAGAAGTTAAAAAGCCATCAAACACCTTCTCTCTCTAGGATCGAACCCGGGTCACCTGCGTGACAGGCGCCAAGAACTTGTTGCGCTAAAAACACACTTAGAGTACACTTGTTCTAAGTGTTTTTAGCGCAACAACGTGTCTCCAAATGAACGTCATATCAGAGTTTACTAAATTAGAGGTTAGCATGCATTTGTATGAGTAATTACTATCAGTCTATCAACTACTGTTTTGGAGTCCATCACAAAATCCGTGTTCACCAAGTGAATGTCCCTAGCACATTGAAAGGCTAATAAAAGACCAAGATCTTCTCCCCTATCTACGTCAAGTAATGGTGTAATCCTTTCCATTTTGGTGAGCTGAGCACAAACCGCCCCTCCTCGTCACGAATGTAGATTCGAATATCGACATTATTAAGTGAATGGGAAAAGGAGGCATCCACATTGCATTTATAACGACTTACACTTGTTTTATTCCATTGCACTTGTTCCCCACAACCCGTTGGACTTGCCCATGTGTTGTGAGTAACTTGCGCATTCTGCCAGTTGGTTAACAGGGATCCAGCTCGCTCACAGATGTCTTAGTTATTTTCACATTATTCCACACTTTGTTATTTCAGTGTGTCCATAAGCTCCAAAAAGTGACACCAAATATTTTCTTTTGCTTGACATATACAATTTTAAGAATAGCAAACATATTTGCAGCACATGAGGTAGCAGAATGTAGTACATGCAGAATGGTGTTACATAAACCTATACCCTGCCTGCACGCAATGCTTTTGGTACAACCTAAAAACACATTGGTTCAATCTTCATCTTTCTCTGTACAGACATCACATACAGCGGGACATCGTAGTCCTCTGTTTTTTAGATGCAATCTAATCATTAAGCATTTGTGATAGACTGTCCATAAGAAGTTCTTAATGTTCGGCAGGAGTTTGAGTTTCCAAACAATGCTCCAATAACCTGCCACTTTATGCTGAAGAGAGGCATTGTCATTGTTAATAATGTCTTGGTATGCGCTATACTGGGTGCTTACCATCTTTCTCAAATCTCTAAGTATCCAAATCTTGCCGAACCGAGGACAGCAGCGGTGTGTTGTAAATTTTCCTAGTCGTGTCGTTGTCGAACATGTAGTTGATGAAATCTGTATTCGAATATTGCTTGGTGCTAGGCCACAACAAATGCGATATTGTGAGTTCGTTCCACATGGTATGTAAAATCGTTGACGGAGTAATATGTTGAATCAAAATGGGTTAATGTCTTTGAAGTTTTGACGATAATAAGGTATAAGTGAACAATTGGATATGCTAATATGTGTTCAAGTGTGCAGGAGCATATCATTAAATTCATATTGTCAAATCAAGTTTTGGTTCTGAAAGAACAAGGTTCTGAACATATATCTAATAACATCTGAAGCAAGTGAGAAGCTGAAGACTTGGAACAAGGTCAGAAGAAAAATCAACCAGAAGTCAACTTTTGGATGAGAAGCATCCGAAGAAGCAGAGTCTTTGATGTCCTCAAGCATCTAAAGCCCTGTAAGCATCTGAAGCCTCTAACCAATTTGTCGTCTTTTGAAGAAAGGTCGCTTTCAGCCTCTGAATAGTATAGTTTGTCTCTTTTTGACCACGCGCAGAAACAAACAAGAAATTTGAAGGACGAAGAGGATCCCGACAAGAGGAATACACTAATCAAATATGAATGTATAGATTGAAGTAATGATTTGATGAGAACCTATCTCCCTGCTTTTAAGAGGCAACGACTACTCCATGAATTAATCTTATTCTGATTCTATCTTTTACAAACATGAAGGTAGCCTTTTTTACTTCTTCAAATCATAGATGGAAATCCCAAATACTTATATGTCCCACGAACTTTTTGAACCCGCAATGTATTTGCAATTAACTCCCGAATGTTGCTTCATACGTGGCTAAAATATTCATCATTGCTACCGCCTTGCTTTCACATGCTCCGGAGAAGAGGAAGAAATCATTCGCAAATAATAAATGTGCATGACTGATACATTTTTCAAACAAGAGTACCACGAATGTCGCATCGACCTTATGCATCACAAATCAAGGCGGAAAATCCCTCCGCACAAAGGGTGAATATATAGGGTGAAATTGGGTCACCCTGATAAAGCCCTCTACCATGAATGATAGGTTCCACTAGCGTTCCACTCACCATCTTTGTAAACAGTGATTATTTTCAATACATATCGAGTGTTAGTATACACTTTCACAACAAGTAATAAAGAGTAAGTAGAGTGTCCATCCCGTGAGGATTAGAGTGGTTAAGTTCTATGTATTTCCAAATGCTAAGTTATTCAAGATCCAAAATGACAAATACCAAAGATAAGAATTTAAGGCTTTAAATAAACTAAAGTAAAACACTTAAGTAAATAACTATTTGCACAATTAGTGTGCCACTTCAACGTTTAATCCCGCCAAATGACATCAGGGTTAATCTTTATATTTTAGATTCCAAAGTTTTTTCTTACAATAGGCAAACCGAAATTCTCTCATATTACAAGGCGATAAACATTAATTAACCCTAAAAAACAATATTGACATATAATGCAGTTCACATTAGATGAGTTTGGTTGAGTTCGTGAAGAAAAATAAGAGGTATATTGGACTATGAATCATGTCACATTCGTAAAAAACTGAAGAAGATATATATAGGAAAGATGGCTAGACTGTGGAGAAGAAGAGGATGAAAGGGAGATGTGCTAAGTGCGTGAAGAACAAGATGAAAGGGGGAATGACATGAAATTGAGGGTAAATTAAAATATTTAATGAGTAACTTGGTATTCAATGCTTGTGGGATATGTGTTTTGATTGAGTGTGTGGTGTATGTAACATTGATCTTTATTTTTTGGAATTATATCTTTAATTGGCTTGGCTGGAATTCGACGGATTGGTGGGATGAGGAGGTAGAAAATTTCTTATCGTTCAACTCTATTGTGAAAGGGAGCAAAATGAATAAGGTATCGCATTTATTTTTGTTATCAACATATTGGTATTTAGTTAAAAAAAAACATTGCATGGAGAGAAAAGAGAAGGGAAAAAATCAAATTTATTATTTGTAGTAAAAGTTAATATCAAGAGAACAATGAAAAACAAAAATAGAAAATGAAATAGATTAAAGCAACCTCAATCCAAATATATGATCATATCATATATATATATATTTTCCATTAAAACGTCACGAATACTAAAACAAACTAGACTTTGATGTAATTGGCAAATAGTTTCAATAACAACAAGCCCTAGCTTGTGCTTTCTTTTTTTTATTTAAAGGATTCACCTTCCTCTTCATGTATTATTATAATTAAAATGCATAGACTATTAAACATTGTGCATCACTCTACATAACGACCAAGAGAGAAGCGAAGCACATCATTGCTCCAACCAAACCTACAACAGTCCTTGAAGAGCTACTAGGAGGTGGAGCATCGGCAGCAGCCTCACCAGGGCTTGCAGCATCGGCTGTTGGGGCTTCAGCGGGAGCATTGGTGGCGGGCTCTTTAGAAGGTGAAGGAGCAGTCACGGACTCTGAAGGAGTCTCAGCTGCTCCAGTTGTGGGAGCATCAGCTTTAGCAGCCGAAGGAGCGCTTGCATTCTTTGCCGCAGTTGGAGCGCTTGCATTAGCTGTAGATACTGAATCAACTCCAGGGAAGATGATAGGTTTGGCGACTTGGAGAATGGAAATGTTGTAAGGCTGTTTGACAATGGTTTTCACGAGCGCAACGTCGATTGGAGCACCACTCACAGCAGATCCAAAGTCCATCTCACCCTCACCAATGAGTTTAACCTTAAGGAACCCTTGTTGGTTCTTGGCTTGGCCTGAGGCTTGGTAAAGGGTGGTCAAGAGGATGCCACTACCCACAGCTTCACTGAGCTTCTTCTCATCAAAATAGTCGAGGATTACGTGGGTGCTCATGATAGCCTTGATAGCTTGTGGAGATTTCCCAGATACGGCAGACATGGCGCCGTCACTGACGGCGAGGACGGTGATGGTATTGCGACTGTTGATTTGGTCAACAAGCTTGGTTTCGGTCAGTTGTTTGTTGAAGGCGGCAAAATCGGGATTCTGACCTAGCAATTTTGTGATGTCAAGTGCATGAATGGAAGAAGAAACTGCAAGGAAAAGAGCCAAGCAAAGAAGAGAAGAGCTTTTGAAACCCATCCTTTCACACAAGTTTAAAGTTGTGTTTAGTTTCTTTTTCTTTCGGATGTTATGTCCGAAACCAAGCTTGATGGTTGTGAGGATTGTTAGGGTGTGCTTATATATGTGATCTGTTATGTTTAATTAAGGTTTAGTTAGTTTGAGGTTAGTGTTTGAAATCCAATTTTGTCATGGTGACTGTGAACCTCTCTTTAGGGTGTATTTTTAGGGTGATCATGATTGGTGTATTAACGCAACAAATGTAAGATTTTCCAAAATTATTATTAGAAGTTTTTTGCTATATTTGCATTGAATCATGAAGGCCATACAATTATCCAGTGGCTATTAATGGTAAAATTGTTGTGCGGATCTAATGTATCAATGGCATAATATTAATCAAGGGCATTGGATTGGATAGATCATGTAGCCATAAATAGGACGAGCTGTGCATTAAAAAAAAGTAGGAAAGCTACATATCCGGTGGCTATTAATCAGGTTTGGATGGAAGAAGTCCCAACCTCGATCCAGACCAAAGTGTATCTAATAAAATGGTTCTTTAAAGTACAAATTCTTCTATTAAAATGGTTTTTTTTAAGAAATTTAGCAACCCTATATATGTACATCGACAATTTGCAGCTCTCTGCAAGTATAAATCTTAGTTAAATAAGTCATTAAATCGATGTGGGCACATTTATTTAAAAAAATGTAATTATCATCATTAAAAATCGAACATCAAATGGGTTTTTACCTTCTTTGTAACAAAAAATAAAATAAAATTTCATCGTCAATCATTTATGATTGAAAATGTTTTGGAAATATCATTTTTTTGTTTTAACCATTCGGTGGTAATCCGAAGTTTGATCAAGAGATAAATAAAGATAAAGCATTAGAAATATTTTCCGAAACAATTATAGTAGAATCTTCTTTGACCTTTATTAAGTAGTGTGCAATGACTTGGATGAAAATTTGGAGGATTAGGATTACTTCTTTAGTTTGTTTAGCTTTATTTATTTTTAGTCTTCATAATTTCTTCTGATGTTTTTTTTTCTTTGTTGCCTAGGTTTAATTCAAACTAGCGTCCTTGTGTGTTTGCCTTTCACCAAGCCTTTTGTGATATATGGCCCTCTCTGCAATGAAATGTACTCATGAATTGAATTCAGTTTCTCTTAAATAGTTCATCATTTAACAACTCTTTAACCACTTGAACTTAATTACTGAATTAATATTATTAAAATATTTGATATAAATATTTTTTTTTAAAATAGCTAAAATATTTTATATAAATATTTTTTTAAAAATAGCTTTTCGATAAAATCTACCACTGGAAGTTAATATTATTTTCGAAGAAAAAAATTCATCCAAGAATCGAACTCAGATTCTTTCAAATGATTCGTCTTTTGGTGGGACTCATTAACCACTTGAGTCTAACATTTTTAATGTTTTTAAAAATATATTATTAATTTGACATGAAAAAACAAATTAATATATGTGTTTTAAATAAAGTTAAATGATCAATGTTGCACGGTATTGCCTTATTTCTTTTGTGAGTAGTCTACCATTTTTTCATTTCCCTGACGCCTATTTTTTTATATTTGGGAGGGAAGAGAAAACCCTTACAAAATTATCTCTCTTTTGCAAGCAAGAACAAGAATGGGTTCCGCTTGAGAGAAGGCTTGTTCAAAAATACAATGCTTGTTCAAAAATACAACTAGATGAATTAAATGATAGAGAGATTAAAAACACGAACCCTTCATGTTTTTCAACGTGAGAGAATCAATTGGATAATGAGGATAGTTCAAAGGATTAACCACTTCAGGTCAAAAGCAACTACATAAGTGTCACAAACTTATGAAGTGTTCGATCTTCATTTTTTAAACAATGTGTGATTTCTAACTCACGCTTGTCACAACAATCTTTATGGTCAAGTATGAGTCCATTAATTCATCATGTTCGCCTCTCAAGCGAAAGCTCTTTCATCCGTACACACTTGCTTGTACCATCACTGTTTCTCTCAACAGGAGACGTCGTCTAAACAACTTGCCAAGAAAACTTCTGATACAAGGAGCTTGATCAAACCCTTTGTCAAACCTAGCCATTGAAATCACTAATGAATTGCGAGAAGAGTCTGGGTGACCAACCACATAAAAGCAACCACACAAGTGAGGAAGACACCACACTTTAACTCAAAACCTTAAGGCAATAAGTTTATGGGTCTCTCACTTATGAAGTCAAAGATAAAGATAGGAAATTAGCTTTATGGTGCACCTCCTGGTCACCCACCCCGTGGGAGTCACTGGTCTCCTCATTGAGAGTTCTTCTCGTAGGGACAACCAGAGCAGTGTCCTTTATTTTTTGTATTTGACAACCAGAGCAGTGTCCTTTATTTTTTGTATTTGACAGCATATCTAGTGGCTAGCTTTCCAGTCCCTTGGGCTACCATGTTCGCATATAACTTCTCATTTTTAGTTACTTGACGAATTTTGCGACAATGAGTAGTCGAATGACCAACAATTTGACAATTAATACAAAACCTAAAATTTTGAATTCAAGATTCACAAAGGAAATGATGCCTTCTATTTCAACCAAAAGTTTACCTCTTATTTCATCTAAGAGATCCATGTCAACAAGTGCGCGCACAAAGTGATTGGAGTACTAATTTTTGCAACCATGGCTAATACAACTGTGTGGCTCAGATACTTTTGTGGATATTCATGACAGTGAACCCAAATCTGGGCGTGAGTCTGTCTTTGTAGATCAGGGCTGAAATCAGGGGTTCAAGAGTGTCATTAGCAGGAACCCTCATAAAAGTCGATGCAATGTATTTTGTCAAAAAAATAGTTGATAGAATCTATTGAATATGGATTCTTGAGATCTTTAAACTTGATACCTACTAAGTATAAAAATAAAACTGGATCTTTGTTTTATTTATTTTTTCAACTATTTGATTCTTAAGAGCAAGCGGTCATAATAAATCGGAGTTCGACTTGTTCTTTGGTAGAATTTATTGATCACTTGAGCTCAATCATTTTATTAAAATATAATTGAATCTTTTTTTTATGTGATTTGTGAGACTTTTGGTGTGAAAATATAATTGAATCTAATACACCGTTCAAAAATAAATGAGTCTAATTCATTAAATTTAAAAAAAGAAACAAAAAAATCAAGGTATCTCTCACATACAACTATAGAGATTAAGCCAACAAAAGAAAACAATGGAGATTAATCTCTTAACGTAATTGAAATCTGTTTATGGAATTGACATTTCTCAATACTATATGTTTTTCATTCATACATGTGACAATTTGATTATTTAATCAATTCATTCATACATGTGACAGTTAGTCAAATGATTAAAAGAGTTATGTATATTTATTATACTTCCCAATAATTGAAAATAGTTACTAACTTTTTTTGTAGCCTGTCATTTGGCTACCCATAGAGATGCTAAACTAGTTCAGGTGAGTTATATGGTACTTAGAACGTAGATTACGGTTCTTGCTAAAAGTCTCAATCAAGACGCCATGGTTAGTTACCAACCAGCTTCTGCGGGTAAACTCAAATGCATGAATACCAATCTTCTGATTGAGGGAGAAATCGAACCAGTCTTATCTTCATCAATTCTTTAATATTCTGTAAGACCGTCGCAAAGTGATTTACCCTAATTGTAAAACAGTTAGTGTAGCAAAATCATAACATGTGAGCATTATTATTCATTCCATGGGTCTTTTTAAAGTGAGAATAGTGGATATTTAAGGTGGTATCTCCTAAGGGGAGATCAATCCAATTTCCCTAACATTTACGTAGCAACATAATATAACAGTGGATATTTAACAAGACATAGTAAGCAGCAAGAAGTGACGAAAAAATACATTTTGGAATTTGATTTGAAATCCAAAATGAAACCTGAATGTGGTTTCCTAAAACCAAAACCAATGGTGCACTAATTAGAGACAGTTCACATATCCAAAATGACTGCATAAACTCCTAGTTGCCTCATCCCAAAATAACAACCACAAAGGCAACATTTAATACCATGTTTCATATATCTATCCAAGAATTTCTACTGTAAATCAGTTTATCTAACTCAACTACAAGTCAAGCCAAAAGAGAAATTGTGAAACAACTAGAGTCAACCAGCATTTGATAACCCATCAACGATATCTGCGATGACCTTGGTCATGTCAAGATCCTTCATTGGCTTGAATGGACGACTCATGTCCTGAAGTTAAGCAGTATTTCATAAGTTAGTATTAAAACAGAATAACATAAAAATATAATTAAATGTATGCCTATATCATTTAGATTGCCAGTAGGATGCCTTTAAACTAAAAGAAATTGAAGTTCTTTAAAACATACAAAAAAGAAATATTTTCGTGTGAATGAAATCATCAATTGAAGAGACTGAGATCTTAATACAATGGTACAAACTAAAAAATCTTAATACTTTCTTGAGCAAGAAAAATGACTGAAAAATAATGTCCAATATATACAAAAAACTTCAAATATAGCATATGAACAAATAGAAAAAAGTATAAAGGTTGATTTAGCTTGCCAATTAAAAAATGTTCATGTTGATAACAAGAGAGCAGGACTTACCAAAAGGCTAATGAATGTCTGTCCTCCTTGCTGGCGTATTTCAAAGCAACCTCTCCTTGGCTGTAAATTTTTAAGGAAAAAGTTGGATCAATCAAGTATTATTGACATAAAAAACAGAGTATTAAGACAACAAGGACTAGTCAAATAATATAGCATATGAATTCAATAGTCCTTCTCATTGTTCAAAAAGAAATCGTAAAAAAGGCCATGACCAACAATCATCGCCGTTAATAAGATATCATTGAAAATAAAATGTTTAAAAGGCTTTTGGTTGAGTTTAGGTTGCAGGGTGAGAGTCAAAATAATGGAAGCAGAGAGAAAGAAGGTAGAGGGTGAGAGTTTAGTAGAGATGTCACCTAAGGGAAGCAGATGTTTGAAAAAGTTTATTTGAGCTTATATCATATAAATATGCATGTGTAATGTGTGTGGAAGAACTTTTAAAAGTAATTTATAATATGTCAATAAGTTGTCAACTTATTTTCATAAACTCCCCCCAATAAGTTGCACACAAACCCTTACCTAGTATTTGTTTGGGGAAATGGATATAAAGAGATGTGAAAAATCTCTCTTCACCAAACATTAGCTCCCTCCAACATTGTGAAGATTTCAAAGGGGGAGATCAGAGATGAATAAAACAGTGAACATGAATTGCATAAATATTTTAAATACATAAACTTAAGAGTAAATTTTGAATTAGTATTTTCATTATTAAAATCACTCCTCCACTGAAAAACAAATAAGAAGATTCTATTGACCAACCCCCCTCTCCTTCCTAGTTCTACTTCTAACTAATCATTCAAACACCTCATGATTGTATTATAACACAGAATATAAAGTGGTAAAATAATCAATGGCAGAATAAACAAGACACTTTCATAAAAAAAA
>Ga0228711_1010694_pt1 | contig 11971 bp, 4 predicted proteins | sample MedpolnodulmetaG_2_FD_177996 | JGI IMG/M metagenome (GOLD analysis project Ga0228711, IMG submission 177996) | Root nodule microbial communities from Medicago polymorpha collected in Santa Monica, California, United States - brown nodules | ecosystem: Host-associated > Plants > Roots > Nodule...
GTTCCTGTCTTAGTAAAACACTCAAGAGCACAAGTTAAATACCAAAGAATTAATCAAAGTCCATTTAATCCTTAATCATTAAAGTTTATTATCTTTAAAATTAATTTGGGATTTTGCCTCAACAATATTCTTGTCATTGGTATAGATACTATTCAATGGTTATCAATTACCCTTATTTCAACAACAATTTGAATTTCAAACCTAATTGTTTCAATGCTTTTTTTTCCTTGACACAAGCTATTGGGATTTTGATTGATATTAATGTTGTTTGGAATAATAATAATAATAATAATAATAATAATAATAATAATAATAATATGTTATACTGGGACAGATTCAATGGGGATTCAAGCCTTTTCTTGGAAGACTCAATCCGTTTTAAAATGAATGTCTCTAAAAATTTTACAAAGATATTAATAAATGCATTAATTAAAAGAAAGAGATATGTTACTTTACCAAATTATCCTAACCAACTATTGATTTGTTTTCCAATAAAGAAAAAAGTAATACTTTAGAAGTAGTGTATATAATATTAATTGAAGGGTGTAATTGAAAAGGTAAAATTATTATTGCATTGGAAACTGAAAGTGACATTCATTTTGAAACAATTTTTTTAATAAATGTATTATATAATTTTATATATTTTACAAATTATTAAGGAAACTAAAAGTAAAATCTATCGCAACTTAATATTTTTGTATTATTTATAAATTTTGAATTAAATGTATTTTAGTCTCTAACAAATTATAATAGTTTAGTTTTTTTTAATCATATAATAGTCCAGTTATAGTACCTATAATTTCATTTTTTACTTTTTAATCCCTGTTTTTATGAAACATTGTATTTTTAATCTCTCAATAAGACAGACTTTTGTACTTTTCAAAATCAAAGTGAATAATTTTTTTATAAGACTTATAAATTAAACAACAATGAATTTTTAAAGACAAAAAATATACAACTCATTAAATTTTTAGTTTCATTTTGATTAAATTCTACTAGAAATCATTTCAGATTAAACTAAAAACTCATATGAGATTAATCGTATATAATTAAAAAAAGGGAAATGGTAGATATGTAAAACATGCCTATATATACTATGGACGACAATACGACATAAAAGATAGAGTATTTATGTATACTTCTCATGCTTTTTTTTGTGGTCTAATTTTTGGGTAGTTGTATATTACTCATGCATGCAGATAATTAAATCTGTGTGATCATGAGTTATATACATCACATAGTTAACAAATAAATAAAGTATGATAATTTTAATTATCAACAAAAACAAAAAGAATAATCTGTGATCATGGGAAATAGTTATCATGTTTTCTTTTGGTTGATACAATAGTTATCATGTGATTCACATGCTATAAGAAAAAAATTATCTTATGATTTATGTTCAATACTTTTGTAATTTTTCTCCAAAATTCGAATCAAATCAAAACCAATAAACACGAGTTGGTTTGATTTAGTTTAATATTGGATTGAAATTTTTACAAAATTTAAGAAATTATATATAATAAACTTATTCTCCAAAATACTGTAAATTTTTAATACCGTTAAGACATGTAGATAAATTAAAGCGAGAAAAATAACATATATAGTGATTAAAAAAATATGAATGCAACACATTTTTTAAGAAAAAACTACTGCTATATAGTGTTAATTGATTTGTGTTTCAGATGATTTATTTTCAATTTTGTAAAACAGATAGATAGGTCGATATAGAGATTATATTTAATTGATTTAATTCAGTTTACATTCTAACATGAAAAAAAATGAACCACTTTAATTGATTTGGTTTGAATATTCACCTTTATCTTCATTGATTTTATTTTTACCCCTACTTAACACATGCATCCTCCAAATTCCTTTCTATATAAAAAGAAAAGATCATAGCTAACCCAAATAAAGAATTTTTTCCCTATGTCAAGTTAACTAAAACGTTTATATGACTTTCAAATATTTACATTAAATGATTTGATTGTTATGTGTATCTCTAAATGATTTTTATTTGGGATTATGATCGTAGTAGTGTTTATCATTTTTATTAGACAATGTCAACCCCGTTGCCCTTCACCAAATGTATATAAGACAATATCAGTCATTATCAAAGTATCACTTATGACTAATTAAATAATAATTACAAGTTGTAAAACAACACCCTAAGATGCTAGCAAATGAACAATTTGTTGTACGAGATTTGCTTACTTGCTTGCTGATGTGGATTTATGCAATGTGACACTTATTGCCAACTCAATTCACACTCACTATTTACATAAAACAAGTTTAACACACTCCCACAATAAAATATTATCAAACTCATATAATTATAGAGTTTAATTTATGAGGAGTGTTAAGAGCATACACATCCATACCTTGAGTAGTTTAAATGGATCCCTTTCAATTTTTATCAGGTTTTAAACTTTTCAATTATTTAAATAACCCTATGACATTTTTTATATTTCATATTACTTATTAAAAAAATTAAAATAGGTCCCACTAAAAACCCACAATAATCCATCAAAGCCCAAATGGTATGTGTTGTTTTCAATTTCATGTATTATTTGAAACAAACTCAAATGAAAAGCAAGTGGTTGTGCACCGGAGAGGAACAATGGAACACAATACCAAGTAGCCTAAGACCATCTTCAATAGGAGGGTTTCTCTTGTTTAAGACTTTATACCTATGTGGTACTCATACCGAGGGAAAATAAGTTTGAGTGCCTAATAAGCACAAAGTCTGAAATAAGTACCCTCTCTCTGTGGGTCCCTCTCTTTTCAAAGATTATAATATGGAAATGTAATGATATAGTTAGTGATAGATAATTAGTGGTTTTTGTTTAAGAAATTTGCGTAAAATGCTGGGTTGTAGGGGTTGAGTGCTTAGTAGATACTATTATTAATAAATTATAAATGAGTGATGTGTAAATGTGAGATCTATTTAAGTATCTAAAAACGAGTTTCGCCCTTGTGGATGCTCTAATGTCAATTATCCATGGAGACCTTACTTGCCTAGGTTAGTGTGAAGCTACCACTGATATTCATGCTCTTATGGACACTCTTTAACACACTGTCTCTTATTAGGTGGAATTCATGTGACTACCATACTTTGAAAATGAGTCTCACATAAAGTGGCGAGACTCACATAAATTAATATGAGAGTTAATGTTAGAGACAAGGTTAAAAAGAGAGTATTCATGCATTTCTCTTTATACGTGCAATCAATGATTTGATGTCACATTATTTAATAAATTTAAAATATATAGTTTATCATAGATGTATGTGTAAAATGTTTTACACTGACAATATATATTAAATTCTATTATACAACATATACCACATCATTTGTAAAAAAATATCACATCATGATATGTTGATTTATTAGTGAGTGAGTAATAATAAAATATACACATGCCCTCAAAATCAAGTTGGCAAGTTAAAATAGAAAGAAAAAAAAATTAAGATATTGGACTTCTATGAAAATGTGTCTACACAAATAAATATTTATAGAATGTCTCATTATCATCGCAATGCGGAGCGATGTACAAGCTAAGACACTTCAACGTTCAAATGAGCAAGGTTTTAAGGTGTCTGCTTTGAGGAATATCTGATAATGTGAAAATGTACCTAATTTTATGGTTGGTTGCTCTATTTATATATTTCCATGTGGTACATGTGTGTATGTGTTTTGACGGTTGTTCCCTTATAACACGGTTGTTCCCTTATAACGCTAATGTCGGGATTTTTTGGAAGGCTCAAATTAACTATGATCATCCTATTTAATGTTTTACCATATTGGTGAATGTTAACCAGTGTTCATGAGGCATTGGTTAAACACTAAATAAAGTAAGTTTTTATTAAAAAGGAATGCAATTATTACTTAATAAAAAGTGACAGTTTATATTTCAAAGACAGAAAATTTTATTTATAGATTCTTCGATCAATGTTCCGGGAGCACTGGTTAACAAGACGCTACAACATTTTGCTCGCACAGACTATCTCCATACGCGCGCACACACATATATGGTTTGGACTCCTTATTGAATCTTTGACTTCATTAATAGACTTTGGATCCAAAGGACAGAACAATAAAGAGTAAATAGGCAATTACCCCCATGGAATTGTAAGTTTCGTCAATTACTCTCCTGAAATTAATAAAACTTCAATTACCCCCCTGAAATTGCACAACGTTAATCAATTAACTCCCTCCGTCAAACTTTTATGTTAGTGAACATGACGTTTTGCAAATACTCCTCTGAAGGTTTGCACTTATGTGCAAAATGCCCGTAGGACTTGAAAATTTATATATTTTTTTCTTATCCTTGACTTAAAAGATATTAAAGGCAAACAATTTATATATTTTTTTATATGGATTAAAAATATATTTCACTCTAAATATTCAACCTAATTTTACAATATTTAATAATGTTATTTCGAAAATATTCATAAATTCCCTCAAAAAAAAAATCATAAATAGATATGTTTTGTTTTTTTAAGGGGGTTATGTTTTATTTTTAAACGGTTCTCACTCTCAAATGAAATCAAAGTCACTTTGTAGTTTATTAGTTTTTAAAATTGATATTATTTGTTTCCTTTGCAAAGAAATGGCTCTAGAGGACTCAAAATCTAGCCAACAACCATTGCATAGAGTTGCTTCAGCTCAGTTTAGAACGCCTCTCACCCACTTAGTTTCTACTAGTAAGCTTTTGTCCCGTTTTAAAATCTAGCCAAATATTTTCTCATACAGAGTGCAATTTTTTTTCTTTCTAATATAAAATAGTGCAATTACCTTTCGTGTTACATTAATCTAGAAAAAAGGCCCCAATGATATTAAATATCTTTGCAGTGTTTTGCTTTCTAAGTTGTACTTAGAAGACTTTTTAATCTAAATTCAACTATAAGAAATTTGAAATACACTTACATTGAAAATTTTGTTAATATTATTACGTTATAACGACTTTATGGAATACCTGTTAATTGTTTGGCTTTAATATCTTTTGAGTCACGTATAAGAAATAAAAATATAAATTTTCAAGTTCAAGAAACATTTTGCACATTTTCCCACTTATTAACTATCGTAAAATTAGGTTGAATATTTAGAGTGAAATATATTTTTAATCCATATAAAAAACATTTAAATTGTTTACCTTTATTATCTTTTAAGTCAAAGATAAGAAGAAAGGAAAAAAAATTAAGTTTAGGGGGCATTTTGCACATAAGTGCAAAACTTCAGGGGATATTTGTAAAACATCATGTTCACTAACAATAAATTTGAAGGAGGGGGTAAATTGATTAACGTTGTGCAATTTCAGGGGGGTAATTGAAGTTTTGTTAATTTCAGAGGGGTAATTGACGAAACTTACAATTTCAAGAGGTAATTGCCTATTTACTTGAACGATAAAATTGAATTGTAGCACATATATAATATTATAATAATAATAACAAGTAACCTAAGACAAAAAATAAACTTTAAAGTAGATTGTTAAATTTAACATAATCCTACATTACACAGGTAATAAAAGGTAAAATAGTCTTTTTTTAAGGAGGTAAAATAAGTTCACTTGAATTAAACAAATTTTTTTTGACCGAATGAATTAAACTATTTTGTTGACTAAGTAGAAGAATTAATTGAAAGAAAAAAAGATTTTTACACCGACCCATTTCGTCATTCCTTGTATAGTGGTACTGATAAGGATCATTAGACGTTTTTTTTTAGAGCATCATTAGACGTTTGCTTGTGATGATTGTTTATTATTCAAATGACCCATTTTTGGTTTTCTTATGTGCTTGAACATTGTTCGAGATAAAAACGATGATTGGGCAATTGACAAATGATCGGTGAATCACATTTAAGAAATTTGTGTCAAACATTGAATTGGAGGAATGACACTAAGACAGAGACCTTCAGGGGAATAATGTGTACGCATGAAATTTATTTAAATATTAAAAAAATGAATTTCTCTATTGTGTATGCAATTAGACATCCAAAAAATTGGGATATGTTTTTTTTTGAACAAGTCAAAATGAATTATATTAACAAACCAAAACAATCCTTTCAGCACAAGGTGTGCCAAAAGGACTACTAAATGTACAAACAGTCAAGCGAATAACAACAAAATGGTGCTAGCCGATACCCAAACACATGACGGGATTCGACCACCACAACTGAGTACCAAAAACAAAAGAAACTTGCCTAGCTTTCAGCCACCAAAAAGAATGATATTTTACTTTTTCAAGTAACTGATAAATAGTGCATTCCTGGTTTTTAAACAATCCATTATTTCTTTCATTCCACAAGATCCAAAAGCACATAAGCCATATAAGCTGAAGAAAATTTTGTCACGCTTTCAGACCACCCGTGCAGTAAATAAATTGGCAGAAATGATCATGAATAACCTGTGTGTCGATACCAACAAAACCAATCCAATCGCGCTCCAACGGCCAAAGGGAGATGGACGTTGGGCACAATATAAACAAATACAGGGCATCTTCAATGTGGCCACACCCAACCACACACAACCGATCCTCTGTAGAGATGACACCGCGAATCATCAATTTTGATTTTGTTGGAAGTCTATCACATAGCATTCTCCAAGCAAAAACAGAGACCTTCAGGGGAACTTGCTTATGCCAAATTAAATCCATGTTTGGAGGAACCCGAGCATGCTCCTAAGTTGTCAACATGTCATAAACACCCCGAACGGAATAACCCCCTATCGGGTCTAGGTACTACTGCCAAACATCAGAAATGGTATCCTGCAAAGAAACCGTAAGTAATAATGCCCTACACTACTCTAACAATTCCTCCTCCCACACCCACAAACGACAACACCACCTCCACGCCTCACCCCCTTCCTCCCACACCCTGCAAAGAAATTGGGATATGTTACATGAGATTTTCGTAGTTCTTCTTTACTTTGAAACTACTTGACCTCGCGTACTCTTGTTTTATAAATTTTCCTAAACATAGATATGAATCCTTTGCATAGCGATAACTTGTAATAAATTTATCAAAAAAAGTTCACAATTTGAAAGGAATGAATTATTCTCTTGTTGAATATTTAACTAATATTGAGATGCGTTCTTCTACTAAGTTAATATTATCAATAGGATTGCAATTAAAAATTTGATAAACGAAAAAAAATCTACAAGACCATAACTAGCACATTTTTCTTCTAAAAAGCAAGGTATAAAAGTTCCACTTGCATCTTCTACCGAAAAACAAAAGTTCCACTTACATTCCTTAATAGCACATTTCCAAATAAATTTGAATAGTTCTAACACGAGATGAACATTGTTGCTTCCAAATTAATTTAAATTAACCGACATGATTAAAAAACTAGACTAAGATTGCTTAACCAATCAGCTTAAATAATTTAATTCTGTCACTTTTATATTGTGAGGGCGGCAGATTCCCAAACATAAAAAGCACAAAAGCACAAAACTCAAAATGGGACATTCATTTCCAACAAAAATACCATAATAATTCAAAATTCATTTCATTGAAATTCCAATTTCATCAAATTACAGCATTCTCTAATTTTTACACAATTTAAAAAAAAAATCATGATGCTTGCTTAATTACAAGACATGATTATTATTAACATTGTTAAAGCTCTTAAAATATTGCAGCTTTAAGCCTCCTTCCAAGCTCTTTTCTGTACAAAATAAATAAAAAATCACTATGAGAAAAAACATAAAATAAATAATTTCATGTCTCAAATAATTAAAAAGGTTAATGAATGATTTTTATTTTTGTTACCTTATGAGTTGCCTATCAAATCCAGAAGCAGCCAAAAGGCCTCTATTTTCTTCAGCTCTTCTCAATAGATAAGGCATAACCATCTCAACTGGTCCAAATGGCATATACTTGCTTACTCTAAACCCTGCATTGCTCAAACCAAATGAAAGTGCATCTGACATTCCACATAGTTGTGCAAATTCAAGCTTGTGGTTCACTTTTCCAATTCCAATTTCATATGCTTTTGCTGCAGCCAATTTCCCTACACAACAAAAAAATTTCAATACATTTTAGATACTTTAATTGAAGTCTTGGTTATTCAAGTATTCTTATTTTTACATGTAGCACGTATATTTCAGATTTAAGGCGTGTCTGGTTGATCGATGTGGGTCAATGTCTAATACCGATATATATGGTTACATTTATTTGCTTACATTTTCGTGTAATATTTTCAGTGTCAGTGTCATATATGTTGTCTATGTATTCGTCAATGCTACGTACCATTCAATCTAAAGATTGACACTTCATATTAATGGGTCTGATGTCCGACATGCGATGACACCGACACATATAATTACATTTTCTTAAAATGTTATCAGTGTCCGACATGCGACTACAGTGACACATATGATTATATTTTCTTAAAATATTATTAGTGTCTGACATGCGACTACACCGACACATATGATTACATTTTCTTAAAATATTATTAGTGTAAATGATATTTCAGATGATCATGTATGTGTCGGTGCTTCATACGTTATTCTATAAAGTCTAAAAAATATGAAATTGAAAAGGAAGAAAAAACCCTAATGAGTAGAATAATCTTATTAGTACCTGATTCAATGTTGTGTGTGGCAAGAACGACAGACCCTTTTCCATTAGCAAACTTCTCAAGCAAATAAGATGAACAATCATTGAAGCAATTATGTGTATCTTCAATAGTATCATGGATTGGTGACCTAGATCCAAAAGATTCAGCCAATGTACTTTCTGTAGACATATAAGCACCTCTAACCAATTTAAATCCCACAGGAATTCCAATTTTTTCAGCAGCTTGTGTTGCAAGAAACAATCTCTCCTTAGCATCTTTCAAATAAGTTTGAATTGTTCCAAACACAATTGGATTATCATCTTTATTATGCATAATTGCTGAAGAGTATGTGAAGTAATCAATAGCTGGTTGAACAGTAGTGTGTTCAGCATCAACCAACAGTGGCATGTTTGCTTCAACACATTTTTTACAAAGTTGTTGTAATCTTTGGTTTGCTAGTTGAAAATCACTTTCTTCTTGTGGTGTTAATGGTTCTGGTTTTTTTGTAGTGTGGTATAATGGACTTGATTCAGAGAAAATTGGTAGAGAATCTTGTTTCCATGGTAAATTGAATGAAGGGTCTTTTTGTTGCCATCTTAGAAGATCACTGATTCTTTCTAGTAATGCCATTGGACATATTGCAGTGATTTTCACAATCACAAAACTAACCTATCACATAAAAAATCAATAGATTAGAAAATCGAATTGTGTGTAGTCGGAAATTTGACTCATCCATGTGGTGGACACATTCGTTGTAGTTGGATCAAGTTCTGCACTGAAATTTGCATTGAATTCCATATTGAAATATGAAATGTTTGATCTTGATCCAACAACTACGAATGTCTTATTTGCATGAATGCGCCAAATGCAAAAAGATTCTGATTCTTCACATGGTGTACCAATTTAGTATAAACACTTTGAAAATCAAATAAATAAAACTCTAGTAAGAAAGGGTAAAAACCCAAACTAGTAATGGACACTTTTGTCCAAAATACCAAAATCAAATTTCTAGACACTAGTTTCCAATTATTGTCACAATGCCAACCACATTGTACATCAGCTAGGTGAGAGTGGGACCAACGTTATATATAGGCTTAATAGAAGTTTTAGCCCCCTAAATGAGGTGGGACCACATTGTCACAAGACCAATTTTGACTCGGTCTACGCTGACGTGGCTCCCTAAATGAGGTGCCACGTGTTATTATTTTTATTTTTTTGGTCTTGGGGATCCAAAACTGGTACAGTTGCAAAACTTAGGGGGCGGTTTTGTAGTTTTTTCCTTAGGAGCCAAAATCGCAACTTTGGAAAAGTTAGGGGGATAAAATTGCTATTAAGCCATGTTAATACAAACATTATGATGAAAATGAAATAATTAAAACTCTAGTTAGAAATGGTAAAAATTCAAACTAGTACTTAAACCATTTTGTCCAAACCATTTTGTTAGAAATGGTAACATTTAACTCTAAACACTACTTTCCAATTTTTATGACATAATGCCAGCCACATTGTACTTGAGCTAGGTGGGACCAAGATTATATATAATACACAATATATTAGTACAAAAATTATGATGAAAATGAAAAAAAATTAAAACTCTATTTAGAAATGGTAAAAATCCAAACTACTACTTAAACTCCATTTTTCTAAAATACCAAAATCAAATTTCAAAACACTACTTCCCAATTTTTATGACAGAATGCCAACCACATTGTACTTCAACTAGGTTGGGGGACCAAAATATATAATTTACTATTTCAAACATTATGATGAAAATTAAAATAATTAAACCTATGGTTAGAAATGGTGAAAATCCAATCTACTGGTTAACCCTTGGTCCAAAAATACCAAACTCAAATTTTTCTTTTTTTTGAGGGAACCAAACTCAAATTTCTAAACACTAGTTTCCAATTTTTTATGACTCAATGTCATGCCAACCACATTGTACTTAAGTTGGGTGGGACCAAACAATATATAATATGAGACAATTTTTTTTTTGGAGTGAATAATATGAGACAAAATTGTTCACTCTGTCACAAGATTTCAACAAAAAAGCACAAAAATGTGACATGAGAGCATGACTTGAACTGGCATATCAAGTTGCATACTTGGTGATATTGAAACATGCAATGTGACACTTGTTTCCAACTCAATTCATACTCATCACAAAAAGTAGCAATTCAATTCAACACACGCCTCACAATAAAAACATACACGTTCACTTTTCAAAGTCAAGCCCCACAACCCACAACTCAACCATGAGGCCAATATATTTAAATTTCATAAAAAATAATTAGTTTAATTTAATAATACAAAGTAGTTAATGGCCTTCTATTTCTGAAAGGGATTGGAGAAACTTCATTCACCTATACTTGTTTAAATATAACACGTGCCATATGTTTTTCAAGACATACTAAAATATCATTATTTCCTTAACTAGTGGAGTTGAGTCCACATAAAAAAATTAAAAAAGTAAATATGATTAGAGATCCTCTTATATCATCATCATCATCATCATCATCATCATCATTATTATTATTATTATTATTATTTTGGTGTAAATGAGGGAAGAGATCCTCTTATAGTATAAAACACATTTCACACAAAAAATATTGGGTATTCATTCATAAATAAAAAGATCATCTTCAATCTTTATCTAAAGAAAGAAAAAAAAATCTCATTATTATGAGTTTAATTGTATAATTAATGTCTACTTAATTATATCACTAATTTTAGGAGGAATATATCACTTAATATATTCTAAAAAGAATAATAAAACTCCAATTTTGTTTTTAAAAAATAGAGAAAATTCAAACAGAAAAAGTATTTGTTGAATGTATATGATGATGATTCACAGAAACTACTTAAGATGAATGTTATTTCCACGCTACATTATACGACCAAATTAATTTGACCAAAACCTCTTTTCTTTAAATAAAAACAAACAAATCTTTGTCAAAAAAAACAAACAAATCTTTAATAATTAATCTAAACAGATCTTAAACAATTTTAATTTACCATAATAAAGAAAAATCAAGATAAAAATAGAAACTTACAGAAGATGGAGGAAGTGATTTGCTAACATCAACGGTATGAAGAAACCCTTTAAGATTACGATCACAACCATCATTCTCATGTGCATCTTCAACACCATAAACAAGCATGCCACGTAAGCCAGCTTCATTCACAGACCTTATACTTTTTCCAGCAGTAATAGCATCTTCTCCAGCACAAAAATGTTCATAGAATGTTCTCTTTGTAACTGCCATAACTGCATCTTTCAAGATTCCCGTTTGTAACAATTTTGATTGCATAGCCCATATTCCAACGTCCACGACAGGTCCTATAGCCGTTGCATGCAGAACGGCTGAGGATCTTATCAGCGTGGACGTTGGAACGGCTGAGAATAATCTCTC
>Ga0228711_1010696_pt1 | contig 11969 bp, 9 predicted proteins | sample MedpolnodulmetaG_2_FD_177996 | JGI IMG/M metagenome (GOLD analysis project Ga0228711, IMG submission 177996) | Root nodule microbial communities from Medicago polymorpha collected in Santa Monica, California, United States - brown nodules | ecosystem: Host-associated > Plants > Roots > Nodule...
CGGATAATAAAATCCGGAAAGGTCTTTTACCAGAATTTTAAGCTTTGAAATTCGTAAAATAAATGCAAATAAACATATAAACCAGAAATAAAAAGACAAAGATAAAAACAACTCATTTTTATTAATATATGAACAATACATTACAATAATGTTGAAGCTTTTTAAGCTTATTACATAAGAACCTAAATCTATTTCTAATCTCCTAAGAGCCTAATTCTAATCTCCTAAGAACCTAACCACTGGTATGTGATAGGACATAGTAGTAGCTTCCTTATTGGAGGGCAACCAGGGGAGGAGGGAAGAGGACGGCGGGAACAAGAAAACAATGCCCTTGAGGGAGGTAGTGGGTGCTCAAACTTACGCCCAGACAGGCCAAGCTAAGAACCACATTGACCCACATGACCCTCAGATGAACCGCACTTCTTTGCAGTGCGGTTCCATCCTCATTGACCGTTCATACAAACCCTGAAAGTTTTCAACGAGGCCTTTATCTATGAAAGGCCAACGATGGAAAACCATGGTTGTAGAAGGAAGAGGAGGAGGAAGAGAGGGTGGGAGAGGATGATGTGAGAAATGGTGGGGTTTGGAAGGTTATTTATAGGGAGGGTGGGTCAAAAAACGATTGGGAGGTCATAAATGCAGTCAAAAAACGTGGTAAAACACGTTTTTTTGACTTGACCACCGATAAAACATGTGGTGCAAATCACCGGCCATGACACTGATGTAGTCCAGAAAATACAATCCGGAATGCACCTGTTTTTTCCGGAATATATATTCCGGATTAATACGATATTGGTGAACGAGAGAAAAGTTGGCACTTCTTGTAGGGTTAAGGAAGTCCCGAAATGTATAATGTGGAAAGCTTCAACATTGGATTCTTTTGTGTGGAGCCATTAATGTAGGTTTGGACGGTTACAACCACTAACACGTTTTCATTGACTGTAGTAATGACCTAGGACTTGTTTTAAGCTATAAATAGGCTTCCATCTTCAACAAATACCTTCATTCTTCACTTCACCTCTTTTCTTCCATTTTCTTCAAAAAAATTTAGTTTTTTTAGGGGTGTCGGTGGTGTTATGGTCATTGTTGACCGTTCATATGAACCCTGCAATTGCATTGCAGCTTGTGTGGGGTTCATATAACGGTCAACAGAGACCCTTTACATCAAAGAAAGACACAAAAAAGCACAAAACTTCTGTCCGGAATTCGTTTTTCGGATAACACTAACAATCTGTTCCGGATTATATAATTTGGACTAGGGGTATTTTTGGAAATTTTATAGGGCGCGCGAGAAGGCAGCATGGTGGGAAAAGTAATTCTCTACTTTGGCGTGGTAGGCCATCTCACGTTGGATGAGTACCTTCTAAGTTTGATGCTGAGCCCAAGTTATAGAGATTTTTTTTTTATTTCTGCTCTTCCCCCTGCACAAAACACTCGTGCCCTGCAGCTTTGTCGAAATGCCCCTGCATGAGTTAACTCACGCAAGAGTTAAACTCTGCGTGACTTAACTCACGCATAAGTATTTTGACAAAACATGATAAAACCCAGGAAAACCAATTCTCCTCCAAATTGCAAATCGATAGACGGAAGAAATCATATTGCAATTGCTACAAATCGATACACCTGAGTAATATTCATGCAATTGCTTCCACTTCATTCAGCTTTGAATTGGATTTCCCTTTGATTATCGTTGCTGCCAAATCATATTTTCCTTCAAGCTTTGAATCGATTGCTACCAACCAACTTTTCCCTTGGATTATCATTGCTGCTTAATCATCTATCAATCAATAACATTCATAGGAATCGATTTGCAATTTGAGGGAGAATTGGGTTGTCATGTGTTCTGTGTTTTGTCAAAATATTCCTGCGTGAGTTAATTCACGCTGCGCTACTTAACTCACGCTGCGTGACTTAACTAACACAGGGGTATTTTGGTCAGTTCAGCTGGGTGGGAGCGAAATGTGCTGGGCGAAGAGCAGAAATCGATTTTTTTTACATACCATGTCACCTGGTCCCCTATCCTTACAAGTATAATAAAAATTCGAGTATTACTTTTCCCATTCTATGTCATTATCGCGCGCCATGCGTTTTTGACCAAAATGCCCTTGAAGTGTCCGGATTTCATAATCCGAACCTTTGTTATAGGGTGAAAAAATGAGATGCGGATTTTTCCGGATTTTGTAATCCGAAAACTTCAAAAAATAGGGCGCGTTACATGATTTTTTTCGGATTACATAATTCGAACACCCTCTAAACACCCCTTTTCAAGGGAAAAACAGTTCGGATTATATAATCCGAATTGTATTAGCACAAATTCTAAACATGTTTGTAACATGGATAGTCATTTTAGGGACAATATTAATCCTCCTAACTCGCATCCTTCTGTTTTGGGTCATTGATACCTGCTCTTAGTCAAAAATCAGGTTTTCGAGCTACTTGATCAGATTGCTCCGAAACTTCCTCAGAAAATCAGAAAAATTCAAGGACTGTGACTCCCATAGAAGTTACTTCTTATGGGACTCCGCCCCTCAAAATCCAAAATTACATTGTTTAGACCCATTTTTCATTTTTTTAAAATTTTTCATATTCTTAGAAAAATCTGGAAAAAAATTGCATCAGTTTTATTTGATTTTTAGAATTTTTTGGTGGTATTTTTACATTTTTATGATTTTATTAGACAGTTTTTTTAGCATTTTTTACTTAGGTTTTTTGTTGTTTTTAAAAGCAAAACTCAAAACTGCTGAAATGTAAGAGAGTCTGATGACTGATTATACATAAGAATAGTCCGGATTTTAGAATCTGAATTCTGAAACATGAATTCGGATTATGAAATCCGAACTGCACAAAGGTATTTTTGGAAAATTTACTGGGTGCAGGAGGCCATAGGGTGGGAAAAGTAATACTCTAAAAATTCATTATATAACTCCTTTTACCTTTCCAATTATGTACTGACCAATCCAAATTTTGAGTTTACTGGAGCAAAATTATGTTTCGGATTACTTGTAGAGTGTTACTTTTCCCACCCTGCTGCCTTCTCGTGCGCCCTGCAAAAATACCCCTAGTTCGTATTTAGTTTTCCGAACTAGATTGTTAGTGTTTCCGGAAAATACAATCCGGATACCTACAATATGAAATTTTGTGTATTTCTTTGATGTCAAGGGTCTTTGTTGACCGTTATACGACCCCCAAGCGAAATAGCCCTATCTCTTCTCTATTTATTTTATGTCAAATAGTTTATATAGGTTTACACAAACAAACATTTTAAATCCATACACTTAGAACAATATTGATTGTTGAATGACTTGAATATCGCTCTAGTCCCTGTGGAGACGATATACAATACTTACTTTTGATTGATAGAAAAATATTACATCAAAATGGCGCCGTTGCTGGGGACTGACGTTTAGATATTTTAAGCATCGCGAGAATTTGTATTGTTTTGAGCATCTGTATATAATCTGTACATATTCATTGATTATTTTAAATATTTTTTATACTACTTCTTAACTTGATAAAATCAATTTTTTAATTAATTAATATGTTTCAAATATAGTTGATCATTTTTTTAATAAAAAAAATATCATTGATCATTGTCATTTGTAATATTAATTTTTTTTTTTCGTCAAGTAGTCTATTGGCTAGAATTCACCTTTTTCAAGGTGAATAAGTGGGGTATCTGGGTTTCAAACCCCGGCGCCTGCATATATAATGCATGTCCCTATCAACTGAATTATGCTTGCGGGGACTGTAATATTAATTTTTAATATTAACATTGATTTTTAATATATTATAAGTTATATTTTGTATCAAACCAACTATTTTACCGTGTCCTTATATTATTAATGTTAATAAATAATTTATTTGGTTGTCCAAAAATCGATCCAAATTAAACCATATTAACTTAGATCCGATCAGATTTTTTTAAAATTAGTAATCCAACACTGAATCAAACACATAATTTTATGTAGATTAGATATGTTTTTGCCTCATAATTGATCAAAACTACACTACAAACACTCATATTCCTTAATATTTTATATGATCTTTTTCTTTAAACTATGTATTTGGTCCATGGTCTGACTGATCCGAGGAACCAATCCCATCGTCCACTAGCGGGTGGTGGCAATTGAAGTAAGAGCAAAGCGATGTTTAGACTGAACCAACATATAAATGGTAAGCATTTGAGTGATTTGAACTTGGGACCTATAGAGAAACACACTTGTAAGTCTCACGCCTTACCTCATAAGGCCAACTCCCAAGGGTTTATATAGTGATATTTTTTGTTGAATTTAATCTCATGGTTTTCTATATTAAAATTTAATTTCTCTCATTAATTTATATTTAAGTCATTGATATTATCCTTATGCCTATGTTTTTGCACACGTGAAAGAAAAAAAAATTGTTCTCTCTATATATATGTAGAGCTTATTATCTCTACTTTTCCCCACTAACATAAATATACCTTATCTAAGTCTTCTTATCATCACCATACTAATTATCAAAAGGTCATCATAACAATGGGGAAGGTGAATGATTACCAAAACAATAAACAAACCAAAGACAATGTTCCTCCAAGTAACATAGGAGTCCTCAAACCCAAACAACCTCAAAATTACAATTTATCAAAACCATGGAATGTTAACTCACTAACACTAGAGCAGTTTATGGTTGAAAACCAATATGATCCATCAATGTTTCAAGCCCTTATTTGCTGCCCATTGTGTCCACTACCCATCAATAAGATGATTTTCCAACTCCTCCCTTGTTTGAAGCTTGTTGTCACCACAAGCACAAGAGTGAATCACATAGACCTTAGTGAGTGCCAATGTCGAGGTATTCAAGTTGCCAATATAGGAAGCTTGTACTCAGAGGATGTTGCTGACGTGGCTGTAGCTTTACTCGTTGGCGTGCTAACTAGTATTGTTGCTGCAGATAGATTTGTTAGAGCAACCATGCAGTTTGACTTTCCACAGTTTTCTAACTCCAAGTTTGTTACTTTGTTGACTTTACTTTTTTTTAAAGCTCGGTATCCAATCTAAAAACCGATTAATTTGAGGGGATCAATACCACCGTCCACTTGCGAGGGCCCTATTTAAAGCCACAACTTTGTTCTCTATGGACTTGCCCATCAAAATGGGTACCAGAGGGAATCGAACCTAGTACCTTGAGAGGGACAAACTCCAAGATCTCAAATCAACCACTAGGCTAACCTCAAATGGGTGTTTGTTGACTTTACTTCTTTTTCTTTTTGCTCTAAATACTCCATAGAGTTTAATAGACATACACTATCGGCATAAAATTATTTTATATTGTTATCCGGTAGAAACCCATCAATTTTCCTATCATACAATTAATTTAAAAACATGTGATTTGGTGGAATACAAGATATTCATTAGATGTTAGAAGAATGCTAACAATACTCTCTTTTAAACACTCTCTCTAGCACGTACTATTTTATTGGATGAAATTAATATATGTACAATCACTTTTTTTTGTTGTCAAGTAGTTTAGTGGCTAGAGCTCACACAATTAAATGTGGGGAAATGGGGTGTCCGAGGTTCGAACCCTGACCCCTGCATATAATATGGAATATCCCTACCAACTGAGCTAAGCTCACGGGGATTGTACAGTCACTTTATGTGAATTCTATTTTTAAAATATATGTCTTATTAGAGAGAGTGTTTAAAAGAGAGTGTTACTAGTACCCAAAGTCAATAATGAGACTACCCATCAATAAAATAGATGTAAGTGTAAAACTCATCTATTTTCTCTTACTATATACTTACATGAACACTCCCGTACCCAAAGTCCAATCATTTGACATCATATCATTTTTTGATATTTAATTGAACTAAAATGTTTCCTTAAAAAAAATTGAACTTAAATGTTGGGTTAATTTTATTTAATTGGTTTTGGTTCCCACTAATTTTAGTGCAAAAAGTTCAAAAAATATTACTCTTACAGCACTAGTTAATAAAGATGCAAACATAAAGAGACTACTAAAAAAAGTTGAATTCCCGACAAAGAGAAAAAATTGCCTCTAATTTCATCCTTAAATGTTAATGATACCAAAATTGAAGATAAAATTAGTTGATTTTTTTTCTCTCTCATGACATTGAGGTTTCAGCTAAGGGGGTTGGAATTGTTGGATTAGGAAGCATTGGCATGGAAGTAGCTAAAAGGTTAGAAGCTTTTGGATGCATTATTTTGTACCTTTCAAGGAAGAAAAAGCCCTTCATTACATACCCTTTTTATTCAAACATGCTTGAACTTGCATCTAATAGTGATGCATTAGTTATATGTTGTCCCCTAAATGAACAAACAAGGCACACGGTGAACAAGGAAGTAATGTTGGCATTGGGAAACAAAGGTGTTATAGTCAATGTTGGAAGAGGGTCTCTAATTGATGAGGAGGAGTTGGTGAAATGTTTGATGGAAGGACATATAGGTGGTGCTGGTTTGGATGTGTTTGAGAATGAGCCTAATGTACCTCAACAACTTTTAGTATTGGACAATGTGATTTTGTCACCTCACAATGCTGCATTTACTAATGAAACATTCATGGCTGCGGCTCAACTTGTGGAAGATAATCTAGAAGCCTTCTTCTCCAATAAGTCCCTATCACACCAGTCAAATTGAACTGAACAACTTACTTGGGCATTTAAAAAAGAGTATGTACTAAAAAATGCACTTCAATTATGTTTTGTCATTGTGACGTTGTTATATTATATTACTTTCTTAAGTATCTTACATCTGCATGGAATGGACAATATAAAATATCATCTATTGGAGTAGCTAGATACATATGATGGCTAACGTAAATTATTTAAATTATGCATTTTATTACTCCAAAAACCATCACGAACATGACCTTACGTTACTGCTCAATTTAATTTAGTTGATTGATCATTAACTCATAACTTAAAATAACTGCAAGAAAGCTACTTGGAGGACCTTAATTTACTCCTTCAAAACTATAAGAAAGTACTTCTGAAAGAATACATAAAATTATAATTCAATTTCTAGTCCATTCGTAGCATCAAAGTGTACAATGGAGGATCTTTATAAGTAAACAAGGTATACTACTTATTGTACCTTGTCTCAAATTAGTGAGAATGGTGTAAACAAATTAAATGAATGAAAAGCAAAAATCAATGGCAATGGCGTGGGATAGAGATGATGAAGCAAGGGCAGATAGAACACAAGCATTGACTCTATCACTTTGACAATTTAATCACACTCTAACAAGGCACTTCACTTGAGATTGCCAGGTTAAAAAGGAGAGAGAAGGCTGGGGTATATTCTGGAGGAAAAAGAGTGTTTTTGTGTACTTGGGAATTGGCGTTATCCGGACCATTCACTTAGCTTACAGTTCCTAAGATAAGGATGGTTATACTTGACATATTTGGTCCAGTAAGGGCGATACTTTGTCATTGCTATCTCTAACCATGGCTTCATATTACCATTGTAGTGTACAACTGCTGCATTCTCGATCTCCGTACGATCTATACTTGGACTGTAACCCAAACCGAGTACATGCCATGATTTATTTAGCGGATGTGTTAATCCATAGAATGTCATTAGCCCTGGAGGTAATGTCCCTAATTTCCATAGTACCCTGTCTTCATTCTGAAATCAAACATGAAAAAATGGTCAGTGAAAGCTTAAATTTGTTTGTCTGTGTATGTGAAGATAGACAGAGCATGATTCCCTACGGTTAGGGCAAGCACACAGTCCTGCAACCAAGGAATCAAGACTGTTGGATGAGCATCAGACGGCTCACATTCTGACTTCTTCAAATTAGTTTTAAAATACAAATTGGAATAAGAGTCATCTGGTATCCAACAGCCGAGATTTGTGGTTGCATGCAGGACTGTGGTTGCAGAGAATCCAATTCCGAAAATAGAAACATGATGTAAACCAATGTTATGTTCAATTTACTCACCAAATTCTGCCACCTGTGATATATGCCAGTAATGTCCTTCTTTTTCCACACCTTCAAATCAAACATGTTCATTCCGTATGCCCAACCACAAGCATTGGGATCAAAGTTTTTTGCAATATGTGGATTTGAAAAGTTAAGATATTTGTCGAATCGGTGAAAGCTCTCACCACATGTTTCAACTGCACCGTTAACTTTTCCATGAAGATCCACATTCCATAATCCAGTCAAATCCTTCTGGACAACAATGTCGTCATCAAGAAAAAGAATCTTATCCAATTTCGGATAAACTTGTGGAAGATAGAACCTCAAGTGATTGAGCATTGAAAGATATTTTGGATTTCTGTATTTGAGATTAGAAGCACCAGTAGTGGATGGGTGGCCTGCCTTGAAATAATACTCCTTCATTGTCGCAGATTCAAGCTGTCTCAAGACTGGGCAGTAAGATGAGTTCAACCACTTAAATTCATCAACATTTTCAACATAGATTGTAGCTTTACCAGGAGGATTCAATAAAAACCACATGTTCATGGCTCCAAAATTTAGTTTATCAGTAACAAGGTGAAACACATGCTTAGAAGGATCCTGCAATGTCAAAGACAACAACATAAGATAATGAATGAAGGGTTGGGTTTAATAATATTATTTATCAAATAATATTATTTGATTCCCTCTGGTGCCAATTTCGGTGGGCTAAGTCCATGCAGAGCTTGCTCTGGCTTTAAACGGGGCCCCCGCAAGTGGGCGGTGGGATTGGTCCCCTCGGATTAGTCGATTCTTGGATCGGATACCGAGTTTCAAAAAAAAAAATTATTTATCAAATAATAGATGGAGTGTTGCAAGCAAAACACGTGGATCCAAGCTCAAATTCATCATCTTTAAAAAGGAATGTGCTTGAAAAACATACACAAGCACACATGTATCATAAAACACTGTTAGTTCTTTACCTTTGCATTCACAACAGTTGAGTTGACAACAACAGATGCAGCCAAAACATTGTCTGAGAATAGGGCATAATGATAAAGACTGGGATTAACCAAATTCTCAGTCATAGGGAACTTTCTCTTTTCAGGTGGGAGGAGGTAGTAATCTATTGTAAGGCGCATCGATAAGCAGTGAATTCCATTTGGTATGGTCTTGGCAGCCAACTGACTAAGGAATGTGCTTTGTTTCTTCAAGCCTCTAACCTGCTCGTCAGCAGTTTGTAGCATCGCCCTTACTTTCCCAATAACCAACTTGCAGTCATACAATTGATCTTTTGCCTTAGAAAGAACTTGGCCCATTGCTTTGATTTTTTCATGCTCACTAAAGATAATTAATTAGGTTAGTGTATATACAAACAGATGCAGATATTTATACACTTCAGAAAATTGTGCATACCTCTGGTGTAGGTCAGCATCAGAAGTTGCCTCACCTAAAGCACGCTGACTCTCTTTAAGCCGTGTTTGCAGTTCTTGGTACAATTCAAGCTTGTTCTTCATCTTTGCAATACTCAAGTATACCCTAGCCATAATGATCTGATCTCGCATCAACCGAACGGTAGAATCAGCATTCTCATTTTCATTTTCTTTCCTCCAAAGGTTGTATTTACCTAGAACTGCTGAGTCAACTGATTTTGAACGTTCAATAGCTAAATCTTCAAGTTTTACAATAACTTCATCATCCTGTTGTACCAACTCAGCAGCCCGCTTTGCCATCCTTTTCTCTATTAATTGCTGCAGAAGATATTAAAAAAGAGCAAAACAAAGTTTACTTTAAGAATATATTTGTTGTTCTCTAAATAAAGTAAACTCACTCCACAGGTTAAACAATATTTTCAAACAGAACATCATACTTCATCAAGGCTACTATTATTGTAGGTTGGGGTCTGCTAAGAATTATATTACTATATCACACTATTTGTATATGGTAAGGCTTTTTTTTGTAACTATCACAAGCACCACATTAAAAGGTAAGGGAGATTACTCTTCACTACAAACACAATTTCGTTAATGGCATCTAAAATGCTAAGTGAAAAAATAAAAATATCCAAGAATGATGCTCACCCTTCTTGCTAGCCTTACGGGACTATCAGTCCACTGAGGAAGACCTGCTGCATTAATGAAAAATTAATGAGAAAGTGAAATAAAATAAAGCATGGGGATATTAACTGATAGTATCTGATACAACCTGAAGATCTTCCTCCCTTCTCCTTCTGAACTTCTTGTCTAAGATGTGTTTCTGGGTTGTTTAGCTTTAATTAAAAAACATTAAAATCAGTAGCAATACGACAAGAATGCCTTCGTGGGAAATCAAATTTTCAAGCAGAAGCACATCAGTAATCCTAACCTGATGTGTTGCGTTTGAAGTCTTTGACCCAACAACTCTCCATGAAGCAGAAAGATTATTTCTGAAATTTTCTAGACTCAAAGGCCCCATGTCATTTGTGCTGGACGTAATAACATCAAGAACCTAAAATATGATATTGATTAGAAGGTTAGGAAGATAACTCTTGCATGAAAATATTATGAAATACAAAACAAAATTACTGTCAGCTTGTGCTTACCTCTTTTGGAAAAAGAGATTTAAGGTCGTGTAGTGCCTTCTGTTCTCTCCATTTAGTAGCCTGCAACAGCCAACAACATAGGGTAAAAAAATGGCTAGATACTGTATGCACTCAGTGGTATAACCAATGAACTTGAAAATGTAAGATGGGCTACCTGTTGACTTGTAACATCTGAAATATCATTGTGATCTGCAAAATGTAAATGAAGTAATTACTATAACATAAAATTATATATGTGCACGTAAGAGAAACTCATAGGGATGTCAATTATATTATTAAAATGTTTTTCTCCTATTTCTTCCTCCTCACATCAAGGACATTACACTAGATCTTAATTTTCATAATTAAAAGTCCCTAACAACAAAAGACGAGGATTCACAAACAAACGGAGCCATATTTGTGCTTCCTTAAACAGGACATGATCAATACTTTCTAGAGAATCCATACAATAGAAGGATCAGATGTTTGAAACAGAATGTTTATTCAGTTAAAAACACCAACAAGTTATAAAACGAGGATTGGAAGTACAAGAGCAAAACAGCAACAGGGGCATAAGCAAAGTGAGATGCGTTTCATGAAAAACATTGTTAATGAGTATCAGGTTACTACAAATCATATCAACCACTGTAGTCATTCCATATCGGCCGTTCCCGTGTAAGACAATGCATGCATCACAATGTACTTTCTCTCTTTGATAACCTCGCAAAGTACTAGGCACTCTAATGTGCAAAGAAAAAGATATTAACTATTTTCCATCTATGTTGTTAATCTTAGATAGCGACGCATAGCGCCAAACCCTAAAACTCCTATAGCGGATAGCGGGATGGCCGCAATTCGCGGCCATGACAACTGCCACAGAAGAAGGCGGCTTTGTAGGGAGATGGTGTCGCAGAGAACCCTACCACTGCTAGGCCATTCTGCTATAGTGTGCTATAGCGGCGCTATTGATAACATAGATTCATATAGTATACTTTCAAACCACAAGTTCTTAATCTACAAATAATGTTTTCCAAATTCCATTCACAAAATTACAATAATGATGACGACGATGCATCAAACCAATGAACTTAAGCTAAGTATTTAATCTTGCCACCATTCGACACTCAATCATGTAAATGTGTTTTCATCTCAAAATCACCAGAACCTTAAACTTATTTCCTCTAAAAGTGAGAACTTAACACCACAGTGAATCAAATTTCAAACCATCCCAGAATCTAAATTCAACCAAGTAGCAAAATTAAGTTCATTAACAAATGAAAACACATACACTATCATCAATCATCACCCATCACCACAACTCCAAACCTCACTAATCACTATAACATAAAGATTCCAAATCAATCTAAATCATCACCTAATCACTATATCATAAAGTTTCCAAGTCAAAAATCAAGAAAACAGATAACATTTAGAACAAAGCAAAGTATAATTAAATAACCAAAACCCAATTGCACCAAAAAAAAAAAAAAACATTTAATAAAG
>Ga0228711_1010703_pt1 | contig 11960 bp, 7 predicted proteins | sample MedpolnodulmetaG_2_FD_177996 | JGI IMG/M metagenome (GOLD analysis project Ga0228711, IMG submission 177996) | Root nodule microbial communities from Medicago polymorpha collected in Santa Monica, California, United States - brown nodules | ecosystem: Host-associated > Plants > Roots > Nodule...
GGTGGAATTATATTAATAATCAAGAGCAATTGTTGTTCTTTTATTATTTTTGTATATTGATTATTATTACTACTTTTCTTACAATCATTTTTGTTTTTCCGGAGTTTTTGTTCTTTCATTGCTCTTTTTCTATTGCTCTTTTGTGGGCTGTGGAGTATAGGTTTGAAAAAGAGGTAAAAAAAATCAAATCTTGATCGATAGATATAAAACTAGAGAACAATACCCCAAAATGTGATGGTGGGATGAGAAACTGAGAATAGCAATGAGAATAACAGCAACAATGGAACCATGGTGAAAGAATAGGATGGCGGAGAGAGAATTGTAGTGGAAAAAAATAATCAAGTGTTGGTCGACCATGATAAGAATGTGTTTCTCATTTGATCTAATGGACAAAAACAACTTTCCCATGGTGGGAAACAACTCCCCTTTCCCATGCTAAACCTCACCTAAAATTCTAATCTAAGAGGATGAGAAGAAAAACTCACGGGAGAACAACAACAACAGTAGCGGCGACTCACATGAATAGGGAAAACAAGTCTTGATGCTAATCAGTTGTCTAGAAAACATTCTTTGATTATCCTCAAAATTTAGTACGTTGTTTATCTCGTGTTAGTATATTAAAATCACTTTTACAAAATTTTATCCTTCCCAATACCTTTTCAAAAACCTTTACTTTCTCCGTTTATGAATTTCGCCATTTTTGTTTGTCCTTCTTCACCAAAGGTCCAATTTTAATGAAATCAGTACCAAAACGCTCATGAGAATATTACATATATTATCTAAAGGTTAATTATATAATTTTGTGTAAGTGTCTCTGACCTAATTTTAAAATTGACATTTTAAAGTGTATTCTCACATTTTATTTATTTTTTCCTTCAACTATAATTTGTCGAGTTAAACCAATTGGAGTATGAGGAGTCGAAAGGGTAGAAGTTTCCTGCTTCAAGACTTGGATTAACATGGTGAGAACATCAAAAAAGGTATGGGTGAGGGAGAAGAGTTCGAGTACATGAGTGTAAAATAGATGCGAAGAATGGAAGCTGTATTTCCCACAATTCGTTCAAAGCTCACTGCGACAACTGTAGACTTTGAGAGAATAATTAAAATAATATGCAAATTTAGAAGTGTGAGGTTAAAAGAGGATTTAGAAACTTTATTAAGGTGTTGTTTAATTTAAATTATGTTAGTGGCGTGGTAATTGATATTATTGATAAAATTTTATGGTATTCATGATTTGTTGCAAGTACTTGATTTATTGAATTATTTGATGATGATATAATTGCGAGGTGGTGATATGCTAGTGTGAATGGTGTGATGTGAAATTATATGATTGTGATGTATGATTGTTGACAGATAGTCCAAATTTTATGCTGCATACAGTGTTCCCAAAGGGTGTCTTAGGTCAAGAGGAGAGATTAGATGTTAATGTTGAATTAATATTTTGACTGTGTTTACTACTGTCTAATGTGTTTTGGTGATTTTGGAATTATCTTATCTATTGGTGAGCATATTATTAGTAGATTTTTTATCGAACTAGATTTAACAAATTTTGGGTTTCAGATTCCCTCGATCAATCTTCTCCGGCAGTAGTTACTCCCTCCATCCTTTAATAAATGAACCTTTTGTAAAAAAAATATGGATCATGTTGACTTGTGCTCTTAGAGCAGATGTTAAGCAATCTAAAAAAAACAACTTTACATTGAAAAATACAATATGTCAACTTTTAAGAAGTTAAATGCACGACATTTGATACATTTATTTCTATAATGAGTTCCTTAACATGTGCCTTTGAGGGTACACGTTAACATTTGCCAAAAAGTAATGTGTTAAAATAATTACTTCTGTCACTCTCAATATATATTCTACTTTGCATTTATGATAATGATAAATGCACCATTACTTGCCAATAAAACTTAAAATCAATTTTTTTTCTTCCACTAATACATTTTTTTTAAGCTTAATTACACTTTGGTCCCCGTGTTCTGACCTACTCACGAAAATGGTCATGTCTCTTTAAAACAGAACAAAATTGTCCTTCAATTATCATTTTTGTTGCATTTTTCGTCCTACCTCCCATTTTATCCTCCAAACTTATGTCATGCCATATCTATGATCTGTTATGCTGTTTTAAAGTGAATCAACATCAGCTTTAAGAACATTTCATTACAACAAACAAACAACTCAAGATTTATCAGTGGAAAACATCAGCTTTAAGAACAATTTATAGGGAAAACATCATTTCATTCATTCTAATTGTCACATCTTCATCCTTCTTTCCTTTTCGCAACTTTCTCTCTTCTTCCTCGTCATTTCTTCTTCAATTTTTCGCAAGTTTCTGTCTTCTTGAATTCGAAAATGTCACAATATACTGTGTCTAGTAACATTTGTGTTTCACGTTGGAGAGATATGCGTTGCTGGTGTGATCTTGATTCACCTCTTACTACTGCTTGGACAACTGAGAATCCTGGGGGCAGGTTTAATGGATGTGGGTTATACAAGGTAAATATCAGATTGTGTAAAATGATTTTGCGAGCATAAGTTGAAACATTGAATTAACATGTTGTGATTTGTATGTGAAATCAGTTGTAGGGACGAAAGAGATGCAGTTTTTTCAATTGGTACGACGAAGAAATTTCTGGGCGTGCAAAGGAGGTGATTTTGTTATTAATGAAGAGAATTGATGAACTTAAGAAGAAGGATAATATGAAGCTGAAACAAGATAAGGATTTGAAAAAGAAGCTAAAGTTTTGCCAGGGATTGCTTGTTCTAGCTGTTGTGGTCATTATGGGACTGCTTTATATTGTTATCTTGAAGGCTTGAAGAGGAAGAAAATTAGGAACTAGTGTTATAGATGAAGGCTTGAAGGAACTAGTAGTATTGAAAATGTTTAGGTTTTGTTGATTATGTGTTTTGTGTTGTTGTTTAAGTGGTCTAGCAGTGTTAAATTATGTGTAATCTTGAGCTGTTTATAGTAATTTGAGTTGTTTGTTGTAATTTTAGTTGTGAACTTATTATTTGCTGTGACAATTAGAATGAACGAAATGATGTTTTCCCCTATAAATTGTTTTTAAAGCTGATGTTTTCCACTGATAAATCTTGAGTTGTTTGTTTGTTGTAATGAAATGTTCTTAAAATTGATGTTGATTCACTTGAAGACAGCATAACATATCATAGATATGGCATGACATAAGTTTGGAGGATAAAATAGGGGCTAGGACGAAAAAATGCACAAAAATGATAATTAAATGACAATTTTGTTGTGTTTTAAAGAGACAAGATCATTTCTTTTTGGTAGTGAGAGACATGACCATTTTTGTGAGTAGGATAAAACACGAAGACCAAAAGTGTAATTAAGCCTTTTTTTAATAAGTGTCAAATGAACAAAATGCTCAATTAAATAGTAATATAAAGTAATTAAATAGTTCTACAAAAAAAAATTAAAGTAATTAAATAGTCTCAAGTCTCAACAACAATAACAATGTTTTCACAAAATAGTAGTAGTGAGTTTTGTGAAAGTTGAAATTACATGCGGAGCCTCGATCGATCGCAACAACAAAAGCATGGCCGAAAGCTCTCCGTCTCCGTCTCCACCATCCTTTCACGCTTTCTGTCTGTAACCCTAATCCTCTCTCCGTTCTTATTTTCATAACTAACTCTACGTTCCTTTTATTGTTTTTGCATGCAATGTAGCTTTGGACCGGCCATTGAAACGTACTCTCTCCGATTTTGCCAATTTATCAATCTCTGATTCCTCTCAAAATTGTATGTATTCCTCTTTTCTTTTTGTTATTTTGTTGCACCGACACTTTTGAACTATGAATCACAGACATTTCTAAGATTATACTGAATTATGTCATTTTCTTAAATTATTATCGGTGTTGGTGTGTCAGTTGTGTCTTTATTTGTGTTTGTGGTTGTGTCTGTGCTTCATAGCTTCTGAACGTGATACCATTCAATTTTGTCATTTTCTTAAATTACTACCGGTGTTGAAGTGTCTGATTCTAGACACCAGACACCAACAATGTGATTACATTCAATTGTAGTCTGTGTCAGTGCTTCATAGCTCATATATAATTGTTAATTAAGGTAAGATGTCAAATGTAGTAAAATGCAATTGTGGAAATATGAATGGAGTTCCACATTTGTTAAAAAATAATGGGTATGATTGTTTGGATTGATAGAGGGTTTTGGAGATTAGGGTTTTGAACAGCTAATTGGCAATGTAGGGTTGGAAATCAATGAGAGACCATTCAAGCGTTCTCTGTTGGATTTTGGAAATCTATCCATCTCCGATTCTTCATCTTCTCAAAACTGTATGTTACTTTTCTTTTTCTCTCAATTGCGTTGTTCTGTTGATTATTTGTGTTATTAAACGGTTTTAAACTGTTCATAGTTCCACTCTTTTGTTCTAACAAATGAACTTTGCCTCTTGTATATTATTAATGTATGATGTAAAATGCAATTTTTAGAATTATAAAGTTCTTCATTTGTTTAAAATGGCTAAGTTAACACAAAGTAGTGTAGAGACTCAATAACCTAAGCGTATGTTTCGATTGATTGGGGGGTTTTGGACGGCTTAGTCTATATTTTGGTAGATATTTAAGAAAAGAAAAATAAGTCTTTCCGTCCCCTCTTAAAACCTTATCCAAACACCCTAATTTTTAGTGGTTTCTCATTTCCTTTCAATGTTTTTATGGATTTTGATGTAAAATATGCCCCAGGAGTCCTTGCATTTCACATGAACTTTTATACGATGTTTCATTGCGTTCATAATATAATGTGGATATATATATGTTGGTTTAACAGATACTACCTAGATTAACTATGTACTATCTGCTAAGAACAATGTTCATTATGTCTATCAGAGGCTTGAGATACCACCTTTGCTGAAATCTCTCTATGACATTTAACCTAGTTACCAATTTCAATGATTATTTCACCATAGTGATAGCAAACACAATTCATATGCTGCGTTAATCTAACTGGCTGAACTGGATTGAGGGAATCAGTTTCACGGCCTTACACTCAATTCTCTGCTATAACTGTGATTCTAAAAATGATCCAACCCTTTTAAATTTCCACCATTCTTTATGAAGATTATTTGTAGTCTAATATCACCCACAAAACCAAAGCCAACCCTCCCTAGGTGATCATAACAACTGCCATCATTATTCAGTTCAGCCAATCCAATCCTAGGAGGATATTGTTTAAAACCAAGAATCACAACTGTAATTTTATTGAATAATAATAATAACTCTATATATTATGACTTATACTGATATCCACGATACATCAGTTCTGGAATAGATGTATACATTAAACAATTTTAGATAAAGAAAAAAACAGAACGAAAAAAATGCTAAAGGCACTTTAGAAGGCTCAATTCCCTGCTGCACGTGTCATAATGACAGGATGTAAGTTAAGTTGTAACAATTAATTCCTGAAGCTGGTTTTTACTCATTCTCCTCATCATGTGTGCAATCCCCTGATAACTCTTCAATTTCTTTCCGTCACACACCTACTTACTTACCGGTGGATTTCTTTTAGACTTTCACTAAACCTCGGAAGAGCGGAGGCATTTAATATATTTATAAGGGTACTTTAGCAAATGCAGTTCATTTTATCATAGAGAAATTAGTACACTCCGTGTTTTTTCAAAGATGTGTGCATTTTAATTGACAGAGTAGTCTTGTGTTTAGCTGAAAGCTGACATTTAGAGGTCTTTGTTTCCAACCAGTTGGTGCTGACTCAGAAACAAATGTGGCTGAGAGCTCTCCGGCTGCTCCTCCATCCAAGCATGTGTTCGTTAGGGTGAAACGAAAACCCTTTCAGCCTCCACTTGATGCTTTCTGTAACCCTCTCCCTTCTTCTGTTCATCACTCGCCTTTTGTGTCTCATTCTCATTCAACAGTAGTTGTGGTTTTTACATGACATTGTCAATGTAGGGTTGGAAATCAATGAGAGGCCATTGAAGCGTCCTCTCTTGGATTTTGGAAATCTATCAATTGCCAATTCTTCTCAAGACAGTATGCTGGTTTTCTTTTTCTCTCAATTGGTTTTGTTTTATTTTTTATTTCATGCCTGCGTAACGATATAATTCCTCCTTTCCTTTTTAGTAGAACTTCATAACAAGAAGGTTTTGGTGCAACATCTGAAGACAATAAGCAGCTCTGAGGTCACTATTGATATTGTGCGATCATTTCTGGTTAGTATCCCATCTAGATGACAGTGTGCAATTCCTTCTTCCTATGATATAAGAGTGTTGTGATGCGTTTGTTTTTGAATTAAACTCTTCCCTCTCATGTCAATTTGCTCTCCATTTATAACATCATTGCACTATGATTTGATAAAATAAATAGATAACACTTTGTTGATTGACTGGTTTTTCAGGAACCTCGTTCCAGAAGTGCTTCTAAATCTGAGTCGAAAGTTGAGAAAAGGAAGAACTTCAAAAAAGTTAATGTAAGCCCTCTCTTCTTTGACTTCTTTCCCCCTCCTGCATGTGCACAGACACGCGTGCTACATGCTTAAAGCCATGAATTGTCCTCTTCCCAATGGTTTATTTGCTAACATGTTTCACATTTTACTCATGCTGTCTTTCATCATTTCCTATTTTCAATAACCATAGAAGCAAGACCAGTTCTTGTTTAAAGGTAATGAAGAAAAAGAGGTTTGTTACATGCCCGTATATATTTTTCCTGTTTATGTATGCACATATGTTTGGAAACTTATTAATACTCTAACTCTTTCTTAAGGTGTCACGATATATACTGTTAGAAATTGTGTTGAAGTCTCTTCTGTAGACATGCCCTTGCATCATTTCTTTACTGATATCATCCCTTTATACTACTCTAAACTTACAGTCCTCTTACCTAATGTTATGATTGGTTTTGAAACTGTTTGATTTTTTTGTTTTTGTTTTGTAGTTGTGATGTAGAACTGCATTTCATTTGACTCTCCTAATTACTTTCAATTTTATTTACCTTGATCTAAAATTAAAGAACTTAAGGTATAGGAAAAATTGTCGCTAGTTTAGTTTCAGTCATCTTCTATTTCAAATCTTGACGATCCCAAGTTCTTCAATTCCAAAATAACTAAAATTTTATCTGTGTTTATTGGATAATATATATTCACGTAATCACTTGTAACTTAGAAGTGCATCATTTCCTTTATCAAGAAAAAAACCCCAGTGTCTGAGATGATAAGATTATAATAGCCAAACTTTGGCTTGGCTTAATTGCATGTTTGATCCCTTATGTTTATTTTAGTTTTCAAGTTTGTCCTTCACGTTTTAAAGGTTTCAAGTTGGTCACTTACGTTTTAAAAGTTTCAAGTTGGTCCAAAACGTTACTCACGTTGGAATAAGTAACAAGTTAGTCTCTTCCGTCATTTAAATTTAAAGATTCGGGTTGACAATATGGGTGATGGAACATAACTTATTTAAAAAATCAGTTTTAAAACGTTTTTTTAATTTTTAGTTTTATTAAACTCAATATCATGTCGCGGAAGGGACTAACTTATTCCAACAGGAGTAACATTTTGGACCAACTTGAAACTTTTAAAACGCAAGAGACCAACTTGAAACTTTTAAAACATAAGGGATCAACTTGAAAACTAAAATAAACATAAGGGATCAAACATGCAATTAAGCCGCCAAACTTTCAAACTCATTTATATATGATTTGGGAGAATTCTGTTTAAGGCAGTTGTAGATTATGTAGTACATCGCTATATTACTCCATCCCATTATGAGCGTCACTTACTTTTCAGTGTAATATGCTTTACTTTTTTCCAACTGTACCATCTTGTTAATACTATGTGCATCACTTCTAAGTCACTAACCTCCACTTTACATTTATGATAATGGTGAATATATCGAAGCTTAATACACCCTTCGGTCACTATTATAAGCAAAAATGTACTTTTTAGATTCATTCAATAAATAATGTATGTGGTCTATATTATAGGCCACATACATCATTTATTGAACGAACATAAAATGTGGATTTTTGCTTATAATAGTGACCAGAGAGTGTAGTTAATAATGTTAATTTGATAAAAAAAATTGTTCTCTTTCTTTCATTTATAGATTCTCCTTAATTTTTGTGAAATAATATAATATGATGCTCATAATAGGACGGAGTGAGTGAGTGATATTTAACCATTGAAGTAATATCTATAAGGAGTTTCCTTTCAGAAGTTTTTTTATGCCTCATTCTTTCTTGCAGTCTTCATCTAAAGATGCTCGCTTTGAGCAAATATTGAAGAACAGGACTGCAATAAAGAAGACAGCAGATGAAAAGGCATTACATGAAATATGCCATTTCTATGACATTATTCGCATTGACTGTGAAGAAAAAATTAGGGAGGTGCAACAGGAGTAAGTATTTCCATCAAAGTTTGTTCGTTATCTTTGTATATGGACAAATGTCATAGAAAAACACTTATGCTGTGATTAATGCAGAGATATCTGCTTCGAGGATCAAAGACTTTTGGCTAACTTCATGCCTTTACTAATAGATGTCATTCCTAAGGCTGCTGCAGAGATTGAAGCTGATATAAGTGTTCATTCCACACAAGGTTGTTGTTTAGTTGCAAACCACCATCAAAACACTACCGATCTTTCTACTTTTTCATCAAGTTGCATTTATTTTATTCAAGTTATTGACATGATAGAAGATCATATACTTGGGCAAACATATTTTCTGGGTCAGTAATGAAAAATATATTTTGAAGTTGGGGCATTTTATCGATGTTTTATTGCTTTCAACTAACCAACTATAAATGATTTGAAATTATTGTGGTTGCTAATGTATTCTCTTATATCTAAACTGTTTCTATTTACATGGTTATGGTGCCTTGTCTTGTGTAACAGATACAGAGGACTATGTTTATGACCTCTATACTGTGATGGATGAGATGATCTTCGAAGAAGATTCTTCATATTGTTATCCGCTGTGAGTATTTTTTCTGTACATTTTTAACACGATTTCATATATTCTTGCTACTTGACACTGTTTTGTATCATAGACTCAGAGTTCAAGTTGATGATGAACATTTTTATGATGGGCCTGACAATTTGGATTATGAAACTGACGACTCAAGTGGCATTTCCCTGTGTCAAGTTGACGATGAACCTTTTTTTTATGGTTTCGACGTTCCAGATTGTGAAAGTGACCTCTCAAATGGTATTTCCCCATGTCTTTTCTCATATTTATCCTTAATTTAGATTACTATTGACTGAAAACTCATTTACACTTTTCAATTAAACCGTAGACAATTCAGTCAATGATTGTGCCGCCATGTTTTCCGAAGAAGAAGATTTGCCCAAGTTTTCGGAAGAAGAAGGTTCACCCAAGTTTTCAGAAGAAGGTTCGCCCAGGTTTTCAGAAGAAGAAGGTTCCCCCAAGTTTTCAGAAGAAGAAGGTTCGCCCAAGTCGGAAGAAGAAGTTTTGCCCAAGTTTTCGGAAGACGGTTCCGAGTCTAAATCAGAAGAAAGAAAGATTGACAGTTCTTGTAATGAATTGTCAGATGTAAAAATGTAGGCAATGATGATGATGAGGATGTGGATGATGAACATCATGTTTTTTCTAAAGACGGTGCTTTTGATCCATTGTATGATTAGGATTTTGACGATTATGAAAGTCAAGGTGCAGGCAATGATGCTGTTGAGGATGTGGTCTTACCGATGAAGCCATCAGATTGCACATAAGTTCCTGTTAAAAATTGCTAGCTTTTAAGATCTTATAATCTTTCAGAAGAAGAAAAAAAAAACGTCTTGTATATATTTAGGTTGTTTTTTTTTTATAAGCATATTATATATTTAGTTTTTGATATTTAGCATCGCTTAGTTTGTTGACTTGGTACATTTGAGGCAACTAGGCTCAATTCTAATGAGTATTCACAAAAATCGTCTGTTATTAGGGTTGGTTATTTGTCCAATTAATGTTTTGAATCTAACGATCATGTTGAATGAACACTGTGTAATTACATTGCTTTCAAATTGACCTAATACATGTCATTCAAATCGCATGAAAATTTTCCTCCCCTTTTTTACCATGGGAAACCATGCCTGATTATTTCGTTACATTACTAAAACCTTACCAAGACAAGACTCAAAAAATAAATGTTTAGTTGATTCGTTTAAATTACATTTAGCCACACATAAATGTGATGTTAAATTTGGGGGTTGGGTAGCTTAACTGGTTTGAGTCAAGGGTTAAGGAGTTGGAGGTCCAGGGTTCAAGTCCCGACAAAAAACAGAATTAGCATAACAATTAACATTTGTCATTAAGAAAAGGTGATGTAAGATAATTATACAACCCTCTACTGATTAAATTTTTGTTTTGGTTGGAAGTGAGTTAGAAATCTCGCATCATTTATGAGTATTTTATAAATAAGAGGACCCGTAACTCCTTTGCTACAAAATATAATGAATTTGTATGTGTGAGATGAGTCATGTGAAAACAACTTTATCGTGATGCATTGAAATAAACAGAATTCCAATTATATATATATATATATATTTTTTTTTAGAGAATCCCAGTGAATTTCAATTACCCACTTATCCGGTTTGAGTAAAAAATTGTAACACAATGCACACATGACCGAAAACAACATAAACGGTTTGAAAAAATTGAGACGCTGTGGTTGTCCCACCATAACAAAAAATCTGGAAATTTTCAGCCTTTGTGGTAGCCATCCATTTAACTTTACTCTCTTGAGAGAATGGCAATGGCATCGTCCAACATGATGAACATAGGTCTTGCTTCATCATACAAGAAGAAGAAGAAGGTGATTCATGTTATTTTTAATTAATTAATTGCTTTTCTGTGTTATGTTTTTTCACTCTTTCTTTCTTGTTTTTAATTTGAGCAGTTCGAGGTATCATGTAGTAGAAAGAGAGACAGAGACAGAGAACGAGGTAGTAACAGTATCCACCCATATAAAGTTATTGAGATTACTCCTCCACCCAAATCTCTTGGCGTTCGTTGTCTCCCCCCCGTAAGCTTCCATTCCATTCATTTTTCACCACTACCTATTTGGATCAACTTATTTAACTTGTTATATTCATTAATATGAAGCACAAACACTCCTCACATTAGTGTCCCAGTGTCGGACATGCGTCGATGTCCAACACCGACATGACACCTATGATTACACTAAGGGGGGTGTATTGGATTGAGATTTTAAACGACTATTTTGATAGAAAAAATCTTGAAGATTTTAAAAGACTTTGTTGGATTGTATTGACTTTGTGAGATTGTAAAAGACATTTTTTAAAAGACTTTTTACAATCAAGATTCTTGATGCAAGATTTTAATGGATTTATTGAGATTTTAAAGAACTTTATGGATTTTCAAGATTTTAAAGTTGTTAATGAATTTAAAGATACATTACATTATACGGTATACATCAGACATTTCCCTAAAAACAAAAAAAAACTATCAGACATATACATCAATTGCAAAAAACAAAATTGTAAAAATAAAGTATAATACTTATAAATCACTCAACATAATAATAAATTAATTGTCAACCGAAAAAGAAATAACATTGAATCAATGAACGTGCAACTAGCAAGCTGAAATTAGAGGGTATAGTAGTACAACTAGCAAACTGATCTTAAAAATCCTGTGCATAGGATAGACCGATAAGTTATGTTAAAAAATGCAAAGTTACAGGTATACAGGTTTCGAGAATCATGTTTGGCAAACAAAAGAAATAACCTGAGACTGTCATGGCAGAACAGAAAAGAATTTGGGAGAGTATCACAAAATCTCAAGAGTTTGTGTGAGATTGTTGGATGAGTATATTTCAACTAAAAAGTCTCACACAATCCATTCTACAAAAGAATTCATTAAAATCTATCAAATTTTCAATACCAAGAGACATTTTATAAGTTGTTAGAAATCTCAATTGAATACCAACGGATTTCGTTGTCTTAAAAAAAAAGTCTT
>Ga0228711_1010706_pt1 | contig 11957 bp, 14 predicted proteins | sample MedpolnodulmetaG_2_FD_177996 | JGI IMG/M metagenome (GOLD analysis project Ga0228711, IMG submission 177996) | Root nodule microbial communities from Medicago polymorpha collected in Santa Monica, California, United States - brown nodules | ecosystem: Host-associated > Plants > Roots > Nodule...
ATATAATGATGGTATTCTAGGAATGTAATGAATCCTTAAATGCTTATGTTTGATTATCTTGTTTATGATGATGTGAAGCTAACCGCCAGTGGTCGTTCGGTTGACTGCCTGCCTATTTGTATGAATGGGTAGTCATTGTGCAGGAGTAGCTTTGTTGCTTGCTTGGTGATTGCTTGAGGATAACGAGAGCTTCCTATGTTATCTGTTTTGGGTGTCTTTGTTTAGGGCTCTGATTTAGGATGTCGGTCTTTATTTTAATTAGGTGTTGACTATGTTGTTGAGATTTTACTCATATGTTGAGATTGGAGATTTATTTGATGATGTATTTTTAATGCTTATGACATGGCTATTTGGAGATGTATGTTATTTATCCGCTGTGACGTTTTTAAGAAATTTTTAGTATGCATGTTTTGAGAACTATTGAAGACGTGACATCTATTTCTTGAATATATGTATTATTCGCGTGTTTTATCGCTTTAATAGAAGTAGATCGTTACAGTAGGATCAAATGATGGACCATCATAAGTTCATGCATTAGAATATATTCTTTTGTAGATAATAGTGTTAAGTCACCTTCTCCACCATAACCTATCTGCAAAGACTATTTTCATATTAAACGACCTTCACCCCCATCCAGAACCAATTCATATTCAGACAACTCATCTTCTATTTTATAAGATAGCTCACCTATCAAAACCCCATCCTAAACCTTCCTTTGATCCTTTCCTACCAATTGTATTGATTCACCCAGAGTGTCCATCATATGATGAAACAACTAAACAAATTCTGGATAATTCTGGGTTTCCAGAAATAGGCGTTTGTTCTAGTTCTGCGGTGACTCTATACCGTCCCTCCCATTTCGCGACCAACTTTCCATCTCGAGCATTTCTCACGCCCACGTATACGCGCCTCAAGACGAGATCTCCAGTATTGAAGTCCATCGGTTTCGCCTTCCTATTGTACTTTGTAGTCGTGGCCTATTTCACGACGACTTTGGTTAAGGCTGCAAAAATTCTTGACTCATCAATGAAGTCTAGCTCTTCCAACACTGCAGAGATAATAGAGATTAAGCCCATTAAAATGGAGACTAAGCCCAAGAAAATCATTGTGACATTTTAGAGAAAGAGGCAAGAGATAGAGAAAGGAGAGAAGAAGAGGTCTCGAGGAAGAAGATGAGAAACTTAAAGAATAAAAGAAGAGAAGTGACCCAAGCTAGAGGGAGGCTAATTTGAAGAATTAACAGGCACGAGGGTAGATTATTTTCACCATATGGAATTTATGAGTAATTGGGTAATGATGGGTTGTATGATTTTTCTCTACTTTCATGAATCTTGTGAAGAAATAACGTTGAAATTATGATCTAGCATGTTGTTGTGATTACGGGTATATGATTGTTTGAGAGTTTATGAAGTTATGATGATAAATTTGTGATTTGAATATGTTGTTGTGGTGTTCTTGAGTTCTCTGTTTCATTTGGTGAAATTCACGAAAGATGTTGCTAAATTGTTGTTGATCATACCTGATCAGAAGGTGACTGTTGGTGCTTTAAATGCGGTGGTTTGAATGGTGGTGGAATGCGTTAAGAATACTCTTGGAACGGTGGGGGGTTGTGTACCTGCAGACACTCCGACGCTCAAGTCAGTAGAGATCAGAGAGTGAGGGTTAAGAGGAGAAGAAGATTCTACCTTGGGGACTGCTAAGAGTCCCCTATATATAGAGGTGGAGGGCTACAGAGCCATTGTAATGGCACACCAGGCTCTAGCAGTTACGAAATCGTGGGAAATGTAACCGCTAGAGAGATTATTACGGGAACGTGCAAAGAGACGTTAGGGTTCGCTTAAACCAGTCTCGCTTGCTCCCTGCACCCCCTTCGCGGGGAAGGGGAGTATCCCAAGTAATGTTGCCAAATGTGGTATTTGGGCTTTGGATTGTATTGGGCCTAATTAGATGGGCCAAAACTCCTTTTGGCCGGTCCAGAACAGTAGCGCCCCAAGTCGTTACTCTTGATGAAGAGTGATGACTTAAGGGCGAGTACGCATTGCTGTTTGTGGACGGTCGAAGAGGAGGGCTCGTACGGGGGAAACCGAGCTGTTGGGACGTGCGAGGAAGCCTTGGGTCTGGGAACTGTTCGCCTGTAGCGTCTGTAACATTTTGAGAGAATCGGGCGAGTATGTGTTGGGAAGCACTCGCTGTTCTTCAAGTACTTTTAGTTCCATAGTTAAGTAAGTTCGATAACCGAGTGATTTGTGTTCGGCATGTGGATGTTTGATCCTTTCCTGGTCATAAGGAAAGATTCCTTCGTCAGGAAGTTTGGTCGATTGTCATTCCGTCATTAATGCCCACGTCTCGAGGGAAGTTTGAGGAGACATGACCTTTGGTTGGAGTAACACGTGTAAAGGTTAGCGTGGTACTTGAGTACCTAGTGCCTAGAATGTATTCTTGGTTTGTGTTTCCAAGGTGTCATAAACGCCGTTGATCTGACTCTAACGTTTGAGGAACCGTTGTCTTTAATCAGGGCCCTTGGATGGATGATTTAATTTGATCTGAACCGTGGGTAGGCCACTTTGAGTGGAGAGTTGTGTGTGAAGGGTTGTATCGGATTGCGGCATCTTGGCACTTGAAAGGTTTGTGAAGCAGGTATAAATAGTTCAAACGCTTTGTTTGGAACATTTATCACTTCATTCTCATAAACTTAGAAATTTCCAAGAGTTCTTTCAATGTCAAAGCCTTTCCGAACCTTCAACTCCTCACTTCAGATTATGTTTTTCGTCGTAACAGTTAATGTTCTGACGATCCTTCCTCCCCTTATTTTTATGCTTGATTTCTTTAGTCTCCTGTTTTAGAAATCATAGAAATTGCATGTTTTTAGGGTAGAAGTTACTCCGACGCAATGGTTTCTGCCATTTGTTACGGTGGTTTCCACTTCGTGTAAGGAGTCTTAGGAATTTAGCTGTCTGTTTACAGAAAAACAGTGGCGACAGGCTGTAGTTTGACCCATAAGCTTCAGTTCTGCTTGCTCATGAGTGAGTTCGTTGACGTGGTAGGAGTGGTCGATCTCATGGGTGAAGGAAGGGTGGATCTGAATGTTGGATTCACTTTTTCCTTGCTCTTTCAGGTTTTCCATGGCAGAAGAAGGGATTGCCGCACCAACTCTTACTTGGACGGGGGAGGAACCCCTTGAGACAGAATCGTCGTTTGCCTTGGACGGAATGGGAGAAATCCCTTTTACTTCTGTTGGTAAAATTGAAGATTGGGAGGTCGTACTTCCGAGCACTTCTGATAGAGTGTGTTCGGAATATAACAACTATGTCTTTCCCCTGTATGAAGTGGTTTTCAAGGACATGGGTTTCCAACTCCCCTTATCTGATTTCCAACGAGAGGTGCTCCGTTGGACTAAGCTTTCTCCGTCTCAAATTCACCCCAACTCCTATGTTTTCATGAGGGCGTTTGAACTGGTGTGCCAGCATCTGAGGGTTCCTCCTCTCAAGAACCTCTTTTACACCATTTTCACTGTCCAGCGGGGGGCCGACTGGGTCTCCTTTCGTCAAACCAAAAAGATGTTCGAAATCTTTACGGGGAAGGTACAGAGTTTCAAAGAGCGCTTCTTTTTGGTACGACCTAAAAGTGACGCTGCTTTGGATACTCTTTTGGAGGCGGCGAAGGAAGGAGTCCTTGAGTGTCGTACTCTTTTCCCTTTATATTGGTCACAAGACCATTTTGGTTATGAACTGAAGGATTTCTGTCGGACCGTTCCTAGTTTGACGGAAGAGGAAACAGATGTGCACCGGAAACTGCCAAACGTGGAGACCCATTGATGAATACGGATGGGACACCAGTAACAAAGCCCCGCTTCATCAATACCCATGAGTTGGTGGTGTCTCAAGACCTAGATGATTGTCTTGGTAGTTACCTTCTTCTTTGTTTTCTTTTTATTCTTGTTGCCGTGTGTTATCTCCCATGTCTGACAAGTTTTCCCTGATTTTTGTGTTTTGCATGAAAAATGAAAGATCTACAGGCCCTTCTAAACGAAGCAAACAAGAAGGTCATCGCCAAGAAGCGGCATAAGAATGCTCAATCAGTGGACCTCCTCAAAGCTGGGTCTGATCCTCGTTCGACCTCCGGTCCGGTGCAGGACCTAGAAGGAGAAGACCGTCCCGAGGAGGGGGTTCAGGAACCAGCGAAGAGAAAGAGGGTGGAAACGCTTTTAAAGGAGCCCACAACACCTATCAGTGTCGTTCCGCTTCGTTCTGAAAGTGGGGACTTCCTCCAGCTTCCGAAAGTATGGTCCGAGCCTGATCGTTGTGGTCCCCATTCGACCCTTTTCCTGGATGACCCTGAGCTGCGGGTTATTCATGACCTTGGTCCTGCTGGATGGAGCACGGCAATAACCGAAGGAGTTATTGCTACCGTGAAGGCCTTGGAGGTTGCTACGGTCTTGAATAACGCTTCTCTTGAGGGCAAAATTAAGGTGAACGCTCTGACCAAGGAGAGGGACGCTTTGGTTTCCCAAATCTCCCAACTTGAGGGCGATGTTGCTGACAAGAGGTCAGTTGCTGAGGAGCGTGGTCGCCAAGTTGCTGTTGTAGAAAAGCATTTGGTGGATGCTAGGGCTGCCTTTGAGCAGGCAACTGAGTCTTCCCAGAAGTTGGCTGAGGAAAGGGCGGCTTTGGAGGAGTCTCTGAAGAAGCCGGACTTCCTCGTGGAGGAAGAGACGGAGGACATTGTTGTCCTGAGGCGTGCTGACCTGGTTGAAAGGGTGAGCGTGCTGGAAGGAAGCTTGGTGAATGCCGTCAAGCTAGGTTTTGATCACGCAGTGACCCAGTTGAAAGTGGTGAACCCCGACGTCAACTTAAGCGTCGAGGGGATTCATCATCTTAGCACTATTGAAGATGGTGAGATCAAACCTCCACCTGATTTTGAGGAAGATATCAGGCATGTTGATGAAGCCTAGGCCGATGAGGCCTTGTAATTTTAATCACTATCGTTTAACAACTTCTGCTTTGTAACTGGCTTTCTAGCTGATGACATCGTGCGACCTTCGTGGCTTTAGCACTTTAAATATAATTTGTTCATTGTTCTTATCATATTTGCTGAAAATTGTTTTGCTTTATTTTCAAATATGACGTCTGAACTGAGTGCTTGTTGTGTGAGGCTTTTTTATATTGTTTAAAGTATTTGTTGAGAGTGAACTGTTCGATTTGCATGTTTTACAAAGTGTAACAATTCGTATGCTCTTGCTTCTTTTTCTGTTCTTTGCTGCTAGTTTTGGAGAAATGAGGCGACCTTTGAAAACAAAGTAAGAAGCTTGTCGAGGTGGAATGGTCTACCCCCTGGCAGTCATTGTTTCAATGAAATGAATTGATGACTGGAGAGTTTCGCATATCCTCCGTCGATCTTGTACTTTTAGACCGTTGTTTATGAGTTCAAAGTTTTTGCCCTTCTTTCCCAGGTATTGTTGCTCGGTTGGAACATTTACCTTTTGATTGTTTTGCAAGGGAAAGTCTGGGCGTGAGAGTTCTAACCTTTACGCGGAGTATTTGTTAGAAGCATTTCACATCCAAGAGATAGTTTATCTGAATGTGTGAATCACCCATCGCGAGCTGAGGCGTATGTGAAGAATTCAATCAAAGTTCAATGCACTGAGGCGTGAATCACCCATCGCGAGCTGGGGTTCTACCTAACATGTCGAGCGGTGATGTCGCAGTTGGTAACGATCATACCGAGGAGTATGTAAATCTATTGTGTAGGTTTCACTTATCGTTTTTGTTTTTGGATTCGGAGTGGCACGACTTTCCTCCTCCGTTGTAGTTGCTCGTTTTTTTTGGAGAGCATGAAGTTCGTTGTCTTGAACTAAGTATGTACACTAGAGTTTTTTGGCTATGTTTGCCATCTAAGTGTAATACCTTTTGAGTTTTTCGGCGTTCTAAGTTCTTGGAATTGTTCTTTTTTTAAGGTCTTTGAGTTCGTACGCTGTTGTCCCGGTTTTCATTCGGACTCTATAGGGTCCCTCCAAGTTGGCGGCGAGTTTTCCCTCTTCATAGTCCTTTTGATTCCATCGGAGGACGAGGTCGTCAACTTCGAATTCGCATTTTATAACCATTTTGCTGTGGTGAGCGGCTATTTTTGTTTTACCGTTATTTCTCACAGAGCCGCTTCACTTCTGACTTCGTCGACGAACTCGAGCTCTTCGCGTAAGTTAGCCGTGTTGGCTAGGAAGTCAGTGTCGGCGTTAGTTCGCCACGTGAGCTCAGTTAGCTCGATGGGAATGACCGCCTCTGTCCCATACGTGAGTCGAAAAGGTGACTCGCCAATAGTAGAGTGGGGAGTAGTTCTATAGGCCCAGAGGACCGTATGCAACTCTTCAACCCAGTTGGTTTTGGCTTTGTCCTGCCTTCTTCGTATTCCTCGGAAGATGACCCTGTTTACTGCTTCGGCGAGGCCGTTAGCTTGAGGGTGCTCTACGAAGGTGAAGCTTTGTTTGATACAGATGTTTTTGATCGGTGAATTGAGTCCCATTGTCGAATATCACGAGGGCCGGTACTCCGAATCTTGCTAAGATGTTTCTTTTGAAGAATATTAGGACGTTTTTCACTGTGATTTTTGCCAATGGCTCGGCTTCGATCCATTTAGTTGAGTAGTCTATTGCTACGACCAGATACTTAAGTTGACCAGCAGCTTTAGGGAATAGTCCCAGAAGATTGATGCCCCACCATGCAAAGGGCCAAGGAGAGACCAGAGATGTCAATTCGGCATGAGATGCTAGTTGCATGTCTCCGTGTCGTTGGCACTTGTCGCACAAGTTGACATAGTCTTTTGCATCCTTCAGCATGGTGGGCCAAAAGTATCCTGCCCGTAGGACCTTTTTGGCAAGAGCTTTAGCACCAAGATGTTGTCCGCATATGCCTTCATGGACGTCAGCGAGGAATTCTTGGGTCTCATTGGGTCCTAGGCACCTGATGAGCGGTGTTATGAAACCCCTTTTGTATAAGATTTCCTTCGCTAAAGTGAATGAACAGGCCCTTCGTTTCAGCTTTGTTCATTCGTGGGGGTTGGATGGGAGTTCCCTGCTGACTATATAATGCGTAATGGGTCCTCTCCAGTCCTCCATCCCAATTATTGCGTTGACCTCATCTAGCTGGGTTTTCTGCCTCGGAATGCTGGGTTCGTTGAGGATCTCTTGGAGTACCGTTTTGTTTCCGTTTGTGGTCCGAGTGCTAACAAGTTTTGAAAGAATGTCTGCTCGTGTATTATGTTCGCAGGGAACGTGAATCACTTCCACACTCTCGAATTCTTTCATATTCTTGGTTACTAGCTGGATGTATTGTTGAAAATGCTCTTCTCGGACTTGGTGATCGCCATTCACTTGCGAAGCCACTAGCTGAGAATCGGTAAACATTTTCACTTTCCTGGCTCCTAGATCATGGGTGATTCGTAGGTCGGCCAAGAAGGCTTCGTACTCTCTAGTATTGTTAGTCACAGGAAAATACCTTTGTACAATACCTTTGTCATTTTCTATGATCACCCCGGCTCCGCTTCCTTTAGAATTGGATGATCCGTCCACGAAGACGGTCCATTCTTATGTGCTTCCTTCCTCGGGGAAAGTCATCTCGGCAAGGAAATCAGCGAACACTTGGGCCTTCAGTGCTTTTCTAGATTCGTAGTGTATGTCGAACTCAGATAGTTCGAGTGACCACTTCATCATCCGCCTGGCGACGTCAGGACGACCCAAAATTTGTCTAATGGGTTGGTCTGTTCGGACTAACACTGTGTGGGCTAAGAAGTACTGCCTTAATCTTCGTGCCGCCGTGAGGAGGGCGAGGGCTACCTTTTCGATCTTTTGGTACCTTGTCTCTAGCCCGAGCAAAGCTTTGCTGGTGAAATAGGCGGGTTTCTGACCTTTCGTTGTTTTTCTGACCAGAACAGCGCTGACCGCGTCGGAAGAAACGGAAAGGTAGAGGTATAGTGCTTCACCTTGATCGGGTCTCGAGAGGACTGGAGGCGCGGATAGGGTCTCCTTGAGATGTTTTAAAGCGGTCTCGCACTCCTCGGTCCATTTGAATTTTGTTTCCTTTCTCAATGGCTTGAAGAAAGGGAGAGTATGTTGAGCGTGTTGGATATGCTAATATTTGTTCAAGTATGCAGGACCATAGACAAAAATTTAATGTCTCTTTGAAGCATAGGTTCTGAAAGAATAAATGAGAGCAATGGAATCAACAAGAAGGAAGCTTGAAGTTGACGTCATCAGAAGCACTCTCTTCAAAAGCTGGTCACCAGAAGCCGACGTCATCAGAAGCATCTGAAGATCATTGATAGGTCAATAATTAGTCTTTAAATTAGTGTCTTTTATTTAATATTGAAGTTTATTTTAATTAGATTTAATATGTTTTTATTTCCTTCTAGAACTATTTTACTTCAATTGCAAGTTATTATATTTCAGGAACAAATATTCAAAAGATTTAGTCTTGGAGCAAAAGAAAGGGGAATTGGAGCTTATTCGTGCCAAAAATATGAAGATCTCATACAAAATATATGGTGCAAGGATTCATACCAAAAATATGTAGATCCCATAACAAAATATATTGTGCAAAGAATTGGAAGATCTTGTGCAAAAATATAACAAAGTGGCGCGTCCCCTTTTACCCTTTTGCTGCTTTTGCTTCTTTGACAAAAGCTGCCTATTTTAGTATTTCTGACTTAGAGCCCATGGCTTCTTGTGCAACAATTTAGTGATTTAATTCTTGGGGCTCAAGACAATGTTAGACTATAAATAGAGCAGCCCTCTAGTTTGTAAAATCATCTTTTGTTCTTGTAGATAATAAGTGACAATTGTTTCCTTGAATAAAAGTTCACCTTTATTTTATGTTCTTCTTCTTCTTCTTCTCCTTTTCTATGTCTACAAGGAACGTTGGTGAGTAGATCCTTCTTGTCTTGGGATTGTTGGATAAGTCTAATGGCGTAATCCTAATCAAACCAAGCCATAAACCCTAATTTTATATAAATCTACTTTCTAATCTAATTCACCGTTTTTATAATGAATTAACAAATGCCAAACTCATAATGTGAAAGCAGAGGCTACTACTCCCCCTTTTGTCATTAACAAAAAAATAAAAAAAAAGGAAAGTGAAGAAAAACATAGATAAACATGAATGACTCTGAATAAAAAAACTTTATATATATATAAACTTGAAAAATACAAAGTTATAAAAAACAGAACAAAATACAGAAGCAAAAAAAATAGAAAATGGGTGTGCTTCTAAGGTTTTGGCTGTTGGTTCATCAACTGAGCTATCAATTCTTCTTTCATTTTCAGAGCTGCTTCAAGTTCCAATTGCTTCTGAAGTAGATGATCTTCTCTTGCCTTAGCATCTTCCTACTGTTTCAGAATCGTCTGCCTGAGTAGCTTGAATAGCCTTGCTTCCCTAGTCAAGTATTCTGATTCTGGAAAGTAGGGAGTATTAGATATGGGCAGAGGATCCTGACCTTCAACAAAATGCACAAGGGAAGCATAGTGCATAGAAGCAACATTGTGGATCTTGATGCACTTCTGACTTAAGGTACTGAGAAGTTTAGAAGCCCTTGTCTGCAGAATTTCCCACTGTTCTTGATAAGTTAACTGGAGAGTAGGAGACCTTCTGAGTTCCACTAGCCTCTGCACTTCAGCAGTGATTGCCAGCAATTCAGCTTCCAGGAATTCAGACTTCAGCATGTTGGGGGGTGGTTGTTGTAGGGTCTGAATTGTGGATGATGAAGTTGAGGGTTGGTCATTGGTGATAGCTGTTGATGGAGGTTGAGTTGGTGTCTGAATTGGTTCAGAAACTGTTATTGCCACAGTTTGTTCAGATTCTGTAGCTTGTACAGATTAAGGAACTACTGTCTCAACAACAGGTTCTGGAATAGCCTTTTGTGGAGAATTTTGTGTTTCAGGTTGTGTTGGAGTTGGTGTGGAAATGGAAGTTTGTTTGGGGGATGTTTGATGAGATTGTTCTTGTTGTTGTTCAGAAACTGTTACTGTCACAGTCTGTTTAGAGTCTGTAACTTGTTTGTTGAGGTTGTGGAGAAGGTTTATGAAGTTTTCTCATCCTCTGACCTATAGGAATATCATCCAGGTCAGAATCACTTGAGGGTGATACATGGGTTGGGATGATGAAGGGTAAGCTTGAAGTCTGAGTTACCTGTGCTGAAGCTTCTGATACTTCAGCTACAGAAGTGGACTCTGGAGCAGCAACTGAGTCATCAGCTTCTCAAGCTTCTAGGATCTTCTCCAGCATCTCTGTAACCTCTTTCACTGCAAACTGCTCAACAGAGTCAGCAATGTGCTTGACCTCAGCCAGCTTTTCCAAGAAATACTCATCAGAGGCATCAATTCCAATGGACTGCAGCTTCTCATCTCTTGAAACCTTGATAGCTGCTTTCTCCTTCCTTCTTGCAGCCAGCATTTCTTCAATCTGCTTCTGTGCCTCTCTGGCCTTTGCAGGAGTCATGACGAAGTCTGAAGTCTCATATTTCTTCTTGAAGTGTCTCATCTCCTTAGCCCTTTTCTTTCTAGCTTCTTCAAGCTTTTCTTGAGAGTTGACTAGAGGAGCTTCTCTTCTTCTTTTCCTCTTGGGAATAGGAGCAGAGCAGATGTCAGTAGCTGATGCATCAGAAGTGTCCTTCCTGGACTTCTTGGTTTGAGCTTCATTGGCTTCTGAGCCAGCATCAGTAGCAGTTCTTTTCCTTCTGACTTGGAGAGGAGCAACATCTAGAGTATCAGCATCCAGACAGATGCCAGCATCTTTGACAGATTCTGCAACCAGCTTGGACAAAAGTTCATGATTCCTTTCCTGAAGGATAGAAGGGAAATCCTTCATGAGTTTTGTTGGAGCTGTTGATTCTTTCAAGTCCTTCTCATTTGGAGAGAATTTCTTGATGATCTTCATGTTCTACAGAGTCTTGCCATTGATGATCTTTCCAGTTCTTGTTCTGAGAAAATTGTCAGAATCAAGGTTGTTCCTTCTCAAGATCTCCAGAATCCTACCTTGTGTGAAGATCTCAGATAGGAGTCTTCCACATGGAATCTGCTTCCTCTTACTTCTGATTCCTTCTTTGATAGCCCAGCACAGATGTTGCATGATGTACCTTGGAAGGTTTATCTTGTTGAATGAAGCCAAAAAGTAGAGAACCAGTTTGTGATCAGCACTGGGTTGGTCAGACCCACCTCCCTTCTGAAGAAAGCATTATGTTAAGAATTTCAGAAGCATCTTGTGGTTGTTGCCTATATTCACCAGCTTGGTTGCTGAATCTCCTTTCAAAACCACAGATGTGTAGCTTGACATCAGGGGGTGTTTTCCTGTGATATTCCAGAGGAACCTGCCTGTGGGGGCGACCCTGCAAGCTTTCGCAATCACTTCCTCTGTGATTGTTACTGGAATACCCATAACTGTAGACCTAATCTCAGTATGTCTGAAAGATTCCAGACCCATCTCCTGCCTGGTCTTTCCCCTAAGACTTGGGTTTTTGATCATAGCTTTATCTTCTTCATCCAGTGCCACTTCCACATCATATACTTCTGCCCTAACCCAGAAGTCCTTCACCAGTGTGATGTATATTGGTCCATTCAACATATCAAAGTATGGGAACATCTCCTAGACTGTTATCAATGATTCCAAATCCATCTCGTTCCTCTTCAGGGATGCGAAATCCACGGGAGATTCACTCTGAACTTCGAATGAATCAAGTGGAATGGCCATTGTCTTGGGCTTTAACAAGTACCCATAATTAGTGTTGATTTGCATACCAGAATCGCTGGAACCAGTTACTTGCTTGAGTTCTTGAACTGGATAACTTGCTGAGAAGCATTGTGATCTTCTTCAGAGGCTTCTGCAGTAGGAACATCAGGAGCTGCTTCAGCTTCTGGAGTTTCAGAGGCTGTTACAGCTTCTGAAGTATCATTCACCTCTGAAATCTGATCAGGTTCT
>Ga0228711_1010708_pt1 | contig 11956 bp, 7 predicted proteins | sample MedpolnodulmetaG_2_FD_177996 | JGI IMG/M metagenome (GOLD analysis project Ga0228711, IMG submission 177996) | Root nodule microbial communities from Medicago polymorpha collected in Santa Monica, California, United States - brown nodules | ecosystem: Host-associated > Plants > Roots > Nodule...
TCCCTCTTCTTCCCCTCCTCTCTATTTTTCTTCTTATATATTATATAGTATAAACTACTCAAACCCATATTTTGTCTTCTTTATAAACACTTTGTATTCCCTTTCACTTTATTTTCTTAGAAAAAATTAACATGGTGGTGGCTTCCCCAAATTCGATCTTAGGGGAAAGGATTATACCTATTGACCTACCAATGATAGACCTATCAGCTGAAAAATCAATGGTAATAAAACTCATAGTAAAAGCTTGTGAAGAATATGGTTTCTTCAATGTGATTAACCATGGTGTCCCTCATGACATCATATCCAAAATGGAAGAAGTAGGTTTTGATTTCTTTGCAAAACCAATGGAACAAAAGAAACTAGTTGCACTTGGTAATCCCTTTGGTTATGGTTGCAAGAATATTGGGTTCAATGGAGACATGGGTGAGGTGGAATATCTTCTTCTCAAGGCCAATGCTCCTTCTATTCCTAATGATTCATCAAACTTTAGGTATGTGTAATTTAATTATATTTTTTAAATTTTTTTTTTTTTACAATATATCATTGTCAAAATCTTTTGCATTTATTGCATGCTTGGTTTACTATACTATCATGAACAATGACGGTATAAACTGCCCTGTATGAAAAAGTAACAGTTTAATTTTTATTTTTTTTGGTGGCCGGGATTTGAATCCCGGACCTTGCATATTTTTATGCATTGTCCATATCAACTGAGTTAAGCTCACGAGGACAGTTTAATGTTTTTTTTTAATCAAGGTGTAAAAACATGTCTTCAACAAATAAGATATGAATAATAATTTGGAAAATTGTGGGGCTATGTAATTTCTTTTGTTGTTCATTTTCTTTAGATCGTTATAGTTTTTATTTGGTCCCCCCCTATTTTGTTGGTATCATTTTTATGTTTGGAAATTTATGTACATTTATCATTAATAAAATTAATTCCTAAATGGTTGAGTGGAATTTTTTTTGTTGGTGTTCGGGGTTCGAACATCAGACCTTACATATATTATGCATTGTCCTTACTAACTGAGCTAAGCTCACAAAGACAAATGGTTGAGGGGATTAAAAGTAAGTTATAGATTTTTTTTTTGTTGTTTTTTTAGAATATTATTTATTTTTAAAAAAAATAGTACTAAAACTCATAAACAATACAAATAAATCTAATTGATCAGTTTAATTTTTAGGTAAATTAGGTGTAAAATAATTTTACACTGTCTGTACAACACAACCAATTATTAATGCATGATAAGAAGTTTTGACCAGGTCCCTTATGGATTAATGTATATAATTCTTTTTCTTATTCTATCATATAAAATCTATATTGCCTTAAATGTAGATTTTTTATTTTATTTGGACCACGCTAGCTAGTAAGTTCTTGGCAGCTTAAATGGAAGCTATCTTAGCAATGAATCATAACGTCTTTCGCTTGATACTACGTACCTTCATATATGAGTTGTATCTGACCAACAAAGAACAGAGAGAGAAGGATAAAGATTGTCTCACATGTCATTGGGGGCCATTGAGGATGTGAGAAAAGGAAAAGCCATAAAGAAAAAAGAGTAAAAATAAGAAATGTAGCTAGTAATGTGATGGAATTGAGAGAGAGATATCAATAGAAAAAAATGATGTAAAAAGGAAACATTAAAAAAGGCTAAGTGGAAAAATTTAGGACTATAGTCCATAGTCTATTCAAAGAAAACAATTATATATTTAAAAAAGCATAGTGTAAAAAATTAGGTTATTCATTCTATGAATGATAGAAGTGTCCCAACTTTTCCTTATAAAACAACATGTTGGTTTTGTGGTCCTTTAGACATGCATTTGAGACACAATTTATGCTCCACCACTCTATTTGAAACACTAGCTGCAAAAAAGTAATGAGGTTGAGGGGACAAATTAGGCATATAACCTTGTTTTGTCTAGAATAATAGCTGTCTTGTGTAAAGAACCGCATGCTCCCAATGGTTAATGTGAATAGATGTAAAAATAGGAATGAGTATCCGAGATTAATTGGTAAAGAGTTGACTGGTACTCGGTAAAAGCGTGAATTCAACTTCTATTACAAATATAATGACTTTGTTAGGTCAGTACTATGTAACTACATTTGTCTCCAAACCTTGAGATATGCTTTAACACCAATGAGTTTTCAATACTCGACCCATCGAAACCTTAAATTATTAAAAAAAATTGAAACACTACTCATGTTATTATTTTTTCTTTAGGGTAAATTATGTTTTCCATCCTTGTAATTTGGTGTTTTTCATGGTTTAGTCCTTTGATTTTTTCTTTCTTTCTAGTTTCATGTCCCCAACTTAGATTCATTCAAAATTAGCCCTTGATGTCACAAGTCATCTATGGCATTTTTGTTTCTAAACATTGGAAAAATTATGGAGTAGTGATATTTGTACACCTCTTTCTAAACAACTTCTAAGACAACTTTGTTTTTCTCTATTTTGATTAGTCAAAATCAATAGAAAGAGAAAAAGGTAGAGAGAGAATAAGAATATAATGTGAGTATGAAAGAGAAAGTTGTTAAAAAGTTGTTAGAAATTGGTTATACAAACATCATTACTTTATGTGTGAATATAAATTTGTCACGTCATTTATACATAGTCACATTTTTCTTCAATAAACAAATAATATATTAATGAGAATACAAGAGATACTCTTATGTATTACAATGAATCACATCTTAGATAGAGCTTAAAGAAATAATATGATTGTCCCACCTCATCACCAGGTAAGTGAAATAAATGGTGACATAACGGCTAATATTAAGGAAACCTAAAGTTGTAAGATGGAATCTAAAACAAAATAGTATTTCTCAATCGTCTTATATGAAACTATATTTATTAGTGAAATGGTGACATAAGGGACTATATATAGTATTTCTCAATCATTTTGACATGTGAGAAATTATATTTCACTATCTTATTTGAAGTTTACTCATAAGAGAATCAATTCCCTCTAATGATTAAAAAAATTCCCTCTAAATATGACAATATATATTTCAAAATGTTGTCTTAATGAGAGACTTGATTACCAAAAATAATAAACAAATAGACTTTGATCATCAATAATGCAATAAAAGGTATTGTACTCATGTTTCAAGTCAAAATGAGAAAACAATAAAATAAACAATAAAAAGTGTGAAATAGAAAGAAAAAAAAAACATTTTCAGGTGCACGTGAGATTTTGAAACAATCTGTGTCGCACATGGGACTATGCAAAAGGAGTAGGTACCTCCTAGGAGAGGTGGGATTCACATATATGTCAGACTATCCTCTTTTCTTCTTTCAACTTTTAATTTTAATTAAAGAAAAATGATTAATTTTTTTTAGCAAAGAAAAATGATTACTTCATCCATTTTAAAATAAACGTCGTTTACGATTTTTATACACATATTAAGAAATACAACGATTAAAAAAATTATTATTTTACCAATTTATCTTTATTAACTATTAGATTGTTTTCTATTAAAGTAAAAGTGATAATTTGGAAGTAAGGTGCATAATATTACTTGGAAGATACAATTGGAAAAAATATTATTGTATTGAAAACTGTAAAATGACATTCATTTTAAAACAATTTTATTTGCTAATATGACACTCATTTTAAAACGGAAGAATTATATAAATATCAAAAATTTTGACATGGTCATATTTATTCTCCATTGACTCTTTAAGAAATAAAATAATGATATGTGTATTTTTATGTTAAAATGGTGTGCATGTAATTTAAATAGCATTCTTATTCATGTCATCTTCTTATGGGTCACCCTTGACCCTTGTTATGTGGTTGTGATTTTCTTTTGATTTGGTACAATGAGGAAAAATAAAAAATATGGTGGGGATTTACTCATAGTTATGATTAATTTGGGAAAAAGGAGAAACCAAATAGGAAAGGTCAGAAGAAAAAAAAGGGTACTGTGTTTGATAAGCATTAGGTTACAGATTGACATGTACTATATCATATGTCTAATCAAATCAAAAACTTTGTAAAAGCTGAACTGAAGTTCAATGAGTTAAATAATTAAATTCCTAAAAGGTAATAAAAGTTCGTTATTAATTAATTTTCTTCCCAAAATAACCAAAACCAGAAATGAAATAGAGCAGAGTGTGGCAGTGAAGTGTCTGGTCAAGCAGAGTGAGATTGATTGGAGGCAGTGCCATTGGTTCAGTGCAGTGCTTGGTTAAAACCCATCCTGCTATACTATCTCTGTCACCTTACTTTCACTCAATGTTAAGTAGGTAGTTGTGAGAATTTGAATCACTAAAATGGTTATTGCAACTTTGATTTATTTTCTAGGTTTAAATCCATTTTTGACCTTCTAATTTTATATTTGTTGCAATTTTGTCCCTCTGTTAAAAAACTCATATTTTAATCTCTGAAGTTTTTTTCTTTTTGTAACTTTTAATTTTGATCATTCAAAATCAACTATTCAAGTCAGTAAAAATAAGTGGCATGTTTTATTGAGCAAAGTTTCAGATTTATAGGACAAAAAATATGGTTTGAGATTGATTTTTTGATCTTCTACTATCTTGAATGATTGATTTTAAATGATCAAATTTGAAAGTTGCAAAAGGATGGAAACCTAAGGGGCTGAAATGTAGTTTTTTTTAATGAGGTACTAAAATCGTAACTGGTGCAAAGTTAGGGTTAAAAGTGAATTTAAACCTATTTTTTTGTTGTGTAGTAGCTAACTTGGGGTTAGGGTATATGTTAAAGAATAAAAAAAAAACAATTGTATTGAATAAACATAATAATTTAGTTTTAAAAAGTTAAATGTAAGACTTTTAAACATATATTTTTATAATTAATTTTTTGATTCTTAATTCTTAAATATATAAGTTAACATTTACCTTATTTTTAATATTCCAACTCTCGAGCACATTTAGATAAATACTAATAAAAAGATTCTTGAAGTTTTAAGGCGTAATGTTTTTTCTCTAAAATTTTGATAATTCTTGATTTCATTGTGAATCTAAATATACATATGTGACATAAGAAATAATATTTGTACAAATATTTTATGATAATTTTTTTATAAATCTTTTTCTAAAATTTTTTTATTGATAAAAAAAAGAAAAAGAAAAAGAAAGAAAGAGAAAGAATAAGAACAAAATCTGGTTCCTCTCACTTGTATTATTGGTTGGACTCAAAATTGACGTTTCCAATTTTTTTATTGATGTAGCATACAACTATTATATTATAAATTCGCGAGAATGATTTCATATGAACATATTTTATGTCACATTAGTAAAAAAAAACTTCTCACATCACCGTTTTTAAATGCAAAACCTCGAGTTAAAACCAAACATTGATTACCAACAATGGATTAGCTGAGATGGTAAGAGACTTGTGTCCCTTAAGTAAGTGGTAAAAGGTTTGTTTACTAGCACGTATGTAGATAATTCATCTTATATGTTCCATAAGTTTCTCAACGAAGATTAGTCATTGAAAAACGGTGCTGAAAACTTTCTACTAATATCACGGTAATTAAAAATAAAAGCAAAAAAACTGATTAAAAGGTGGACAAAGTTTGCGAAGTAGAGAAAATATTTGCTCTTATTTGATGCATTCCTCCTCTCAAGAATTATTTTTTCTTTGATAAGAACAAGAAGCAAGCATGTAACCATTAGGTCCAACACATGTATTTTATAGGTTCTGATTATGCTACTGTATGATGATTGTACATGACAGCTCTAGTGTAAGTGCATATACAGAAGCTGTGAAGGAGCTGGCATGTGAGATATTGGAGCTAATGGCAGAAGGATTGGGGGTCCCTGATACATCCATTTTCAGCACATTCATCACTCAACTTGATAATGACTCACTCCTTAGGTTCAATCACTACCCTCCTAAAGACTGCAAAGATAGAGACAACTCAAATTCCTACAACGTTGGCTTTGGAGAACATTCTGACCCTCAGATTCTTACTATCCTTAGATCCAACGATGTTGCTGGACTCCAAATTTCACTTCAACATGGTGTGTGGAACCCAGTTACTCCTGACCCAGCTGCTTTCTGTGTTAACGTTGGTGATCTTCTTGAGGTATATATATATATATATTCTTATTAATGAATTCAGATTCCCGACAATCTTCAAAATCCCGTATTCACCTGGTCACCATGTGAATGCGGGATTTTGGTTAGTTAAGATAATATGAATTCATTCTTATCCTACTCATAATGTTTTTTCTTTTGATCCCCACAAATGCTGGTTTCATTTTTGCTATGCTGAATATGTACATTCATGGTAGGGGGTGGAGTGGGGGGCTGCTTACATTTAAATATAAAAAAAGAGTGATGATTTGTACTAGGGTTATATTGTGCTTTGTGACATTGCATATATGAAATAATAATTATATGTGTGTACATTAAAGAAAGTACAATACTGAGGTGTAATGGATTTGCATGTATAACCTACTAACACTTGACATGGTTTTCACTTTTGTTAAAAATAGATAGACATGGCATGTTACTATATATGTTCCTCTCAAAAAATAACATGTTACTATGTTAGGGTATGGGTAGGGGTAAATTGGAGAATTATGTATAGTTTCATCTTGGTCTGAAATGGGGGTTCAAAAATTATAGTATTTTGGATTAAAAATATTTTTAACATCTAAAAAAAATTGCCTCTTTTAAAAACAATCTCTATAAAAAGTAAAAGCACCCATTTTTTAAATAAAAATAAGTTAAAATTTAATAAAATATTTGTAACGACTCAACTTATAAAGTTACAATCTTTTAAGAACTAAAAAAATATTTAGGGAATGTATTTTCATTAGAAGGTTGTCATACTTATTGGAAGGTAAAACATACATTATTGCTCTATTTTCATTTTGTGTTGATTTATGTTTTTACTTTGTACTATCTAGATTTTTGTATTCGAGGTGGCTAATTTTTTGATGTTCGACATAATAACATGTTATAGAGGACAACCAACATGGCAATGTAAGTACTATAAATTGTATAACAAAAAAAGGGTGACATAAAAATTATTTAATCAAGGAGAATTAATTTGGAGAATGGTTGTAGAAAACACTTAAAGCTCCTTTAAAAATTGTAGGTTAGAGATGGTTCAAAAATGGAAGTGATTGATTATTTATGTTGTAAATGTTATGTATTAAAGGTTATGACAAATGGAAGATTTGTAAGCGTGAGACATAGGGCCGTGACCAACTCATACAAGTCTAGAATGTCGGTGGCATATTTTGGGGCTCCACCACTTGATGCATGCATTGTTGCTCCCTCAGTTATGGTTACACCAAACAGGCCCTCTCTTCTCTTCAAACCATTCACTTGGGCAGAATACAAGAAAGTCACCTACTCTCTAAGGCTTGGAGACAGCCGCATTGACCTTTTCAGGAATTGCACACAAGTAGAGTAATAGGGCATGAGGAGGTTAAAGTTTGTTTGGTATCAATACAAGAGTGTAAAGCTTTTTTTATTTTTCTATTTTGATGGTGTCCTTCCTAGGTGGTATAAACTTTGCCAAAATGTGCCAACAAATTTTGTATTGTGTTGAATGGAACTGTGAAAGTTTATAACTTTGCATGGAGAGGGAAGAGTTATGTTATTAATTGTTCATGGTGTGTATAATTGTCTTTTAAATACTAAATGTTTAATTTTTGTGTTTCGTTGATTTTGACTTTATAATTTAGGGGAGTTTGGTTTTAATTTTAATGTTAGATATAAATAATATTCTCTAAAAATCTGATGTGTGAAAATGCTCTTTCTTGCAATTATATATTACAGATAGATAGATCATGAAGATTATTGTTCGAGACATTGTAATTCAAGCACATGATCACTTGACATAGTTGTAATGCTCTACTACTGATTGTTGGATCGTTGTTAAACTCAAAAGGGAGTCTTAAGTTGGGATTACAATGAACGGAGTTTTGATAGAAAATTAAATATAGTATTTGTCCATATTTGTAATTTTAAAAAACGTATGTACCTAAACTTGTACTCGAATGAGCAGCAACTTAAATGAAGTATGTTATTTGAACAACCACTTTTGTTTTCCACGTAAGATTCGATAGAATTCTTATTGTTTTGTTTTAGTTGAGAACTTTATAATACTGACCTCCGGAAGAAGACTCCTTTGATGGTGGTGTTTGATTAGAATCTCCTTCTTCGGCCTCAGAGGTGGGAAGTGTACCTGCAAACTTTAACAATCAAGTTAGTATATGCTTCGTCATATATCATCCCCAAAGTCTTCTTCCAACGGTCCATTGTTTGACGTTCTCAACCAAAACAATATCATTTTATACATATTTAATATAAATGATGAATGTCACCATAATATGAACGCGATCGCTCCAAGATAGTATCTTGATCGCTTCTCTTGATTCCTTTGCTCGTCTTCATCGCTTCTTGTTTTCCTTCATCACCTATATGATGATAGTTGCCCAGTTGTTTTACATCTTGTGATGTACCTTCTCTTCCCATAGATTACCTATTCCTCTCTTTTTCATTGTAACCCTACCTTTTAACCTAAACTTTCTCTTCTTCTTCCTCAACCATCTCATATTCTACCCAGCCCTCACCCTCTCTTTTGACCCTTATCTCACACCCCTGTTTCTTCACCCTCACGCTTCCCCTCTCCTTTCTTCATTATGGTTTTCAATCTCCACTTCTCCCTTCCTATCATGTCTGACCCAAGAAACAAAGGAGTCATCTCAGACTCCTCTAACCCTAACAATCTTCATATTATCAGTCCAACCTCTCACTGCCCTGCCAAGATTCAAAAAAACCTCAACTATTACTCCCATCATCACCCAATTTGATGAGTATAACAGTTTTTCTTATCAACAGAAAACCACCAATATCAATACTGAATTTGGATCAAGTAGTCGACATTCAACGGATCATGAACCCTCTCCCTAATTTCAACAGACTGCTTTTCAAGAAACGATTGTTGAAGATGAAGAAGGTGCAAAACCCTTCTGTTACTATCAATAAACACACGTTTAAGAGAGACTTAACACCTGCAAGAATAGCATCATAGTAAAGATATTATCAGACAAACTCATTCCTTTTCCTACTCTACATATCATACTGTCACGTATCTGGTGTAACCCTCCAGGGTGCAAGATCACAGAAATTGAAGGTAAACTTTATCAAATTTCTATGGATAAATAGCAAGATATCATCAGAATCATTAAAGACAGGCCCTGCATAATCAGGAACAGTCGGTTGGTTCTCCATGCTTGGGATAGACAAATTATTCCTAGTGATCTAGATTTCTCCAAGATTCCCCTCTGGGTTCAAAGTAGGGGGTTGCCACTACATTGCAAGTCTATCTCTATGGGTCAACAAATTGGTTCTCAACTGAGTCAGATATTAGATGTAGGAATTTATGAGTTTCCAAAAAAGGCAAAGTTTGTAAAATCAAAATTCTTTTTGACATCTTCAACCCTATCAGAGCTAGATTATACATTGGCAGTGAAGTTGATGGCATAAACAAGGTAGATTTCAGATTTGAAAACCTACCCATGTTTTGTTTCAAATGTGGTTTAGTTGGTCATAATGAAGAAAATTGTGTTTCAAACTCTCCCCTCTCTTATCGCAACAGTGAGGGTCAAACAAACCCAAGAGGAGCATGGCTAAGATCCAAAGCATATGGGCGCAGGCTTCTAGACAAGAAAGAGAAGGTTTTTAGCAACAATCCACTAAAATCCTTGAGTGGGAAACAATGTAGTCCTATACCTAAAGGCTTAATTGAGAAAATGGCTAATCTCAAGATGCTTCAACACAATTCTGGTCCTATAGGAACCAGTACTCAACCTAGTCAGGCTACTAAAGCAACTCAACAAGCAGCACAGTTCAGAGGGTCTAAAAGTGTTTCTATAATTCAGGCAACAACACAACATACTATTCAGAGGATGGAGGAGCAACATAATTACAAAAGAAAGTTTTTTACAAAAGGGACATCTGGTCAATTAGAGCAGTATCAGAGTCTAGAAATTGGAATGGCAGACCTCCATAATGAGGTCAACCAGCCAATATGAAGTTGTTGTCTTGGAACTGCAGAGTCTAAATAATATTCTCTAAGAATGTGATGTGTGAGCTCTTTCTTGCAATTATAATTATAGATGATGAAGATTATTGTTCAAAACATTCTAATTTAAGCACATGATCACTTGACATATTTGTAATGCTCTACTACTAATTGTTGGATCGTTGGTAAACTCAAAAGGGAGTCTTAAGTTGGGATGACAATGGATGGAGTTAGGATAGAAGATTAAGTATAGTATTTGTCCTTATCTGTAATTATAAAAAACGTTTGTACCTAAACTTGTACCCGAATGAGTAGCAACTTAAATGAGATATCTAATTTGAACAACCACTTTTATTTTCCACATAAGATTCGATAGAATTCTTATTCTTTTGTTTTAGTTGAGAACTTTATACTACATACCACTGGAAAAGACTCCTTTGATGGTAGTGTTTAATCATAATCTCCTTCTTTGGCCTCAGAGGTGGGAAGTGTACCTGCAAACTTTAACAATCAAGTTGTATATGCTTCGGGCCAAAGACAAAGATTTCGTCAAACATCATCGTCCAAAGAGTCTTCTTCCAACGGTCCATCGTTTGAAGTTCTCAACCAAAACAATATCATTTTATCCATATTTAATATGAATAATGAATTAATCCATATCTATTTATTACAAAATTCAATATATATTATATAGTTAATAGTAAATGCAGCACTTAATAGTTTAGTTCAAGTAAATTTTACTTTTTTTTTGCTATACATATCTATACTCGACCGATCAAATTTTATTAAAAATACTATTTCGTTGTGATAATCAAGAAAAATGAAAAATAAATTCAAGATGAAAATTACTAGGACCATTTTATATTAGTTTTTATTGCATTTGAACTTTTTAATTGAAATTGTATTCTTGTAAAAAAAACAAAGTTTTATTTGATTGCTAACATATGATTATCATATTTGTTGATAGAGAAGATGGATATGAGAGAGTTTCCAGAAAACCTTGAGGCTTTGTTTGTGAGTTTGGAGGGGAGGAGAATGAAAGGTTTCAGGGGAGGAGAGAAATATAGAGGAAAATTGGAAAATCTTTCACATTTTTTGAAAGAGTATTTTTTTAGAGAGTGATGAATTAATGTTTATGATTAATATATTTTTAATTTTAAGAATATTATAATAACATACATTAAATTTGAAGAATTCATATAAACTCTCCCAAAATCCTCCTCCAATACAATTTTTTAGTTCCCCAAAATGAGGAGAGTTTTATATTTTGAAGAAAAATAAGCCACCCAAAGCCCTTCCTTCCAATGTCCTCTATTACTTCCACTTACTCCTTCCTTTTTTCTAAATCTTTCCTTCCATTCCCTTCCAAACTCGCAAACAAAACCTTAGGTGGAATTAAAATTGATTTTATCTTAATTATGTTTATAGAACTTCACATTCTGAATTCTACTCATTAGAACTAATATTATATGCCAACAATAGATTAATAGATTGGTTAAAGGGGTAACATGTCTGAACCTCTTTGGTAAGTTGTCATGAGTTTGATTTTGGACTCTTCAATATCATTTTAGAATATAAAAAAGAAATTGGTTGAGATGGGAAAATGCACCTTGTATTTTATGTAGGTTCTCTTATAAAGATTAGTCACAACTAAGATGTGATACAAGTCGGTACTTATAATATAATCTACTAAAAAAAGAACTTAACATTATATATTTCTACCAAATCAAAAGAATTTAACACAATGTGAAACAGTCTTGGGTAAACTATCTTTCTACAACACCCCCACATTATATACAATTTTTAAGTTTCCTCCAAATTTTCTATAATTCTTCCACTTGTTCTTTCTTTTTATCCAAAACCCTCCCCTTTTTTTTTTTTCTCTGTTTGGGAGTTTTAAGGGGAGTGTTTGTAAAAAAAAAAGGAAGGAAAAAATAAAAA
>Ga0228711_1010710_pt1 | contig 11953 bp, 8 predicted proteins | sample MedpolnodulmetaG_2_FD_177996 | JGI IMG/M metagenome (GOLD analysis project Ga0228711, IMG submission 177996) | Root nodule microbial communities from Medicago polymorpha collected in Santa Monica, California, United States - brown nodules | ecosystem: Host-associated > Plants > Roots > Nodule...
TATTCATCTCTTAACTTTATTTCATGTCGTGTTTCAATCCTTTATATTTTCCCCCATTTTTACCTTTTTGTTTATTTATTAAATAGGGTCAATTATATGAATTGTTCCTATAATTATTCATAATTTCTTTTTTCGTCCTTTCAAAAAAATTGCACTTTTTAGTCTGTAACATTTTCTTTTAGCATTTTTATGCCACGAAAATGCTGACGGTAGAACAAAAAATTGCTGATGGAGATTTTTCATAGACCAAAAATGCCGAAAGAAAATTTTACATAAAAAAGGGAAAAAAATTTGTAAGAACTAATAATGAAATTCTAGATATTTACAATGAAATTCTCGGAATATTTATGCTTGAAAGTGTTTTTATGCTTGCTATTTAATTCAAAGAACTATTGACACATGGATTCTGATATCGTGATGACAGTCAATCCATTCACCATTTTTAAACCGTAAATGTTCTTTGCAGGTGTTCACTCATTATATTGTTTTTGTAACTTAGTGTCGTGTCCATACGCGGATTTGCTAGGGTACGCACATGATGAGTGAATTTTTATTAAGATAGTTTATGGTTGTTCCACTTGGTCATTACAATATATTTCCGTTTGAATTGCATCTGAGTCAGGTCTAATGTCCTCATTCTTTGTATCTCTTTCTTTTTTATTTATTATATTTTTCCTTGGCTTAAAATTTATTTTACTTAATAAACCCTTTTAAATATTGAGATTGTAGTCCTATTTTACAAAATTTGTCAAGTGATACAAAAATTCTTATCATATTCATTATCATCTTCAATAACTATCGAGATGTTATAAAAATAAAATAAAGGCCCAAATCACCATCTCCATCAACAACAACATCAAATCTCCATAAAAAAGTTACATTTATCAACAAACAAACAAAAAATCATCCACAGTGTCACATCATCTTCGAACAAAAATCACAACTTCAAAATGATCAAAGTGAAGCAAATGAAATATGAAGGTTATGGATGATTATTAAGAGAGGCAATGAGTTACTGTATATATAATGTAATTTTGCCTAAAAAATATTGTTGCAAAAATAACAATTCTCTTTCATCCTAAAATATAAGATATTCGGAGCAGTTGTCACTTGTTGTTTTGCAGTTGTGACCATTTAAAAATTAACTTGTAACTTAAAATTAATTCTCAAGTTGTTTACTTGGAATATTTAAGTTAGTGAAGAGACTTTAAAACGTTATGAAGTTCTTATGCAAAAACAGTTAAGTAAAGTAAAAGTGTTTGTGTGTGAGGTGTATACTGAAATTAAAGAGTATAAGGAAGAGAGATAGAACACACAAATATTTATAGTGGTTCACCCAATGTGGGTTAGTGCACTCCTCACAATCTTGTGAGAGTTTCCACTATGATGCTTGAGATAACCTCTCAAATCCTGCACCTTACAACCTTTGTTCCCCTGAACAATTACAATCCTGTATTCTCTAAGCCTCAGCAGGCTTGCAACTTCTTGTTAAGTTACTCACTTAGACTTTTACAACCTTTGCTCAAACTAACACTTTAGTACCCGTAAAGTTATATGAGACTTAGATTACAATTTGTATGGAGTTTAAATGTTTGAGAACAAACAAGAGAAGAATGGAAGGAAAAGTTATCTTTAAAAGAGATAACAGAAAGAATTGATTTACACTGCAAAGAAGATAAAAAGAGTCTTTAGTGATGATCAATTCAAATTGCAAGAGCTTCAAACACGTTTCAGATGTTCTCTTGTATGCTTTGCAATGGTGCAAGTAATGCTGAGTCTTTGAGCTCTATTTGTAGAGTTTTTGGGCTCATATAGCCGTTGTAAGATGACCAATGGTGTTATGCCACATGTCATGGGCCCTACAAACTTTTACTTGAAATTATGGGTAAACATTCTGACCATCAGAATGTTGTTGTGTTCTTCAGGATGAACATCAGAATGTCGTTGTGTTCTTCATCAGAATGTTGATGTTCATCGGAAATTCATCTGGGTTCATCATATATGAATGAACACTTGAGTTTCTGAATTTATCATATGGGTTTCGTATGATTTTCTGGACAATATCCATTAGTATTAGCTTTTCCATGTACATCAGAATGTTTCTGAATAAAGTTGGATAAAGTTGCTCCAAATCTGCATTGGATTGTTTGCAGGAGAGAGTAGTGGATCTGCAATCTTCAGGCTCATGCTTCTATGAGATATGCAAGATATTGTTCAATATCATATCTCATATGTGTCCATTTGTGATTGATCAGGACAGATCTTCTTTTTGCTTTGCCTTTTAACTTTTCACCTATTGTACTGTTCACAATATGAAGTATGTGCAGAGCTGAACATTCTGATCATCAAAATGTTCCATTTGTTTTCACTTAAGATGATTTGTAAGACTTGTACTTGATGTAATCAATCCTAATAGTGAAAACGTAACTGAAGTGCAGTAATTGCAACATCTAGGACGATATTCTCATTGGAATATTCCTAGTACTTCAATGTTCATAATCTAGATGAACGTTGAATATCCTTTTTGACATTTAACTCTGTAAATGTCTTTATTGCTTTGATTGATCCATGCAAACGTACTTTTTTGGACACTTGTTCATGTCACAAATGACTTGCATGCTCTTGATAATGTTCTTTAGATTCTTGGCTTGTATAAGAACAACCTTCTGACCTCTACTTGAACATTATGATCAACTCACTGAGCAACATTCTGAACTAACTTTCTGACCTCAGAGTTAGTTCATAAAACCAAATGTTCTTTGATTTCTTGAATCTTGGTATAATTTAAACCTTGTTCCTGTCTTAGTAAAACACTCAAGAGCACAAGTTAAATACCAAGAAAATAATCAAAGTTCATTAATTCCTTAATCATCAAGGTTTATTATCTTTAAAATTAATTAGGGATTTTGCCTCAACAATGCACCACCTGTGTCCGTGTTCTCGAAGGCACTCCTCTCTTTCAAGAGGATTCGTGGCATGAGACATTAACAGTGCTCACCCGACGTTGGTTGGGAGAATTCAATTTGCTTCATTTCAATTGAAGTTTTATTTTTCTGGAATTGATCCTAATTTATAGAGAAGAGGCGACATTGAGGGGCCCAACCTTCCCCAAAAGCTTCTAATTCTGCGAATTGTGTCAATATTCCGAACTTGTTTATGGTACATACCATAAGGAATTCTAACAACTGCTTTAGCAAATTCCGTTTAAGGCCAATATTTTTATTTGACGTTTGTTCCTGAATGAAACAAAGATGAATTTGTTTAGGAGAAACATTTTGGATTATAATGATACTTTTTGTTCAGCTGCTTGTGGATTGGTAGAGGATCGATATCATTTTTTCTTTTCGTGTGTTTTTTATGGACAACTTTGGCTTTTGATATCAGGCTAGTTAGACATTTCAATGACCCCTCAATTTCTTTTTACTATTTAGAAGGATCGCAATATGAGGCATTTTCATAATAAAACGGAACAACTTTTCTCTTTATTGAAAAAGATTGTAACATAATTTTACTTTTCTTGACTACATTGTGGTAGCTTGTGTTTTCCTCTTGTAATATATAGATTGTTTAGCTTCCTTTGGTACACATTGTACCAGAGGAGCTTGTGTTGGTTTTTGTAATAAATTTTGCTTTGCCTTTGAAAAAAAAAACAGAGGATATTATGCAAGTGAATTTAATTTTTAAATTAATTTGGCTAAATGATAACGATACCCATCAAAATTCCATGAAACCAGATAATAATTCTATTAATATAAGGGTTGATTAGCGACAAACAAATAAACGTGTCCCTCTAAATATATATAATTTAGTTTTTAATCTTTAAAAAATATCATAATTTTTAATCCCTGTAACATCATTTTTAAGGAGAACAAACTCCTGATGAAAAAAAAATATTAAACGGACAAAAATGAAATTATAAATACTTAATTAACCAAAATAATCATTAAGTTACGTACTTAAAATAATTATTTAACCGTAACAATAATAAAAGAACAAGAAAGTTTAAGAAACAAGAAGGATTGAATATCCTCTTTTATTTTTTTCTACATCTACAATAAATGATTAAATACATAAATAAATACAATAAAAATCTCTCTCACTATACATAGATGAATTCGTGATAATCAGATCAATATTGTAAAACAGCAAGAATCATGTGTCAAGAAATAAATGATGGGGTTCCCACAATGGCCTCATAGTCTTTAATTTTCTCAGTTCTTGAAGATAGCGAACATTGACAACACAAGTGAAGCTCCAATCATAGCCACGGAACTTGCAACAGATCCGGCAGCTCCAGCATCAGGACCTGATGCTGGAGCTAACGACGGACTAAGGTCTTGGGCCGAGACCACAGCGGCGAAGACGATGACAAAACCAAAGAACAACTTCATTGTGGTGGCTGATGATGATGCCATTGTAATTGTAAAATTACTTAATAGTGAAGAAAAAGTGGAAAGTATTAATTAAGAAGAAGTTTATGGTGTTGAAGAGATTTTGATTTATGGTGATGAAAGGGAGTGGGGAGTATTTATATAGAGATTGAGGGGAGGTACGTGGACAGCTGGAATTGAGAAACAGGTGTTTCGGTGTTGTTAACGTATGAATGGGCTATCTGGTTGGTGCCGTTGTGTTGGTTTACGTTACGTTATTTAGCTTTTTGTGCTTTTCGGTTTTGTTAATTAAACAGCTTATGATGATTTGGTAAAGATTCTTTAATTTATTTTTATAGCATTGCTCACTAACTAAACTTGCCGACAAAAACGTCAAGACCCACGTTACCCCCACCAAAAAAAAAACTAGACATTCAAAGTTTTCTTTTTACATTTCAGAGTTTTTTGTATAATTACTCAATTTTTTATATATCTTTATTTCTAAAGCTTGTTTGGTGAAGTTATATCTAACCCTATAAATTTTTTTCCAATGTTCAAGCATTAATTTCTGCTTAATGCTTTTCATAATCAACATTCCACTTTTAAATTCAAGATTTCTCTCCCACAACTATTCAACTATGTCGATCTATATTTCTTATTTTTGCATTTAATACATTTAATTCAATCCATCTGTTTTGTTTCCCCGACATTCCATTTCAGTTTCAATTCAATCAAACGTTACGTTTTCCCTGTTGTAAAATAGAGTATATTTCAAAAGTTTTATAATAAATTATTAGTAGAAAATTATTATTATTTTATTTTTGATTAATACTAATAGTTGACTTGGTCTAATTCTTTTGGCCACATCATTTTAACTTGATTTAGTCTAAGGTATATACTTTCATCTTAAAGAGTAATTATAACACATGATTTTTTATGTTGTAACAGAAATATAAGATTGATTAGACACGTTATAGCGGGAATTATATTTGAGAAGATTGTGCCTATTTATGCTCAAAAAGGCTAACTACCAATTTACACATGGAGTTCACGTTCTTTTACTTTCAAGATCAGGAAAACTATTTGTTTCTTTTGGTTTAAAAACTCATGCACATTCTAAACAAATATCCCTCTTTATTTTTTATGCTTCAAGCTATACATGAATAGATTTTCATTAGTCTGACACACAACTCTGGGTTGTATCCTCCTGAAAATATTTCTTCTTGATAGTTCTGCATCCCTGGTTTCAAACCAAGAAGAGCCTGCTAAATCCTGAGGGATTTGCGCATACGAGGCGGATAAATACTTATAGACAGTGTAATCAGCACGCCTCAGGTTATATACCGGTTTACTATTGTGTAGGTTTCAGATGAATTAGCAGAGTGGAAGATATTGATGGAAACTTTGTCGATGGTCAAGTCATACAATAATATATACCACAGCTAAGTTTACTTGATATCTCTCTTGTTTATTCTCTTTAATATTTAATTATTTCTCATTTTTAGGTATTGATTATTATTTGGAGATAATTTTATATCCATATTTTACAACATTCCCAACATGCTAATTCGGCTCACTATGGAGATTAATACTCCTTCTCTTTCCCATGTCAATGCTTGCACTATATATATGTGTGTTTAGTGAGCAGATTCATTTGCCTTTTTCCAAACAAAATCCTCACAAAACAGAAACTTCACATCCCTGTTTCAATCATGTTTGATCGTCCTCTCACCGCATTGCTCTCCCACCATTGCTTCACTGGTATAGATTTTACTACCATCATAAGCTTGCTTTGCCGAATTCGTTTTAGCTTTTCAAAATGTTGTATCATTTCAGCTTTCTAATTCGCTACATGCTTTTATTTTTTGTAGGACATTTGAGCCGTAACCCTACCGCAGAGATTGATAGGACGATCAACAACCTTCGTTTGAAGTATAAGACGTACACGATATATTACGAAGTTGATTATGTGGGTTTACAAATGTTTAATTATTAATTTTCTGGTGTTGATGTTTTACGGTTGTTCAGATGACGATTTTCATGTATATATGCAGGGTGCTGTGATGATACCCCATAGTTTTGGGTCGGACTTTGGCGATCAAATCGATAGATATGCTATTTTGGTTGATAAGAACCACAACGAATTTGATCTGAGAGTTGAGAGAATCAATTTATTAGATGTAACAATCCATGACTCTATTATAGCAGATAACCGAAATAATATTTGTGAGATTTACTGTTATAGAAATAAAAATCTTTATGTAATCAAATTAAGATGCCAACATATTTTTCAATAATTCAAATGAAGATCAAAACGTTAAACCATCTAGCATTAATCGCACCTTTCTTCTGCCAAAAAATCCTCCTTTATTTTTTGAATTCCCAGTCATATACAACATTCTCTTGCAAATTATAACACTTGATAAAACATTAATAGAAACTAGCCATCTGCTTAATTATTCGATGTTTCACAATTTATGATTAGAGTACATATTATACCCTTCAAGAATATGTCGAACACAAGGTGTAAACAAAATCTCATCAAAATAATATTTTTTTTTAAAAATTACGTCTATTTGAAATTGCGGTTATTGATAGACTTTCCATTCAGTATGTTTTAAGGTTGTGCTAATTTTTTACTTTACTCGGCTGTCTATTAATATTCAATCAACTATACTCCCTCCCTATATTTAATATTTAAGTACCCATTTGATTTTATTTTTGTCTTTAAATATAAACCTTTTTTTAAATTACTAGATGCATTTATTATTTTTTTCCTAAACATATATCTAATTAATACTACTATCTTGTCTTCAAATATGAAAAGTCAAATTTAACACACATACAAACAAAGGACAATTTTGTAATATTACCACACAAAACAGATACATTAATTACACTGACAATTTTTGTTTGTTGAAATTTGTTGGGAATGTCAATTAATAATGCATCTGTACATAACATATTTGTTTCTGCATTAATGCCAATGGCTTTTCACATTCAAGCTTATTTTTATGTCTGCATATCCTACCTATACTAAACTAATGTCTATCCTACATATACCAAGTATTTCGCAATGTTTCCTAAATTATGTACTTTGTATGATTAACCGAAATTAAAGTTGTTTTATTTTAATTATTTATGACTTGGAATGTTTTCTAAATTGTGTATTTTCTATGTTTTATGATTTATTCTACTATAGTCTAATACAGGCTTAGGTTACATTGTTAGTTTCTACATGAAGATAAGACCTGTGCGTCAGCACAGGTCATAGTTCTAGTAACTTTCTATTTTAGACCAAACCTAAGGGTTTTTGTTAGCGTTTTCGATTGTATTTTTTTTTTAAGGAAATGCTAACTAATGTTATAGAGATGTTAATTAAGAAAACTAATATCGAAATTATGTAATGAGAAGTGGTGAAAAAAATGAAATTATGTTATTTTTATTGAAAAATTTCTATTTTTACTTTCTTAACCAGTATTCCTTAGACACTAATTAGCATAACATATATTTTTATACACATCATATTCCTCAACACAAATTCATCATAATATATTCTAAAGTAGAAACGATAACAAATATAATGTAAAAAGACAACAAATACCTTAGGGTATTATTTAAACATTCAAAACTAGAAACTTATACATTTTAATTTATCAATATCTCTATCCTTATCTAATTACAAATCTATCATATTATTCTTCGTGTTTTCCTTCTTCTAATCATATTACCCATCTTTTTTCTTTTTCTTTCAAAGTGTATACATTCAATGGAGTGTTCATCGAAATTTTTGGATTAATTAAACATTTTAATTTATTTAACATAGTCGTTTGATGAGAAATCAATCTTCACTCTTCAGTCATTCTCTATTCAAAAAAGAAAAAACTTCTATCCTTCAAAAAAGAAAAAACTTCAGTCATCCTCTAGTTATAACCGATCTTTTCTCTCTTTACAAGATTATGTGTACCTATGGTGACATATGTATTTTGGCCTTCACAAGTTAGACTTTATGAATATGATTGATAAGAGTTATCTTTACAAGTGGAGATTTCTTTTTAGATAATAGTCACTTTGGTCCCCAAATGTGTAACGAGTATCCACAATAATCCTTTAATGAATTGAGATTCTAAAATAGTCTTTGATTGTGCATTTCTTTAGTCAAAATAGTCTATGAGGTTAAAATAGTTCCTTAATGTTGACATTAACTCTCTTCATATAGAAATTGATTTGACAGTAAGTAAGTAATTGTAGGGACTGATATGACAATAAATAAAGATATTGAAGGACTAATATGACAATATTAACGAATGCACAATCGGGGACAATTTTTAAATTTTAATACGTTGAAGTACTTTCCTAAAAGCTCTCTTCTCTACCAAAAACCTAGAAACTCAGAAATGGAAATTTCATCTGAACACCTTCAACTTCGTACACATAAAAGGCTCCAACAATGTAAATTCCTTTGGATGATTTGATAATCCACACTGAAATGATAATGATTTTCTAAATATGGAGGAAAACAAGTTTAACATTAAACCATCTTTCAAAAGTATAAGTTGGAAACATTTCTATCATATTTCCCCTAAACAAACCTATGCACCACTGGTGAAGGAACTCTGATGGATGGCAAAATTCATTGAATATAAAATCATATCTTAAATATATAAAGTTGATATAAAAACGTCTAAGAATGTGATTGCTGAATTGATTAGGTACCCAAGTGAGGGTGTGGAAATTTTTAAGAGTTGGGAGAAGGGAAAGTATGATGAAGACAAGTTTAGGGGAACGTTCCAAGAACCATAATACTAAGAAACACAACTAGTTTAAATGACAAGAACCTTAATCATCAACTACAAAATTTCTCTAAAGGTAATATATGTTGATTAATAAAGAGGACTTATGTCGGATTTATCAAAAATAAAATCTATTGAAGCAAAGAGACCGTGCTTTGTTCCAATCGTTCTTAAAATTATAGAAATTCTAAATTCAAGTTTTGGAATGTTTGTTTGGTAGAAGATTCGCAAGTAACATCAATACAAGTTAAGGGAAAGTTGTGTTCAAATTAGACTTAGTTAACTTATAATTTAATGGTTCCTCTTAATCGATTGCATACTTTCTATGATTTGAATATAACTTCATTTATCTCTCATAATATGTTTTCATATCTAAAAAAGGCGTGAAATCCACTTTATCAATTGACTTCGATGCTCGGTTGTAAAATAGTCGATTGATTCAATGGCATATGATCAGATAGTTATACATGAACATAAACATAACTCTATATCTAGTTATTAGCATCAATACATGCTTTAAACTAGAACCTTTAGATAACAAGTCGATATCTCACACTTACTAAATCAAAATATCAATAGCAAAGTGCTCTTTTGCAAAAGCATTAAAAATATATTTAAACCACAATTATATTGAAAACATAAATCATATAAAACTAGTCAGGTTAAGAGTAATAGATTGAAATCCTAGCTATTTACATCTAATCCCAATACAAAAGAGAATTTCGTTACACATAGAGAGCATAACTAACAAAGAAAGGTTGATAGATGAAGGAAAAGCATGAATAAACTTGTTTCCAAGCTCCTTAGCTATCCAATAGTGGAATCTTAACATTCCTTTCTATGCTCTCTCTCTCTCTAAAGTGTGTTAAATTACGAGTGAATACCCAAAAAAATTGATTGCACTCCTATTTATAATGTTTCTGCAAGTGAACTTTTGTTGGGAAAAGTAATGCTCACGGAGTGAATCATACTTTCTTCAATGGTGGGAAAAACCATTTGTCCTATGTCCTTTTCTTAAACCACATCGTTCGATGAGAAAACCAATTCTTGCCAAGCAAACATACTATAGTTTTTATCACTTGATTCTTTGTTTTTGCTCGCTTTTCATTTCGCTGCAACTTGCCTAATGAATCAAGTTATTTCCATATGTCTTTAAGTTTCTATGACTTGGCTTCCAACGATTGTACTTGCATCACATTGCTCTGTTATACTATAATCACGTCAAAAACCTACGAAAAGGTGTGGGAAATAGAATGTAATAGTTTTTTTTTGGCATATTTTATACTTATATTTATATTTACATATAACTTCTATACTTGATTACTTGCAACAAGTCGATAAGTGCTATTGAAAATAAATTTATTTTGGCACTTGTCAAATTTCCACAACTTATAACTTTGTTTGTCCTCAAACAAAAGTCCTCAAAGTTTTTTGACCCACTTGAGAATGAAAGCAAGAAGAATGAATTCACATATTTTTCGTGAATCAAGCAATTTGATTTGAAAAGGATTTTCATGCATGGCTCAAACTAAATCGCTCGTGCAAGTCCTTATATTTACTACTGTCCTAGAATTAGATTATGAATGTGAAACAAGTAATAACTGCAAATTAAATTTCATTCATTCTAGGTCAATAACATGTTTAAGTTCGAACACACTTACTAGTTTGAAAGCATCAAATATGAACATTAAGGTCTTGTGAGGGTTGTAGGCTACAAGAAAATATCATTTATTTGGGCATTGATTCAAAAAGGTTTTAGAATAGGGGAGCATTATTTAATTATTACAAATGTATAAACTAATTATATTTCCAGAGGGCTATATCTATAGCAGTCTAATTCACCTTCTCAACATGTTTCTCCTTCTGAGCAGGATCAAACATATAAGAATTCATTGGAGACTTACCGTTATTATTCTATCTGATTGGAATCGAACTCTCCGACATTACATGTATGTCTTCCTTCAATACATTGGCAGCCTTTTCCGTAGTTAAGAAAAATAGCATCTTTTGTTGCCAACGTTTGAAGTGACTGCCATGAAACTGAAATGACTTATTGATGTCAACAGCTGTTCCAGACACGATAATTTCTTTGGTAGTCGTGGTGGTTTTAGAAACGTCTTAAAATTGTTGGTCTCGGAATTAGAAAAGTACCTTTAAAAAGGAAAATCACCACTAAAGAGATTATCGGGTTGAGTCATGACCAAATCGCTCTCTTTAAAATGTTTCATAGCACTACCCGAGTTTGGACAAGGTATGGTACCAATCGCGCCGCCTCCAAGATAAAACAACCCAGTTCAAACTGTATGAATACGTATTGTACCATAGATAATAGTTCGAAATGGTATATATATACCACTATAATATGTTATGAATATCCCTAGAAACCAATGGGACAGAAAGGGAGTAGAAGGTGAGGAATGACCATTTAATGAGGATCAAGGAACGAGTTACAAGAGTCGACAAGTTGATATCAAAGGGGTTGGTGGCCCCTTGACAAGGTCTAGGGTGAAGAAATTAAGGGAAAATCTTGAAGATCAAATCTCATTATTTTTGGACACCAAGATTGTTCCCAATAATAATCCACACTACCTTACACTCATTTTAGTGAATATTGATTGTAATAGTGTTTAGTTTAAAAATATTAGATTACTTTTATTTTGGAGTTGAATAATGCTCCTTGTTTTTCTAGTTCCTTATTGGGCGTGATGGCCAAAGTGTAAGTATAAATAACAACCTTGTTATCATTTTGAAGGAGGTTAATACAATTTGATATTTTCAATCTTTGATTGA
>Ga0228711_1010711_pt1 | contig 11952 bp, 5 predicted proteins | sample MedpolnodulmetaG_2_FD_177996 | JGI IMG/M metagenome (GOLD analysis project Ga0228711, IMG submission 177996) | Root nodule microbial communities from Medicago polymorpha collected in Santa Monica, California, United States - brown nodules | ecosystem: Host-associated > Plants > Roots > Nodule...
TGTTAGTGTGAGAATTGTCATGGAGCCTAACAAGAGGCGCAAAATTGTTCAACGAAGATCCTCTTTGTCGGATATCACGAATGACATACATAATCCTACAATTTAATATATATGATGTTGACTTTTTTTTGTTGGAGATGTTGTGCCTTCATCTTCCGAGTTTTCACAAATATCCATTGAGAAATAGTCTTAAAATTATGTTGACGGATGAAAATGGCGATTGCATCGGTACTACCTCAAATGTAGTATACGAAGAGATATTTTAAAATGTGTAGACATCTACCATGGAAGTAATAAAATACCATTGCGATTTATAGTATTCTCTGTTCAAAATAATTAGTGAAGTGATGGATTGTATTGCAATACAATATTTTGCAAAGATGTATATGACCCGTGCTACCCGTGCGGTAGCACGGGTGAAAGATCTAGTATCATAGAAAACATAACAACGTTTTACGAAAGTACAGTATAAACTAATGTGCTAATTATTACGCGATATTTTTCCCCCTTCTTTTGTTTTTTTCAGTTGGCTTGATCTTTGTTATATGTTTGAATATGTTAATATGTTACTACTATTTATAATATAGAACACAACATTGACCATGAATGATGGCCAACCAACATCCCCTATATAATATTGATGGAGAAATGAAAGTTAGAATTCTTATTTGCCTATCATCTACTTAAATTTGAGTAATAAACAAAAAAATAGGCAAAGACTAATAATGCGTCTACATACAATAGTGACAGATATTACCCTAATCTCTTTCTTGTTATTAAGTTATATACTACCACCTGAAGCAAGTATTTTTGCAAGCTACATCTCTGTCTTGTTAGTTTCAAGTAATGAGTTCCCTATAATATTTAACAGGACTGATATAAGCAAAAGATTCATGGTCCAGTCTTAAATATATAAGTAGAAGAGTTGTGACTCAGTCTTCCTATTGATCCCAGAGCTTAATAATTGCAGCTTATTTTACTTCTTTTTTTTGCTGAGAAATTGCAGATTAATGCTTTAACTCGGAGCTTTTATCTTCGACTTTGTTATCTATAATATGTCCTTTTCCTAGCAAGTTCGTATAACATGTTCCTTCAGACAAACAATACTTTCAATTCAATTTCTTCATAATTATAGCTAATAATCATAAGCTTTTTGTTACAGTTTTAGTTGACTTTGTATAACCTGAGTTTTGAAAACGAAAGTTCTTATACTATGAAGAGAAATAAAGAATAAGACTAAGGGCCTGTTTGTTTTGTTAAGGACTAAAATAAAAGTGATTTTGACATAAAATAATTTAGAGATTTTATGAAAAATCAAAATCTATTTTGCGTTTGTTTACGGTAATAAAAGTCACTTTTTTTAAAACAAATAATCTAGTTTGTTTTGATACAACTATATAAAAGGGATTTTTTGTTACAAAATTAGTTCAATCTTTTAAACAATATTTTCTCTCTCCTCTAAAAAAAATCTATTTTTTGAAAACTGGTCTGCTTTTTTTAAAAAGCTGTAACGAACGGATGCAAAACTCTTAAAAGTGATTATTTTTTTAAAATAAGTGATTTTTTTTCTTAAAAAAGCTATAACAAACGGGCTCTAATGTAGAAAGAAATTAAGAACCTGTTTGTTATAACTTTTTTAAGAAAAAAATCGCTTATTTTAAAAAAATAATCACTTTTAAGAGTTTTGCATCCGCTTGTTACAACTTTTTAAAAAAAATCAGAATTTAAAAAAAATCTAAAAACAACTTCAAATGAAAAGTTGTTAAGAGTAGCTTCTCAAAAAATAGGTTTTTTTTAGAGGAGAGAGAAAATATTATTTAAAAGATTGAACTAATTTTGTAACAAAAAAAATCTCGTTTATATAGTTGCATTCAAACAAACTAGATTATGTAAAAAAAAACTAAATTATTTGTTTAAAAAAGGGATTTTTATTACGGTAAACAAACGCAAAATAGATTCTGATTTTTCATAAAATCTCTAAATTATTTTATGTCGAAATCACTTTTATTTTAATCCGTAACAACGGGGCCCTAAGAGCCCGTTTGTTATATCTTTTTTTAAGGAAAAATCACTTTTCTTAATAATAATAATAATCACTTTTAAGAGTTTTGCATCCGCTTGTTATAGCTTTTTAAAAACATCAGAATCTAAAAAGTAAAAACAGTTTTAAATGAGAAGCTGTTAAGAGCACCTTCTAAAAAAATATTTTTTTTAGAGGAGAGAGAAAATATGGTTTAAAAGATTGAACTAATTTTGTAACAAAAAAAATCCCTTTTATATAGTTGTATCCAAACAAATTAAATTATTTATTTGAAAAAAATGATTTTTATTGTGGTAAGCAAACGCAAAATAGATTTTGATTTTTCATAAAATCTCTAAATTATTTTATGTCAAAATCACTTTTATTTTGCATGTTATTCCGTTTGTTACGGATTAAAATAAAAGAGATTTTGACATAAAATTTTATCACGGAAGAATTAAGAACTCAAGTACATAATTTTCAAAAATATAATGGAGTCAAGCCAAAAAGAGCCTAATACAAGCTAAAAACCAAATGAAGACAACACATTACAATCTAGAATTTGACTATACGACTAATTGATGTAGGTAAAAAAAACAACAGAGATAGTACTAATATCCAAAGTCCATACAAAATATTTCCTTTACGAAGGTGGTGGCAAACGAGAGTAAGTCCTTGCAAAATTTGTCCCTTCGTCAAAAGCTAAAGAAAAAAAAAGTTAAAAGCACATAGAGAGGTGGACCATGTTCTAAATAAACCCAACTTTGGTGATAGGTAAAAAAATATCTGTCTCTATCTTGTCAAAAATAAATTATCCACCTAGGCCTTGGTCTTATGAACTTGCAACCAATAATCTTTTTTTTCTTTCCTTTCTGGCCATAGCCAAAGATGGCATTGATTTAAGACATTCCTTTAAGCTATCTCTGGGTTTCACTTGGAAGGTCCAACTTTCTAGTGATAAGGCCTTTGCGGAGAAATATAGAAATACCAAATGTTTCTGCCTTATATTGCATGAGTTAAAACAAGAAATAAAGCCTTAAGGGTAAGTTTTGTGCTCAAGATAACAGAGATATGATAAGCCAAATTATTATATTTTATCCCAAATCCAATATTTTATTAGTCAGCAAAAAATGACGTGTTCACCTTATCCTATGATCTCTAGTATTTCTTATTATAGGAGTGGAAGAAATTATAAATTAAATAAACAAACGATCATGGTAAATTAAGTAAGAAAATGATTTCATCATTTGCTCTTATGAAAGAAATGAAATTATAAGGTAGAAATAAAGTTGTTATTGTACTTCTCAGGAAACTTGAATATAAGGGAGAAATAAAGTTGTAAGAGTAAGTTTTGTGCTCAATATAAGAGAGAGATGCTAGATATAAATATAAGAGAGATGCTAGATATAATGTATGTGCATTTACGGGTTTATCTATATCTCTTTTAAAAATATTTTAAAATAAAATTTTAAAAACTATAATAGATTATTATAGATTAAAGGTATTAAAAAAGGATTTAATCAAATAATATTATCATATAGATAATTTATTTCAAAATATATAAGGGTTAATTCTTATTTTGGATCATGTAATATTGAGTGAATCTTGTTTTGGTCCCTGTAAAATAAAAAAGTTTTGATTGCATCCATGTAATATTAGATTTTCCTATTTTTGGTCCCTCAATTTTGTTTATATGAATGTGTTGATGTGGCATGTTGATGGTGTAGATGGAATGTCTCCTTAGAAAAAATTTCTTCATCTCGCCACTTTCAGGTTTCTTTAGGAGTGTCTTCAGTTTTCACTTCTTGAACGTCTACTAGTAGTGTCTAGTTTCAGCGTCACAGTGTAATGAGTCAAAGAGCAATCAGGGGCAATATGGGAAATAGAAATAGAACCCTTATAAATAAGAGAAAAGCCAAGGAAATAGGCATGAAATGAAATGTGCGATGTAACTTCTTCTTCTTCTTCTCTCTGATTCTCAACTCCTCTCTTATTCCTTGTACTCTTTCTTTAAGTTCTTCTTTCAATTGTTATTTTACTTGCTAATTGGTTGTTATTCCTCCTTAGTTTACACACTGGGAGTTTGATTCATTGTTCACATTAAATACAATAGCAACAATTGTCTCCATTATAATTTGATCCGTTACACACAGCTCTTACATGGTGGTTTGTATTGCAATGTGTCGTTATGGTGTGGCGTGGGAAACATCTTTATTGTGGCCCAACGGTGGAGTCAAATATTCTTGCTAAGTATTGTATGATGCAGCTTGTAGGAAATGCGTCGTTACACAGATTTCAGGATTAGTATTTATTGGGTAGTGATACGAAAGCGTATATCCTAGGGTTTGTTCTGAGCTAACCATATACAATGGTGGAGGTTAGACTGACGCCTCCATCATGGTCCTATACCGAGCCCTCTTACTCGAAGAGTAGCTGACACATTCCTTACCTGTGTCCATCATGTTCTGCTCCCCAAGTCCAACATTCGAGTATGACGCGCATCTGCATGTTACCTATCTCACTTGGTCTTTTTAATTAGGTCTTGGGTTATATCACTCCCTAATGGGTTTTTGGGCCTATTGGGTAGCGAAGCAAATGTCAATCCATATATAAATAAAAGTTTATTATTTTCTAATTATTAAACTCAATAATATGTTAAATTTTAACTAAACTAGTATTTCCTCTCAAGAAAAAAAAGAGTAGATTAGTGTTTTGTGAATAAATAAATTGATTGTGACGTCGACCTCTCTGCAATATCATCGTAACAAGCATCTTTCCTTAGGGATGGCAATTGGACCCAGGCCCGATGGGTACCCGCAAAAAAAACCCACAATGGGTAGGGTAAAACCCCACTTTCATGGGTATGGACATGGATCCGGGTAATTACCTGCAAACTTAAAAGGGTACGGGCACGGGTATGGGCACTATACTACCCAGCCCCGCAACCCGCATATATGTATTTATATAATAGAATAAATAATTTATATATATTAATTAATTAATTAATTTACCTAACTATTTAAGCTTAAACCTAAACCTAAAAATTGCTTACTACAGTAACTTAAACCTAGCCTCCTATTGCGTTGAATCTTTGTCGCTAAAGGGATGGAAATTGGACCCAGGCCCGATGGGTATCCGCAAAATACTACGATTCACAATGTTTTTTTAATTGGCTAAATAATACGATTCATACTATTTTATGAGTTGATTTAAAAAAATTGGATCCTAGTTTTATTTCAATTGTGGTGCTTTTTTTATTGTCTTTTCATAGTTAAAGTGCGGGTAATGGGTGCGGGTATGGGCAGTTAGGTGCCCATAGGGTATGGGGAAGGGCACTTAAGTTTTTGCCCAGGAGGGTACGGACTCGGGTACGGGTATTTTTTACAAACGCGGGTATGAGGATGGGTACTATAGTAACCTGCCCATTGGGTACCCATTGCCATCCCTATCTTTCCCGTCTTCTAGGAGCATGAGGAAGGCGATGTGCGACCCTTTCAGCTTGTGCACTACCGGTAGTAGACTCCCTCCCTAATCTAAGTCTGTCAGCTCTATGAGACATATTTACACAACAATTCAAAAAGCAAAAAATCAATGATTTATTTCTAAAAATTCAACAACAACAATTAAATTTCGGCAATGTCATTTCAGTCCGTAAACTACCACATTGTAGTCAAACTAACTATAATCAACAATAACAAACCAATTTCTAACAAATTTCATCATTAACAATCCAAAAAACAAAACAAAAAATCATTGAGACATTTTATCAAACAACTAGAGTGCAACTTTCAATCAACTTAAAATCAAACAATTTCAAAAACATAAACTACCACATTGTACTCTAAACAACATCTAAACTATAATTCCTAACTTAATTCATCACTAACAATCCTAAAAACTAACATGCAAGCCAAATTTTTAAAAACCTAAAAATGTCAAATTTCTCCAAAAAATCATAAATTTAAACAAAACAAAAAAAGCAATCAAGTAGGATGTGGGACTTCAGTGACTTTGTGTTTGGTGACTTTGGTTACTTTAGTGTATTTTAGAGGAAAGAGAGTGATGTTGGAATGAATAAAATAAATTATTTTGATGAGAGAGAATTATTGGTTAGGAGAGAGATAGAGACAAAGGCACCGAAAGACACCGAAGCCAAAGGCACCCAAGTGCTACCCGAAGTAGGATAAGCATAACTTACTTGTTGATTTGATGTTGATTTGGTGAAATTCGCAAAAATTGAGAGAAAAAGTCGTATTTTGAAGATTTGAAAATTAATGGGTTGTGTTTTCTGTTTTGCTGTGATATACACTTAAGTAACACATAAGCATAAGGTGTGTGAGTTAACTCAAGCGTGGGCATTATGAGAATTTAAGTTGAGAACGAGCAAAATCAGTTGGGAGAATAGCAGAATTCTTGGTTGAAAAGTGTAGCAAATGTCAATCCATATATATAAATAAAAGTTTATTATTTTCTAAGTATTAAACTCAATAATATGTTAAATTTTAACTAAATTAGTATTTACTCTCAACAAAAAAAAGTAGATTAGTATTTTGTGAATAAATAAATTGATTGTACATTATGTTGAACGAATAACCTGCTAAATCCAATGTAATTTGTTAGACAAATGCACAAGTATAAGGGAGAGATAACATACACTATATAATAAATAAAAAACAACAACAATCAAGCAAAAAAGAACAAAATAACGTTGACCATGTATAGTTCAGAAGCAGAGTCTTCTCTTACAGGACTCAAATGGCAAAGTATTCAAGCATCCTAATTCTCTAACAATCTCTTCAATTAAATCCCTGCATATACAATCCTGCAAAGCTAATCCTATTCTTCCAAGCTCTCTATTTTCTCCCCAAGCAACATCCCTACACACTTCATCTACACTTCTCTTCATGCCCTTGCTACTCCACATAACTGAACGATCTTCATCGTTGAATTTCTTACTAACCAACTCGTTTGTCATTCTCTCATGCATATATAATGTGCTGCTGATTTCTTCCTCTCCTGGCTTCTTCAGTAACTGCTGCTTCTGTTGTTGCATTCGTGCTGTGCATAAAACAAAGTCATTAGACATCAGTTTTATTTTTCGAAATAGAGAAACAAAGTTTTATAAGCTAGAAATGGAAGGAATACTTCAACTCATATTAAAAGTATGTTTAATTTTTTTTAAGAAAATGTCATATTATATAGACATTTGTTTGGAAGTTTATCAACACTATTTTTTTAGTTTTAACATTCAAATTCCTAGGAAAATGGACAACCCTAACAACTTGGAGTTCAGTTGGCCATAAGTGAGCAAAATTTGACCAACTTTAGCCAAGAATTGAACTTAGGTTCGCCAACTAAATCCAAAAAAATTTAAAAGAGTTTAGTATTACAGAGAAATCTTTCAAAAAATTTAAAAGAGTTGTTTTTTATAGAATGATAAATTAATGCATATGATTACCATATTTTTAATTTTAAAAATAGTATAACTATATAGATTAAATTTGAATAATTCATACAAACCCTCAAAACCCTCCTCCAATACAATTTTTTAGTTCCCCAAACAAGAAGAGTTTAATATTATGAAGAAAAGTTAACCCCCAAAATCATCCCTCACATTTTCCTCTATTTCTTCCACCTTGCTCATTACTTTTTTTCTCAAGTCTTTTCTTCTTTTCCCCTCCAAACTCGTAAACAAAGTCTTATGGTATTCCATAGCTTTGAGCCTTTAGGATATATTTTTGGTCGGAAGGGAATCCTTGTAACCTAATTTTAGCTCGAGTGAAAATGTAATTTTACATCTGTTTTTCATCAAAATTCATCAACTCCTCTCGTTGAACTAAACACAAATCGTTTTAAAAATCCCTTTCCCTTTTTCCCTTTCCCTACATTATAGAAAATTTCTCCTCTCATGAGTTCCGTTGAACCAAATAGACTTAGGTTGAATATGACACTTATTTTCCGTACACTAATGTTGGGACCAGGGACCCACCCAACAACTAATTTTGGTATTGAATTTAGCTGTACTTAAAATTCTTCATTTTACTTAAATACAAATAACGGACATTTATTATATGTTCTACGCTATGGCTGCAGATAGCCTCAATAATGATAACTGTTTCCTTATATAAACACAATAAGAGAAGACAACGTCTTCATCAGGCCACCACACGCATGAATCAACCTGCAGAAATGCAGTACCTGCGCGAGCAAGTAACAAGGCTCTTGTTTGTTGGGAGGGGGGGTGGTTTGGTGGGGTAAAAAAATTAACAAATCCCTGAAAAAGTGCGTTTCTGCATGACCAGGGACAGGTAATAAAGTTCCAAAGGATGGTGTATTTTTTTCTCTTCCCTCCTTTTCCTTTTGAAACATCTTTTGACTGTCTCATATCATAGCTAGCATGAGGCATAGTCCTTTCTTATAGTACAAAATAGTGGTCCAAGATCCATCCACCAAAGTACCATGATTTATTAGTTTATTATTATTATTATTATCGTTTTGGACCAGAGAAAAACGGTCATTAGTTAGCTTCTCTTTAATTCCGGTTCTATAGTATAGGGAAACTAATGATATATCATATATCCACTTTTTCTGAGTAAACATGATATGTTAATTAAATTGAATAGACACTTAATTCAATTCATGGTCAAAATTTACGGTTAATTAAACTATATGATTAACCAAAATTTTATAATTGTCTTCGTCTATGTGATTTAAATCAATTATACATTCAATTGGATTAACCACAATTTTACACGTGATTAACCAGGTGTTTTAGGGGAAAACGGGAGTAAAAAAACATTTTTGTAGTAATAATAGTTGGGAAGAGGAAATTATTAATCATAGTTAAATTAGGTTCAGGATGAATGGGCTAAGCGGAAATTATCATCAATATTCGAAATTAATCACTGTTAAATTAGGTGCAAGATGATTGCATAACCAACAGGAATTAAGTTGTCTGCCACTATATGATGGCCATGATGTTGTGGAATAGAAGAAGTTATGATTTAAAATTTGGCATCCTAAAAAAAATGGATAGAGGCAGCATGCATGTGCTCTTTGATAGAAAATCATTGTGTCTCCTGTAAGAAAATTCATATACATCATCTCATCAAGTTAATTGCAAACTTATATTTTAGCTTTAGAGATTGTAAATGTTTTTTCATAGGAATGATAGTCGTCTTAGTTAACAGATTGTGTATAAATTTTGGGTTTGATATTTAAATGAAAAAATAAAAATAAAATCTGCTTTAAAATATAGACCATTCAACTTAATCTAACAACGAAAATGCCTGTAATTATCGGTTATCCAAATCCCAAAAAATACAAGAGTAGTACATGTCAACTTCCACATTAATTTTAATAGTAACTTACTAACCTCTTATTCAATATTGTACTCCAAAATAAAATTAGGAAGCAATTAATCCAAAACATAAAGGGAGTTTATATGTGCCCCATTTCCCCCCCTACTTTTAGTCATTTCGCACCTAACTCTTAAAGCAAATTCAAAAAAGAAAAATATTATTGGAAGTTCATAATATAAGCTCCAAAAAAAAAAAAAAGAAGATCAAAGCAACCTAAATAGTTAATCAGTTCATCTAATCATCTATCAATAATACAAAGAGACAAAATCCTTTTTCTAATGATCTATCAACAAATCAAGTTTTGATTGCTACATAAAATTTTATTCAAAAATAAATAAAATTACTACCTAAATCGTAAACTCTGTCCTTGCTAGTAAAATAATAAAACTTGCAAGTATATTGTATGAACGAATAATTACACCTTCATATTTGTGATTGTGATGTTTCCATGCAAAGAATGTTAAAATCATGCAATTTACAAATTCGAAAATTCTTAGGGCATGCATTCAATATTTTAGCAAATTTAAATCATTCGATATTTTAGGTGCGGTGTTTAGTGTTAGGACACGGAGCCACCGTTATAACCTCGTCATGATATCAAACATAAACACAGACGCTAATTGGAATGATCACGAATTGAAATCAAATTAACTTTTAAAACTAGTAATTAGTAAGAGAAAAAAAAAAGAGTGATTATAAAGATTGAAGACTTACAATGTGAATGGCGTCCGGAGTGACAATTTGGACTGAGTGGCGAACGAGTGAACTCGTCAAGAACAGACACAGGACTCGGCTGTTGTTGTTCACCGTTAACCACCGAACACTTCACCTCACCAACAGTACGCTTAACCACCACCGGCAACGGTGACGAAACCGGTTCAGGAGTCCTCACTGATTCTATGATTTTCTTCAGCACCTTGAGATCCTCATCGCATCTCTGCAACGCTCCAAGCAGCTTCTGCCTCTTCTCCACAACTGACTCCGGTGAAGCCGGAAGCGATTCCAGTCCCATCAGCCTCGCCACTAACGCCGGTGTTTCACGAACATTCTCCGATGACTTCCTTGGACTCGAACGGCGAATCTCCGCCGGTAAAGTCGGACTCCTTGGAACCTCGCGTGATAATTTCGAATTTCGTACGGTTGAAACTTCATCACTGCTCTTCTTGTCATTCTTTTTTTCTGGTGGTAAATTAGCGGTGGCGGTGACGGTGGAAACTTGATTCTTAGACTGTTTCTTACCTGAAAATGAGGACAAAAAAGGAATAATGAAATTAAATATTCTGAGAAATCAAAATAATTAACGAAAATGTGAAACGAAACGAACCGAAGGTGAGGAAACGGCGGTGGCGACGGGAATGGGAAGTGGAGATGAGGTGGAGAATGCCGGACATGCAGCCAATTGTCTTGACGTGGATTTTGTCCGGCGTAGTTTCTCGCCGTGACGACGACGGCGACACCGCGCTGCTTTGTCTCTTCATTTTCTTCTTCTTTATGAAAGTGAGTTTTGGTGAGTGGTGTAATAAAGAGTATAACGGTTACCACGCTGGAGAAAGAATAAGGTAGTAGTAGTAAAATTAAAGTAAAGTAAATTGCACGTGGTGTGTTAATTATCATGGTTCATCTTTCTTCTTTTTAGTTTTTTTATTTTAAGAAAATGGAAATGGTAATTTGGTAGTAATAATTAGTAATTAGTTAATTTTTGGTTGAGTTTTGTGTTTAGCAGTGATTAGTGAAGTAAGCAAGGGAGTGAGGTTTGTTGAAGTTGCACGGGATCTCAATGACTGTCCCCGGCAAAGAAGGAAAAAAGTAGGAGGGGGTACTCGTTAAAAGGAAAATAAAATAATGACTTGATATGATATGGGCATCCAAATATGCATGAAGCTCATTATGAATAGTGAAGTCAAATCCAAATGTGTTGTGTATATGCTTTAAATTTTCATGTGTTTCAACCCTACCAAATCTAGGAAGTAAGAAACAAATCAATAAAATTGGTTCGGTTATTTTCTATGTTCTTGTTCAAACCAATCAAATCTAGTTTATATTGGTTTAAGTATGATGAATTTCACATAATTTAAAAGAAAAATGGCATTGTTTAGCTTTGCTTAAATGCATGCTTGGTTTATGTGAACCAATGTCGCGGTAGAGGAACATTGGACTTATCTTCGACGTTTAGCCGGCGGAACTTCTTCCATCCGAGGATCATTTGCATAATTTTGATTCGTTGAAGCTTGACTTTATTTAATACACCAAAGTTGTCGAGGTGTAGAGTACAGTCAACTTCTAGTCCACCAAACATAGAGATATGCCTTGCTGAATCCTGTTGTGTAGATGCTTCCTTAGCTTTTAGATCACTAGTCCATTAGAACTTATTTAACTCGGCCTGCACACTTGAACAAACAACCAGCATACAAATTCTTGGAACTAATCTGATTCTTACAATTTTTATTTTTTTTTCATTTTAGATTGTGTATTTGTTTTAACAGTATAAAACTCTTTATTATTTGAAAAAAGTGTATTTTTCTAAAGATTCTTCATAATGATTTTTTTTTTTTTTTAAAAAAAAAAAGTGAA
>Ga0228711_1010712_pt1 | contig 11951 bp, 9 predicted proteins | sample MedpolnodulmetaG_2_FD_177996 | JGI IMG/M metagenome (GOLD analysis project Ga0228711, IMG submission 177996) | Root nodule microbial communities from Medicago polymorpha collected in Santa Monica, California, United States - brown nodules | ecosystem: Host-associated > Plants > Roots > Nodule...
AGGAGGGAGAAAAAGAGGGGGGGGGGGGGGGGGGGGGAAGAGAGAGAAATAATTTGGGAAATAATCTAGAAAAGAAGAACAATCAGATTTTGAATATATACATGGGTTAATATGTCTTTACCCCTGTAATTTAAGCGAGTTCCGATTTACTTCTATGTAAAAAAAAGTTTAGATTCCAACCCTGTAATTTAAGATTCTTTCGTTTTAGACCCTGAGGCCATCTGACTGGACAAAATGCTGACATGGCATTCTGAGTGACACGCTGACTGTGCATATCTGATTATGTGGCACGCCGACTGTATAATTAATTTTGTTTTTTATTTTTTTTAAGGGCACACGTGGAATTTTCCCTATTTTTTAAAAATAAAAAATAATATAAATGAAATTATATTAATTTAAAAAATCTGAAAATTAATTTTCGAAAATAAAAAAACTAGAAAAAAGTGCAGAAAAATATAAAATCGAAAAAAGTCAGATTTTTTAAAAAAAATTTGAAAAATCGAAAAAAATCATATTTTTACTTTTAAAAATTAAGTTCCCCAATATTTTTTAAAAATCTTCCTAATTTCGGAAAATAAAATATGAATTTTTTTATTTTAATTTGGAAAAATAATTCATACAAATTTAGGAATAAAACTTTTGAATTCTTTTCTAAATTCCAACTTAATATATTTCCCATCAATGACAGGAAAACCCATATGGTATTACCCTTTATATTCTCGAAATTAATAAATTTTTAATTTCGAAAAAAGTAAAATTATCTAATTTTTTTAATTTTCTAGAAAAATTAAAAATTCTGGAATAAAAAAAGTTTTTTAATTTTTTTTCTACCAAAAATAAAAGTTTTCAAATTTTTTTTTTTAAAAAAATCTGAATATAATTTTTTTATAATTCAGATTAAAATATGAAATAAAATTTTGAAAATTATATAATCTGAAAAAAAATTGATTTTATTTTAATTTTCAAAATCTTAATTTCAGATTTTTTTTATAAAATAAATCTGATTTTTTTTTAAAATTTTAAAAAAAATCTTTTTTTTTCTGTCTTTTTCAATTTTGAAAATAATAATCTTATTTTTTCTCTATTTTTTATTTTTAATTTAATATAAATGAAAATAAAAAAATCAAAAACAAAATTAATTATACAGTTAGCGTGTCACGTCATCATGTTTGCACAGTCAGATTGTCTCAGGGTCTAAAATGAATGAATCTTCAAATTACAGGGTTGAGATTTAAACTTTTATTTTTACAGGGGGTAAACCGAAACTCGCCCAAATTACAGGAGTAAAGACATATTAACCTTATATATATTTTTAAACCGGTTCGGTTCGCCTGTGAATCGATCTAGGCTTGAACCGAACTGGTATCTTTTCAAGCCCATAACTCTGTTTGTTCGGTCCAAATTCCCTCTCTCCTTCTGTTCTTTTAATTACCACTTTTACACCCCCTTTAATGATTTTGCACCCCCTTTTTTCTTTTAAATATTTTTTTCTCTTGTTTTTTTAACTTTTATTTAACATTGCTTTGATTTATTTATTTATTTTTACTGTTTTTCAAGCACACATATTTGTGTGCAACATTACTAGGATTTTTTTTTATTTATTTTTTTGCTTTTATTATTTTTATTTATTTTAGTTGATTTATTTATTTTTTAGTTTATTTTATTGCATTTTTATTTAGTTTTAGTTTGTTTAATGCTTTATTTTCCTTTGTTATATAGCTTAGTTTATTTTAATGCCTTTTACTCTTTTTTTGGAGTGGATTTGGTGTGAAAAGCAGAGGATAGGTGTTTGGATTTTGTTTCAGTGGTCGGTCATTCACGATGGAGAGTGAGGTTTTCGTTTGTGGGGGTTTAGCTTGATTTTGGTGTTGATTTGGTTTGAAGGTTTGTTTATTATTGGTGTTTAAGATGTACGATATATGCATTCCTTTTTGGGCGTTTCGCCTATATACGATGTCCTTTGCTTTGCAGTTTCTGTCTCACCAGTCTATGTTCGTCTTGTGCAGGGACTTCGTTATTGATAAATTTTGCCGTTAATAAAAAGAAATAATAGATTAAATTAAATGTATGTGAATTGGCTGATGGATGCAGTAGAGGCAAAAAGATGACTGTTAGTGAAAGGGGAAGAGAGCTGTGATCTAGTATAGAGGGTATACAATAAGATGCGAGTTTGACTGGTCTAATTGCTTTTAGTAATGATCCACCGATTAGGGACTTAATAACACCCTCAGACTAAAATCCATCTCTAATTACATTTCAACATGTACATATCTTTTCCTAAAAAAAAACATATAAATATCTGTAAAGATAATTTATGAATTATCATAAGAAGGAAGCGTATGATTTAATTGATGCATGTACCCAAAAAAAATACCGCCACAGTTAATCTCATCCAATAATTCATTCAATCTTGGCTCACAAAAATTGAGACAAATATTTTGAGAAATCCAACTCACCAAAACAAAAAGGCTTAAAAAAAACCATCCACCTTATCATTGGTGGGTACAATAAAATCATGAGTACTGCTTTTTTACCCTGTGAAATTCTCGCACGCCCTATTTTTTTCTTCCAAAAATACCCCTACTCCGGATTGTATAATCCGAACTCCTTCTGGAAAATGATTTCCAGACAAATTCGTGGATTTTGGCACTTATACTAGCTTGATGAATGTTGATGCCAATGTGCAATGAATGGATTTGGATTCCATAATCCGGACATTTTTTATACTTTCCGGATTATGTAATCCAAAATGTGTCAATCACCCCGTAGAAAGTCAACAAAATAGGGTGAGAAACGATGTTTCCGGATTACATAATCCGGAAAGTATAAAAAATGTTTGGATTATGGAATCCGAACTACATCAGCACAGAGGCAGAAACCATATGTTTTGGCTGGGCCTCTGTTTTAGAGCAACAACACTAAACTGTTTATGATTTCGACCAGTTTTTCAAACAGAAAAATCAATTTATAAGATAACATTAATCAAACAACACAACATAATTATCCAAATGTTACATAACATAATTATCCAAAATATTCAAACATAAACATTAAATAAAATACAATCAACCCCTTATAACTACACCCGTACCACCGCCACCACCCCTGCCACCACCGCTGCCACCCTCAGTAGCTCTTCGACGACGGTAAATCTTCCCATAATGCACCTCTTTCAACACCTCCTCCAAATGTTGTCATTCGTCAGACCCTCGCGACACCACACAACTGGACATCACAACATACAAATGGTCTCTGATGCGGCTCAACCTTCCGCTATGCTGTAAGTACTCATTCTCTCCATCCTCCTCAACAGCACGCACATCAGTGACCTCACGCTCTGGTGGCCTCGACACCGGTACCGGCATGTTAGGAAGAATCATGTGTAGATGAGAATGGTGATAAAACCACTTAATGCATCACTTTACTGCCTCCACACCATGAACTGCATGATGCCCTAAATGCTCAGGTATCAATGAAGAAGAAAAAAAACAGTGCAGTTAAATAGCATGCATAGAGAAATCGAACTAACCTTCCATTTGATGTTTATCAAGGGTTGAAATGTGGTCCTTTTGAGCAAGAAAACACCAATTTCGGTTGGATTTTTTTGGTTCAAATTTTGGGATAAGAGGGATAGAGAGAAAGTAAAAAGTGAAACTGTAAAAATGGGGGGTGAACTTGGTTTTATATTACGAAGCTGTCCGAATTATGTAATCCGGAAACTATTTTGCATTTTCGGATTTTGTATTTCAAAGGGCTATTTAGTAATTTTTGCAGGGCGCGTGAGAAGGGCATAAGGTGAGAAAAGTAATGCTCTAAAATCAATTCAATTTAATTTATTTTTATTACTAATTTAGAATAGTGCAAATAACACATCACTTAGATTCACAAGCACAAGGGTCCAAGATTTCAAGTGGCTGTCCTTGAATTTTGTTGTGAATTCGGTCAATTCCAAGCTTCACATCAATGAAATTTAGATTCGTAGAGCAAGTATCAATGACAACCAACAACCAAAATAACCACAAGCAGCAGCAACAATCCAGACCTAATCTAGAAGCCAAGTGCATAGCAAAACCACAATCCAACCAAAGAGCAAACAAGATAAAGAGAGTAAAGAAAAGATAACAACACCAAGAAATGTTCACCCAGTTCGGTCCAACTTGACCTACTCTGGGGGAGAGATTGATCTCTCCAATTCACTATCATTGAGTTCTTACAAAGATATACAAATGGGTTACAAGAAATTAGCTTCAACAAGTTCACAAAGTACAACCCTAATTTCTACCCATTTTTCAAATCTCACCAATGAACAAGACACTCAATGATTTTCACTCACCAAGGTGTTTACAATTGTTTCCCAACTCTAGAATCTAACCCCCAAAAGAGAACCAACTCTTAGCCTTTGATTTCACTAACGATCTTCTCTTTTGGTTTCACAAGACTCACCCAAGTTGCTCACAAATGACTCTCCACTCATGTGTTTCCCAACCCCATGAATCTTCCCCAAAAGGCACCAACCCTTTTCCAAGAGCGCCCCCTCTTTTGATTCTCTAAGATTCACATCTTGAAGCTTTGAACCTCACCTAAAGACCCTCAACCTTTAGTATCTAAAACCCTAAAAGTTCTCTCCTTTGGTTTCCATGAGATTCACAAAGCTTACCCAACAAATGGGTCAAAGAATGCTTAAATAGTGTGACAGATCTGTCACAATCGTGTCACGGTTGCCAAAATCGTGACACGGTTGATGCGTACGACCCAAGGTACGACCAACCTTATCTTAAAAACGTGCCAAGCATGCCAAAAATCGTGTCACGTTTTCCCAAATCGTGTCACGATTGGACACCCAGCAAAACATGCTCATGGCATTGCAAAATCGTGACACGCTTCACAAATCGTGTCACGATTATGATTTTTCCACAATCAAAATTTGAAGTCAATTTTCAACAAATTCTATGGATACCACTGCACATTTTCATCAAATTGTGTATATAATATGGCGGTTACAAAAAAAGATAGTAAATGATATACAAATTAGGGGAAAATATTATCTCTAGAAATGTAGCACAAAAGTTTCTCATCATCTAGATTAACTGTATCTTCCGTATGCTACTAATCCTCAAGTATTGACATCATATTTCAATTACATTTACACATTTACTAGTATAAGAGTAGACAGTTTCATCACAACCAAACCTATATATTTAGCATACTGTTTCAAGAATAATATGCCGCTAACCAGAATAAATAATGGGAAATAAAACTATCAGCTGCCCAAAGAACCAAATGAATTGCAATCGAAGACTCATACAATGTAGGTCTGCTTCAAATTTTTCCTCCCACGCTTTCCTTTTGGGTTGGCATTAATCAAAGCATTCACAAGATCAGAATCCTCTTCAGTTATCAGTATGTTTGCTTTACTTGGGTCTGCAAGCAGCAGCTTTGACACAAGGTATCCCGCAATTGACCATGTCTGAAACAACTGAGACTGTTTTCCAATGAATCGAGATCTTTTCGTGTCATAATATTCTGGCCACTTGTCTCTTGATATACGTCTCTCAACAATTTCAACAGCTTTTGCAGCAATATGTGGTCTGTTCATCTTTATGCATGCAGCTGTGAGCTGCAATACACATTTTTTTATGTTAAAACTTTGTACATTGTGTTAATTCAAACATGCAATGCTTAGGTGAAGAAACCAGCTAAGCTATAAGCTATGAAAGGATTTTGCATGTGTTAAATGAAAAAGGTTTAATAGGACAGCTTATGATAAGAGCTAAGGTGAAAAAAGTATAGTAGCTATAAATGACAACTGCTTCGTCATACACGGACAATATCATTCCGTTGCTGACTAATTGCAATCTAAAAATAAAATTCGGGATGCAAGTGAACCAAACTTTTGGCATTGTAACAAACCTGCCAGAGCAGTGATGGCCAGGAGCCTCCATTATGGTAAGACCAAGGCCTGCAAAAAAAAATTAAATAAAATCATTTCAAGAAAAATATTTTAAGAGAAAAACATAAGCTGAGGAAAGTTAGATTCAGTACGTATTCTTAGGATCACTGCCAGTGATTATCTGCCACTCCTGACCTTCAAGAGCCGGATAACAAATCTTGAGTGGCATATCTGCCACCAAATCCGACCATTTGGCCTCAATAAGATCCAATATGGCATGTGATTGTTCCTCTGTGGCCATACTACTGACAACAGACCACAAGTTTCCTAGTGAAAAAAACCGGAAATCCATGTGAGCTGGTTGTAAGTTACCAATTAAGTAGCCTCCTTTGTTCGGCATCCACTCCACTAACCAAGGAGAAATCTGGTCTGGGTATATGTTGAACTTATTAACTGCATCATATGAGTACTCCTCTGTCTTGTAACGGTAAATTTCATTTAATCTTTTCATATCAATCCAATAATATTCTCTAATATGAAATGAGAGAGCGACCAGCCGATTGTTCAGTGCCCGTATAAGATCAGCTGACCCATCCTCAGGAGTAAGCATCTCACGTGCACAACGTAAGGCAGAATAAAACAGTGCCTAGAAACAGAAAAATAAAACAAAATACACATTAGATAAGTTTATTTGATCGCTAATTCCATCTTTAATTGTAACTGTAAGCATCTCAGGAGCACAATATTTTCAATAAAAACAATAATTTTATTTGACAAAAGTGATACATGCAAGCAAAATTTCGAAACATAGTACATAAAATTTATTTATTTTTAGTTATTAGCAGTGTTTTTTTAGGTAAGATAGAACCATTCAGGATTTGGATTCTCTGCAAATATGAAAAAACTACAGCTTCGTCACTGATACACTGACAGATGAGCTGCAAAAACACAGAATTTGGGTTGGGGCTGCAAAGGCTGCATCACACTCGAGCTTTCGTTGCGATGGTAGTGGGTGGAGGTCCTCAAAATGATGAAGAGAGGACATATTTCCATTAGCCAAGAAGGCGATGTAGGTAGGTGGAGTTGGGGAGAGTAAAGAGAAGTGTTGCTCCTAAATGTGCCGTTTCAATATAAAGAAAGAGGGGATGTGGCCGTTTGATGAACATTAAATAAATCTAACGGCAGTGGGCTGGGTGTGTGTGTTTTTTTTGGCCTTTTGCGTTGGTTTTGCTCTTTGATAGGAGCAGTTGTTTTTGTGCTTGTTTTGTGGTGTGCCTTGGTTGGCCAGAGTCCTTTTGAGTCTCTCCCTTTGTATCATCTGCTCTTTCGCGTGCCGAGTGCATCTTGGGCTCACTGTTTGCACTTTCAAAAAAAATAAAAAATAAAATGTCTGAGATGCACATGACTGTAGGTTTTTATAATTTGCTATCAATCCAAACCCAATCATTCACACCTACACGATTTTACAGTGTGATTTCCCATTTCACAGAGAGTTAAAACAAAATATAAAAAGCTTGGCATGAAAGTATTTATATGGCTTAACCAAAGCAGTTGAGAAGGAATAGTAAGACATATACGAGGAAGGTGGAAAGTTTAGGTGTCTTCACTTTTTTTTTACCATTAACTGTTGGAATTTACAAAGGTGAAATTACACAGATTTGGGGACCTTGAGACATCAGGGACCTTCCCTTCAAAACAGTAAAAGCCATGGGAAGCTTTTGATAATGTACCATACCAGTCCGAATCTATGTCAAGAGATGTGTCCTTTTTGTAGTTTCAACAATTCAGTGGTGTAATTGTATAAACACAATACACAATAGTATTCTGAATTTCTAAAATCTACCATACTGATGGGGCCAGATTTGGAATATGTTATAAAACCTTATATTGCATTTAGTTTATTTACCACAGGTCTTATCCAACGGCAATGCAATCTATTTCAGAATTGACTGTTGCCACTGTCTACTAATATGAATTCACCAGCACTCCAACCTCATCTTTAATCCATTCAAATTCCTAGGGTATAAAGGTTAATGTGAGGTTTCACCTTTCATGCATAAAAAAGATATAGCTAAGTCACTTTCAAATGAATAAGAAATACCTAATACCAACTCCGTTAACAAAAATAAAGACAGAGCCTAGTCACTACTAAGAATAAAGAACAGAAATGCTACTCCTCAATCTAGCATAGGAAAACTTGTTCCTTTTTCTTGTCAAAATGGTGCAGAATCGCAGAAAACAGTATCATTTACCCAATCAATCTAAATAAATGCACTGTCATGAATAAGTCAATAAGCACCAAAGTTTCTTTTCTAACCTTAACAAGAAATAGTTAAATAAATAGCATGCTAATGAATAAAGACAGGAAATCGTAAACACCTGAATCTCCAAAGGATGCCCGTGTATGCCCATCCTTCGATCTATCATGCAAGAACCATCAGTTACTAATAATGTTGGGAACATATCAAAACCATCAGCAAGACACAGCTTCAAAATCATCTTAATTCCTGTTTGCACATCAACTCTCTCCTGAACAGATAAATCCCCAGAGCATTTTCCATATGCTCGTAGTAAAATAATCCACCACAGCCCTGAGATCACATGTTAAATAAGTTAAGCAATCCAAGAAGTATTATGTTAAGTTTCTTTTGTTATGTAAAAGATTCTATAGATCCTATCAGTTATTTTACCGGAATCAACAGGAGCAACACGGCCAATGGCCGCCTCTCCAAAGTCAGGATCCAGAACCTCTTCTGTTGCAGAGTCATCACCTTCCAGAGGAACTGTCCGAACCTTAAAACTAGCAGGCATCAAACCTTGTCCTGGACTATGACAATCCATTGTTTTCTCCCAGCTCTGAAATTATATATGTTTGTTCAATGCTCAAGTGTATCATAAACAACAGAGCTACCACATGAAAATACATATAGGTCTTAGCCAATGTAGTACTAACAATGAAAGATTACTCATGAAAAGTGTTATTTAAGGCCCCTTCCTTTAATAATGAATAGCTGAGGGGACTGGGACGCTATTCTATTCATAGACAATTAATTTTAATAGTAAATGTCATACAAAAGCTTTTTCGGCATCCTCGTAGGACCCCGTTGAGTAAATCACGAGAATTAAGAAAGTTGATTGTGGTATTAAATTTGTTGACAATTGTTATTGTTTTACAAGTTTATTAGTGAGAAATTAGTTAATGTTTTCATCAAGGTATTTATTACAGATTGCAGAAAAAGATGTACTCAAGAGAATAAACTTGAAAGATAATATCAGTAGCATTGTAATGCAGTTTAAATTAGTTAATATTGCCTGATAATGTCAGTAGCATGCAGTTGAAAATTTGAAAGATTTTTTTATAAAAAGGGACAACAAAAAAACTCAAGAGGGTCCTATATTTAGGGACAGAGGCAGTACTGTATTCACCTAAATATTTACAAGCAGATGGAGAAGCAGATAGAGTTAGATTAAGCACATCAGCTCAACACAATCAATTAAAAAATGAACATACGCAGCATCTCAGACATGTAAATACACAAAGTTGTAACAAATTTAGTTCTGTTCCAAGAACATGCTATCAGTAATATAAGACTAAGAGATTACCTGCAGCTGAAGTGTATGAAGAATGAAATTACGAACAATATCATACTCTCCCTTCAATAGGAAAGCGACTCCAGATGGAATAAAATCACGAATAAAGACTTGGTCATAATTCAAAACATTGGTACTGTTTGGATCCTTTGCAGCAATAGTTCCAATAGGATTCCCACAATAATTAACAACAGACTCCCTCAGTAGATCCCATGCTTCTTCCTCAATAGAGTTGAGGCTAATTGTACCAAGATTTTTCGTGACAGTACCATTTGTAACATTAGATGACAAAACCTCTTTTTCCTGTTCCAACAGTTGAACATCTTCAAACTCTAAAGAAGACTTTGCACTGATCACATTGCTTACGAGACTAGATTTTTCAACATCACTCGTAAACCTTGATCCATTACCGTCTCCTGAAGTTATGCCGCTCACATTTTCAGCCTTTTGGCATTTACATGTCTGCAACCATGGATGACTATAGGTCTTATAGTCACAGAAACTAACACTGGTCAATGGAAATCGATGAGGCCTTAACTGGCTTTGAAGCATGGTAGAGTTCTCTATGAAAAACCTATGCCTTGAGGATCTTTTCTTCGTATATTTTGTTCGCAGCTGGGAAGTGTTGACAAAAGGCTCATTATAGCCGGATTGAGGAACAACACTGGACAGAACCTGAAAAACGGCTTTGGAAGCACCCAAAGACATGCTGGTTTTAAAATAAGGAACCCTACCACCTAAAATTTTGCCTCCTGTAGAGTAAATTTAGATTACAACCAATGAGTGAGAACTACTTAACAAAATTGGATAATTAAAATATTGGCTGAGATGGTAACTAGATTGGTGTTGAATTCTATGATGCAAGTAACAGAGACATGAACACCGAACACGACACTGACATGTAGTCACCGATATTAATTAAAAAACAAATCCATAACATATTACGTCGCCTAATTAAGATAGAAATGACAATACATGATGTAAATAAATAAACAGTGGAATTATGATCTAAAATAGTTTCTACTAGGTACCCATAAAGCAAGTAGAGAGAGTGTTTTGAATGGTTTGAATTGAGCGAACGAACCTTTTGAGCCGAAAAGCACTGAGAATCTGAGACTGTGGTGTCGTGTGTGTATCTTCAGATTCTGTATATTCGTTCGTAATTAAACTCTCACTCACACAAAATGCGTCGCAAACTATTTATTTTCCTTCTTTCTTGTGATGAGTGATTTGTTTTCTTTTCACTTTTGCTTTCATTGTCTTCTTATCATGGACTCTTTTCTTTTCCAATTTCTAGGTTTTTTTTTCTTTCTTGCTTATGCCACGTGACATTCTGTTCTGGCATCACCTGGGCCTCAAAAGTAGTAACTGTAAATCAAACAAAATGAAGATTTTTGTGTGCCACAAAATACTACTAGTAGTACTTTTTAATTTTGTCAACTTAATGAATAAGGATATGATTTAATGTCATGAAAAAAAGACTTGCATCAACATAATTTATGGTGGCCTCGTTTAATCATAATCATCTCTATTTCTATTAAGAAATTCTCCCGTGTTTATAAAACAAGAAAAAAAGTATTTTTAACAATTGTAATAAAAGAATATGGTCGGTTGTGCCCGTGAACTTAACTCCGTTGGTAAGGACAATGCATAATATATGTAAAGTCTGGATAAAAAATATGGTTGATAGCTAAGGATTAAGGTTAGATAACTATTATTATGTTTTTTTTTGTCAGATAGCCTAGTGACTAGAATTCACTTTATTAGGGAGTGAACCATCAAATTCGTCCCTGAATTTTCACGTGTCGGCCAACTTCGTCCCTCAATTATGCGAAATATCAACTTAGTCCCTGAATTTGTCAGACGTCCATCAAAAAGGTCCCTCCGTCCAAGTGCTCCGTTAGCCATGCTGATTTGTCGCCCTGCATGCTGTGTTGTCTTGTACGCGTGGCAAGAAGGAAGCCACGTGTTCAGGGACTAATTTGATTGAATTGGAAAAGGTTGAGTTTTCACTTTTCAGTTTATTCTTTTTCTGCTTTTCCCATTTTGCCCCTGCATTACCATACCTTCTTCTTCACATTTCTGAAACATAAAAAACGTCCTTGACTCTTCTCCTTCCCGCTAAAACTTTCTCCATTCTCACCCCTCCAAAATCATCATCATCTCTGGCGATTCTCACGTTTGTGATTAAAGGTAACGCCTTTCCTGTTGTTTATCAAGATTCTGAGGATTTTGATCCCGAAAATGCTCCTAATGAAGTGCCAGAAAATGTTGTGCTTGGAAATGCTCCTAACTTTGTGCCAGATAATGTTGTGTTTGAAAATGCAGAAACTGCAGGAAATTTTGTTGCAAATGCTGGACAGGTATGACTCTTAATTTTTAAGGATCGTTTTGGCAATTAGTATATTAATTGAAGGACTGATATGATTGATTATGTTATGATTTTAGGGACTAATTTAATTGAATTTGC
>Ga0228711_1010714_pt1 | contig 11950 bp, 7 predicted proteins | sample MedpolnodulmetaG_2_FD_177996 | JGI IMG/M metagenome (GOLD analysis project Ga0228711, IMG submission 177996) | Root nodule microbial communities from Medicago polymorpha collected in Santa Monica, California, United States - brown nodules | ecosystem: Host-associated > Plants > Roots > Nodule...
TTTCAACTCTAGTTCCTGTACTTTTACATGCATTATCAAAGATCTATAAGCTAAACCTCATAAAGTTATAGGTGCAGCCTTGCAGGCTACAGAGCTATTGGTTGATTTTAACATTGTTAAACTATATATTTATCCATGTGTGTTGAAATAAGCTATTCAACATGCAACTATTAAACAACATAAGGTTATATCTACACATTCAGTGTTAATCATATACTATTAACTTCCATATATTATACGATGAAGCCCAAGTAAACAAATTCCTTCATCCAATTACTCCTGTATCTTGAACAAGAACCAATCACAGCAGACCAAGTAAACAAATTCATCACAATCATTTCATCAAACACTTTATATGCCTTCTCAAAAATTCAATTTTCAGTGAGTATTGAATGAATTTCCTATTTCCTCAAATGAAAAGCTCCTTGAATGAAAAGCTCATGATCACATACATAAGAACCCAAAACCTAAAACTCATAAATTAGGATCACGAAACTCAAATCAAAAACTCATCATCAAATCGAGTTGAATAAGAATGAAAGTAATCTAAAACATATAACTCATAAATTAGATCAATTTTAAAAATTAGGATATGAAACTCAAATCAGAAATTCAACATCAAATTCAGTTGAATTAGAATGAAAGTATCTAAAACCTAAAATTCATAAATTAAATCAAATTCACAAACTAAAAGCATGAAACTCACAAATCATATAGTAAGAGTCAGAGCTTTAAAGACCACGAGTTTGAACAAGTTCTGAGAGAACGCAACTTCGAGCTTTTTGAAGAACATCGATCTGAGCGAACACAACTTTGAGCATTTCGAACAACTTCGAATTAAGCGAAGATTCGCTTGAAGCTTTGCGGTGGTGGAACGGTGATTGAGCGGTGGTGGAACGGTGATGCAACGGTGGTGGACGGTTATAGAGAGAGAGAACATCGATGGTGGAAGATTAATATGTTAATTGTATCTTAATTTTTGTTAGACTTTGAGTTTTTTTATCTGAAAATACTATATAAAAATAGAAAAGAATGAAGGATATTTTTTATGAAAATTCAAAAAAAAAAAATAATGAAGGATATTTTGAAAAGATATTTTATTTAAATGATAATGTATTGTTATATGTATATTGTATTTTTTTTTTTGTGGTGGCCGGGGTTTGAACCCCGGACCTTTCATGTATATTATGTCTTGTCCAAACCAACCGAGCGAAACTCACGTGGACTATATGTATATTGTATAAATGTTGAAATGAAATTAATATTTTGCAAATAAAAATTAATTTAATAATATTTGTAACATATATGAAATTAATAAATTTAAATTAGTAAATTCTAAATACTTAAATAGCATGTTTTAAAAGAATCAAAATATGTGGTCTGATTTTATATTATTTATCAAAATATTTTAACATATATGTTTTAAAAGAATCAAAATATTTTAACATTGAATACGAACAAAAAAAATATTAATTACAATCGACAGTAACAGCTTAACATTTTATTTAGATATGTGTTATTTGGACTTAAATCTAAAATCATAGGGTACATATTCAATATCTAAAATTAAGAAATTCAATGAAAAAGGAAAAGAAAATAAACAAGCAAACAAACCGCAGGAAAATCCGCAGGAAACGGCATATGAAAAACCGCAGTAATATCCGCAGCAATACCTGTGGAATTTCCCAAGGAAACGTCGAAATAATATTCGTCAATAGTCCCGCAGGAAACTTCGTATGACTAAGATTATCAGCAGGAAAATCCTCAGGTATTCCTGCGGATTATTTTCCTTATGAAAATCCGCAGGAAAATTGAAAGTTTCTAGTAGTGAAGTACCCTGGACTGTATTTTTATACGGCAGGGTTCATAAATATTGTGTTTAGAAATCATTTCTCTTGATTAAATTGAAATGGAGGGATAGGAATTGGTGTCTGACTAAACTTTGACGCATTGGTTTCAATTGATCTCATCCCATTTTATATTGCAAGGAAAAAAAAAGTTGTAATAACTTGTTTATTGCTCGAGTTTGATTCAAACGTAGATCAATGTTGAACTCTTATATAATGGTGAACTTTTATGCATTATGCTTATAGTACTTGGGATATACTCAACTAAATATGCATATAACCAATAAACTGAAAGCATTCTCACAGAATGTTTGGATGTGATGAGAAATAACAAATAACAAAAAGGAAAACCAAAACCCCTATAGAATTACTAAATTTATAGGTGAACAAATTAGTCAGAGGCCTTTGTTAAACACAAAGGTTGCAAAAAGTAGAAAAGTAAACAATATCTGTCATGTTTTTAGCGCATCAACTTCCTTCTCGCCTATACTAATCAGGAGAAACTCCATCTGTTAGTTGCAATCTTTCTCAAAACAAACATACCGTAAATGAAGTGCATAATAAGCTGGACAAAAAAGGAAAAGAAAAATAGAATGTTGATAGTGCGAGTGCGTGAAGCAAATGCAACATTAAGCATGAACTCCCCTAAACCTTCGAGAATAGGACAAGTCTTGACACCAGCAGCGCAGTCCAACCCAATTTGCTTATATAGCTTTTCCATTAATCTCTGCAAGGATAGATAATTTCTCAGTCAACTCGAATGCCAAAGCCTGCACCCTTGAGTGTTTAACATTTCGAAACACATTCACTACAAGAAATGAAGGTAATTCCGACCAAAAAAATCTGAGGAAACTTGGTTTCTCGCTAAAATAAAGGTTTTCCGAGGAACAATTTCCTCGGTATGCACGTGTCAGGAATCTCTGCTTCAACAACAGCATAATCAGTTTAACACGGTTTTCAAGATTACATACCGAGGACAATGTTTCTCGGAAAACATGTTGTCATTATATTCTCTATTACATAGTGTACAATATTGAAACTCATAAAGAAAAAGAAAAAAACTGAACGTGTTCCATCTTCTCTCTCAACTGCGACACAATGCTCACTCTCACACATACCTCACGAAACCTCCATTTTTGAGCAATTGAAATTTTGCATGTATCTTTTTCTTCTCAAATCCTTCAATAGAAGCTAAAAAGAATCAAGGTGAGTTAACATTTTTCATTTTCGTTTTTGATTTTTTGTTGAACCCACAAAACCCTTTTTCCCCAAAATTTCCATTTTTCCCTATTTGATTTCGTGGTAACAAGAATCGCATGTTCTGTTTGTGTTTTTGTTCTTTAGGGGAGGTTCGATCTGTGTTGTCTTGCTGGCTGAATTTTGTCCTACTGAGATTGTATTTTTAAGCGTTTACTGTAACAGGAGGGGTTTGTGTAGTTTAGGTAGGTGCTGTTATGTTGGGGGCGTGAGGATGCTTTATTCTCCTGTGTAATTTTGAGCTCATCCCACTATCTTTGTGGAAGCTCTTTTCATATATATAATATGTTGTTAACAAAAATAAAATAGCATAATCTCCATTGTTCATTATGTATTGTTGTTACACACTTCTTCCATTTTGTTCATTATTTGTGTTGTTGTTACAAACTTCTTTGATTTTGTTCCGATTATGTTCAACTTTCTGCATTATCTATGTTGTATTGTATTCAATCTAGAATAACCTCAATTTTTTGGTGTTTAATCATGTTTTTATTTTTATGTATTATGTAATTGATGCAAAATTTGTGAAAAATTGAACAATAAGTTCCTGCAAGTGTGGAAGTAGTGAAAATTTAGTTTTTTTTTTTAGTGTGAAAAATTAGTAAAATTATGTTGCTTGAGTGTTGAGTTATTTGAAATTATGTTGTTTGAAATTTGAAAATAAAATTGGCGGTTTTTTAAAATTTGAAAATAATATTGGTGATCTTTTAAAAATTTGAAATTCAAAAGTTTTGGCACCCAAAAAATTAATTATAATTTTTTTAAAAAATTAAATACATTCCGAAGACAAAGTTCCTCGGAAATGCTAGTCACTTTAGTGGCAGGACGTTTTTCCTCGAAAACAAAAGTTCCTCGGAAATTTCCTCGGTAATAGGATTGCAACCAACTATTTTTCCAGGACATGAGTTCCTTGGAAAAAATAGACATTCCGTGGAGATATGGATTATTTCCAAGGAGTTTTGTGCCTCGGAATTTCAGAGTTTTCTTGTAGTGATTGCACCCAGATGGTTGATCCCAGCTAGCATGAAGGACGTCATTCATTACACTTATACTGACAATACTATGAACACAAGTAGAAGAGAGGTCGAAACAATTTGCTAGCTGATCCACTCTCAAAGAATCATATGATGAAGAGGAGGTAAATAAGTATGTCCTTAGTGTCTCCTCCTTGATTTTTTTTTCCTTCAGCATCTCTAGCACGGAGTCTCGGTTTTTCACAAATTTCAATACGTCGAGATGCAATATTGTCAAAAGCTTTGTGGAAGTCTCCATTGATAAGAAGCCTTGTGACAACCATGACATGATGCTTAACATTTTCTGGAAGACCGTTGATTTTTTTTTGTCGCTGATCTCGAGAAAGCAACGGATATTCATACTGATGATCTTATGCTTCGCGTCATGAACATTGGCTGCATTATTGGGAACTTCCAATAGCATAGAAGATATTAGATACACTGATTCCAGGAGCTCAAGATTTATATGAACATGCTTCCTTCACACCTTTCCTGAAAGATAAGTTAATGAAGAGTTAGTTATGTTAAATATAACTGATCCAAATGATATAAACATGTAATAGAAAAAATAGAAAAATTAAAATATACAGAAAAGACGTGACTCAATTGAATATGACGATTTAAATGTCATTCAGCAGCAAAGACATAGGTTATCATTTTAACTCTAACGACTGAAGACTATAAGCATCCAAGAAAAGTGATACAGAGGATTTAGGAATGATACTACAAAATGATGGCATAGAAAGAAAGCATTGATTAATCCATCCTGATCAAGAAACCATTTCATACATGCAAATTAACACATAGCAAAATTAACCTTCTTATAGTCCCGCAGGTTTTGGGGTGAAGGGTTATGCGGGAATACATTTTCCCCATTGGATGAGAAATACTTCTATTTTGGAAGGGTTAGTTGATGTTATACTCTACAACTGTAAAAACTGTCAGCAGCTTCCTCCACTTGGTAAATTACCTTGTTTAACCACTCTTTATGTATCTGGAATGAGAGATTTAAAGTACATTGATGATGACTTATATGAACCTACATCCAAGAGGGCTTTCATTTCATTGAAGTATTTGACTCTGCGTGGTTTACCAAACTTAGAGAGGATGTTGAAAGCTGAAGGGGTAGAGATGCTACCACAACTTTCCTACTTAAGAATTTCAAGTGTTCCCAAGTTGGCATTGCCATCCCTTCCATCTCTTGAAATCCTTGATTCGACTGGAATAAACTTCGAGTTGTGGAAGCTCCTATTTGATTGCCGTTGGAATGAAGTTGTTGATTTACTTCCAAAGGGAATTGTGGCTAATATGCACAATCCCAAGTCACTTGTTATCATACACTTCGAAAATCTCAAGGTATTACTGGATGATCTGCGCCATCTTAGTGCTCTGGAGGAGCTTCGGATTTCAAATTGTGATGAACTTGAGTCTTTCTCGATGCATGCGATGCAAGGTTTGGTTTCTCTTCGAGTTTTGACCATTCAAGAATGTGATAAATTAATATCCTTTATTAGAGATATATGTTAGTCATATAGTGACTAGTTAGTTAGTGCATATAAATATGTTTAAGGTGTCACATTGTAACTAACTTTTTCACTCATTGTAACTAACTTTTCCGTTAATACAAAGAGTTTGTTAGATTTCTCTCCTTCTTTCCATGGATGCCATGTTTCATAACATCCTTGACAGAAGGTATGGGAGAATTGGCTTGTCTGGAGATACTTGAAATCAGTTTTTGTCCACGACTTGTTTTACCAAGTAATATGAACAAGGTAACTTCCCTTCGTCAAGGGTCATTTAGGTGCTTCAGCGGAAACAGCAGGATATTACAGGGCTTAGAAGATATCTCCTCCCTACAGAATTTGAGTCTAGCACACTTTCATTACCTGCCAGAATCATTGAGAGCCATTACTTCTCTTCAAAGATTAGAAATCATTTCATGTGCAAATGTAAAGTCGCTACCAAATAGCTTTCAGAACCTCACAAACTTGCATACATTGCTTATTGTTGGATGCCCTATGTTGGAGAAGCGATGCGAGAAAGGAACCGGGGAAGATGGCAAAAGATAGCCCACGTTCCGGAATTGGAGTTAACTGCAGGAAAAATATACTTTAGCCTACCTTTTTTTCATGTTTTTCTTTTTATCTATATATAGTTCTATGTAGCACCGCCACATCATATATAGTTCTTTGTAGCACCGACATTTCAGATATAAGCCTTGTCCTGTGTCTGACATTGATACCTGCATAACACCGACATAAGTTGTTAAATTGAATCACTTTTCTTTTCTTTTCTCAGATTATTATTTGCGTCTACATGTTTGTGTCGGTATCGTGTCCAATATCTAAGTCTGAGTTAGTGCTTCATATATCTTGTTTTCCTCAACTAATGTATGATGATTTTTGACATGGTTGATGTAACTCTGAATGCAGGGAATAATTTTTCAGACTGGAAGAAGGAAATGCATTTGTTGCACCGTCGTGCTCGGCCATACTATATGTCGTCAGAGGACGAGTTTAGCACAATAGTCAATGCATTCTAAACGAACTTAATGGCATAAATAGAAAACACTCCTATATGCCAAAAATGGTGAGTACCGAGAACATTTCTTTCTCCTTTCTTCATAAAAAATTGAAATTGTCATTCAAATAATTAACAGGCTTTGTGGTCTGCAGGTTGCATTCTCATTTCTTACTTAAGGACAATTAGTGGTTAGTTTTCCCATCTCTTTTAGGCTTTAGCATGCTGTCAATGATCTTTAAATATTATCTATCATTGTTTGAGTATAAAATGGTAAATTAGAAAACTAATATTTTGCTAACTCATTCTTCACATATGATACTGAATCTTAAAATTTTAAAGAAAATTAAAACAAAACAGGATATAAAATTAGTTTAGAAGTTCAAACTGAACAAAGTAGATATAAATTTATGGCATATGACAACAATGTTAAAACTTGCAGCTTCTTACTGAAATCGGCACAAGAAATTCTAGACTCGTGGACATCTTCCTCAAGCTTCATCATCCGGAAGCTAATACTCAAAGGAGGGAATGAACAACTTCCTTTATGCTTAGGATGAATCCTTACTTTTCAGTTTTAACTGCAAATTTTTATCATAGATATGAGTGGTTATTTGGATGTGAGAGAACCAGGATCTCGAAACTTAGTGAAACTGCGTCTGTTTTCTATGAAATATTCTGCAGCAGTGTAAATGTTTGTATTCAATCTCTGTTTGATACAACTTTCTTTTGAGTTTCATCAATAAAATTGTTGTTATTCAGTGATTTATCAATTTGTAGCAGCAAAGATATTCTGCACTAAGCATCTCAACCATGGCATGACTATAAACATGATAACAAAATATTATATTCTTTCAATGGCTGACAAAAATTCTATGATATATAAAAATTCAATTTGAGATTTTAAAAAGTTGCAAAAATTCTATGATATATAATCATATAACAATTCAATCACACTTCATTAATTTTTAGAAACATTTTATAGCTTGCCTAATTTAAAAAAGAAGCTAAGTTGCATCGTTCCGACCCTATACCCCCAAAAAAAAAAACTACAAATTCCACTAAACAAATCTTGATCAATCTTACCATCATTTAAACCAAGTAATATGCATCAATTACAGCAATATAAACTAAGTAGTTCATATTACTTAGAATAAGAGGTTTGCTGGTTTTAAAATTGTGATGCCTTGAATGCATATGCATAAATAAGTTATGTGATGTATTGTGCCATGTAAATTTGTTACTGATCTTTGCTTATTCAATCCTTGCCACTCTCTTTAAGGAACAATTTGAAAGAGATTGGTGAAATGTTCTCTCCCCCATATGTAGGTAATTGTTTGACCGAACTGGCTAAACAAATATTGGTGTGGTGTCCCTCTCCTTTCTACTTGCTTTATCTTTGTTATATTGTTCGATTGTGGTTTTGTTTTACACTTAGTTGCTAGATTAGATATAGATTTGTTGTTGTTGCTTGAAAATGTTTTGGTTATTTGTTGTCACTAATACTTGCTCCACAAATATAAATTTATTGATGTGATTTTGAGTCAACAAATTCACAATACATCCGGCCAATATAGTGATCAACGAAAATATATAAACGCATGATAGTCCCACAAATATAAATTTATTGATGTGATTTTGAGTCAATGAATTCACAACACATCAGGCCAATTTAGTCATCGAAAATAAATAAACATACAATAGTCCCTCATATTTTAATACAGAGGACTGTATATAAACATTAGAGACTAATACAGGTTTACTTTTTGTTGGGGACTAAATTGGTCTGATGGAAATTGTGAGGGACCAAATTGGATCTTCACCTCTTTCTTGTATCAAAGATATTCATTTGTGGCAAAATGCTCAATCATATTATAGCTACCTCGTTATCCTTTTTACTCACATTTCCTTATTCTTTAGACACCAGAACAGGTTCTCACTTCTCAGCCTAACATGTCTAAATCTTTTGTTGTATGGGTCGCGAACAGAAATCTACTACTGAAGGATTCTTCTGGGCTCAACGCAAACCTGCTTGCGTACGCGTGGGGAAAATATCTTTGCTAGTGGAAATTGATAAATTCACTTAATAACAACGATTTTATCGATGAAACTCAAAAGAAATTTGCATCAAACAGAAAATTGAATACAAACATTTACACTGCTGCAGAATTAAAATATTTCATAGAAAACAGACACAGTTTCACTAAGTTTCGAGAGCTTGGTTCTCTCCCATTCAAATAACCACTCATATCACATGTATGTAGGACACACTCTCAATAGATAGTTGAATTTCAAATTCGCTGAACCATACATCAATTTGGCCAAACATTTTCCACTAAAAGGGTAAAAAAGAATGAATACATGATTATTAAAAATAAAGAAATAAAGATACAAATAAATACAACAAATCTTTCAATCAGAGCGTTACTTGATTGTATTTTCAATCATGAAGTCAAAATCTTTCTGGAAACTGGAAACTGGAATCCATGCCAGCTGATCTTTCTCTGCACACATTGTTCAATACAAGTCAAAAATCACACCATATTTGATATAGTAAGACAAAATAGAAAGGAATAAAATTAAGAGATTCATTCAATTCAATTACCATCAAACATTGGAAAGTGAGTTATAAAGTGCATCCATGCTTCTATATCATACTCTGCACACATTGTTCAATATAAGTCTAAAATACACCATATTTGATATAGTAAGAAAAAAGCGAAAGGAATAAAAATAAGAGATTCATTCAATTAACTTACCAATCTTATACCCTGCATCAGATTGCAAATACCTATCCGATAGAACATAAGGAATGTGAGCTATCTTATGCCAATCTTTACCTATTCTTCTCTTGCATCATTTCCCTAACATAGGGCAACGAGCAATCCTTAACACTTGCAAGTTTTCGAGTTGCTGAAAGTTGTCTGGTAGTGATTTTAACTTTGGAAACCGATAAATTTCTAATACTTGAAGAGAAGTCATGGCACCCAAACAGTCTGGCAAAGATGTCAGCGAAGGAAAATCAAACAGAGACAACATTTGCAGTGAGGGGATGCCTTCTATGCCATCTAGTATGTTTTCATTACTCTGCCAGAGTATCAGTCGACGGAGGGAAGTTAGACTGTTCATGTTATGTGGAAAAACTAACTGTGGGCACTCTGTGATATTAAGTGCCTCAAGACAAGTTAGGTGTCTCATACCGTCGGACAGGGATTTAAATTTACCGCATTCATGAATGGCCGAAGTTCGAAGAGAGCTCAAACCTTGCAACAAGTGCTCTGATAATGACTCCATTTCATCACAATGTTTGATTATAAGATATTCTATAGCACCAAGTCTACTGAGTTCAACAGGTAATTCCTTGAGTTTGGCAAATTTCGATATAGAAAGTGACTTAAGATTGTTACCAGAAATTCCTCGTGAAGAGGAAGCTACATCTTCACTGCAATTGTTGTCAGAAAAGGACTTCAATAATTCTTCATTTCCTCCTCTAACAGAAAGTAACTCCACAGATGGAAGGGACTGCAATGCAAGTTTCGGGACATCTGTTATATCTAACTCCAAAAGTTGTGGTAGCATCTCTACTCCTTCGATTTCCAACACCCTCTCTAAATTTGGTAAGTCCCACAAAACCAAATTTTTTAACGACATAAAAGCCTTCTCAGTTGTAGGTTCATATAAGTCATCATCAATGTACTTTAAATCTTTCATTCCAGATACATAAAGATAAGTTAAACATGATAAATTCACTGAATAACAACGATTTTATTGATGAAACTCTAAAGAAATTGTTCTCAAACAGACATTGAATACAAACATTTACACTGCTGCATAATTGAAATATTACAAAGAAAACAGACACAGTTTCACTAAGTTTCGAAAGATTGGTTCTCTCCCATCCAAATCACTACTCAATAACCTTACAAACCAATACATATTCATTCTAAGCATAGAGGAAGTTGTTAACTACAAAGAAACAGTCAAATCAAATGTATGAAAAAGTCGATTACTCATTCATTCCAATGAGTGAGTAAGTTGGTGTGAAGAACATCCTGATGATGAAGATTGAGAAAGATGTCCATGAGTCTACAATTTCTTCTGCTACATCAAAATAATTGGATTTAGGTACAAATCACTAACTTCCTATTAATTAAAGAACTTTTACTAGCTTCCTATATGTAGTCACAAATTAATAAATGCAATTTCTCTTACTATAAAATATATAAAATACATTAAAAGGAAATGAAACTATGTCTATCATCAATGTTATAAGAACATATTTTGGGACCAATAAATAATAAAAAAAAGGCTTATATCTACTTTTGATCTTCTTATTCCAAAAAAAATAATAATAATTTAGTCATTTTAAAAACCAATTTTTTTACCCCAATTTTACTTTCTTTTATCTTCGTGAATTTTTGTCCCTAAACTAATTTTTGCGTCTGTTTTACTGATGTGACTAATGTATTTATGACGTGACAACCTTTATTAGAATGCAATTTAAAATTGATAGACATAATGATAACCAAAAATGTAATGTCACATTACTGTTTTAGGACATAATGATAGACATGACGATACCGTTATAAATGAATATGTCACATTATTAAAAAATAACCAAAAATATAATGATAACCAAAATTCTAAAGAAAAGTTATATTGAATTAAGAAAAAATTGATTTTAATAACAGGAAGATCAAAACTCTGTTTGTTTGTTAAACAGGAAGACCAAAAAGTGTATTAGAGTCTAATAAAAAATACTCCTTCCATCACAAATTACAAAGAAAAAATCTCATTTTCTTTGTCCCAAATTATAAGAGAACAAAAAAAGACTAACTGTTTAACTATGTTATTTAAAAAATCATCTTTTTCAAAGAAAAATTAAATACAAATTGCAAATTTGGTCTCCCATTCATTTTCTTCATAACTAATAACCGATGAAAATTGTTTTTATATACTTTTACAAAACTTTTATCAAAAAAGTTTCATTTGCAAATTAAAAAAAAAAAAAGAATAAAATTACCGGTGCTTCACGTAAGAATGAAGAATGAAGACAACAACGTTATATCATCATCCTGTCAAATTCACTTTCATGTTCATTCCTGATAGGGTCCGAGAATTGCTTCTTCCATGTCGATATGATATTCGCTGCACACATTGTTCAACATAAGTATAAAATCACACCATTTAATATCATATAGTAAGGAAAAAGAAAAAGTGATTCATTCAATTAAATTACCGCAAAATGTTGGTTTTTCAACATATTTAGATTCGAATTCAACTTCAGGTATGTGAGCTATCTTATGCCAATCT
>Ga0228711_1010716_pt1 | contig 11950 bp, 9 predicted proteins | sample MedpolnodulmetaG_2_FD_177996 | JGI IMG/M metagenome (GOLD analysis project Ga0228711, IMG submission 177996) | Root nodule microbial communities from Medicago polymorpha collected in Santa Monica, California, United States - brown nodules | ecosystem: Host-associated > Plants > Roots > Nodule...
AAAAAATAAAGGTATTCCTTCTAATATACAATTGTATGAGGTGTCTATTTTAATTTAGTTATTTAGTAGTGTTATATATAGTCTACCGATGCAATGGGTGTGGCTAAACATATTCTCATATTAGTGTATTTCACATAGGTTAGGGATCGGTTTAACTTAATTTCCAACTGCCTTTTGCTTGCTTTGTAATCACAAGGAAAATAAATGATTGCGGCTGTTCACATTTCCATATGTGATTAATGGTACAATAGGCGGGTTTAAATATTTTTTTGGTAGTTGGAATGTGTTTGTATCATGTTATTCTACATAATAAATAAATAGTCCCTTAACCAAAAAAATAAAATAATAAATAAATAAATAAAATAATAAAGCCATATAAAATTATTTTCCAACACATAAGACCCGTGCGGAGCACGGGTCGATCATCTAGTTAAATACCAAATCTTATACCACCCTCACCAACATTCCTATTGATTTGTGACTTATATTATAGTACCACTCAGTTCATATCTCATACTATCATTATCCTATCAAATATGAAACACAAAATACGTCACAAAAATATAATCTCATCAAATTTTACTTCAATAAAAGATTCAACTCCACGGTGAAGGGACCAAGTTAGAGGCGAAGTTTACTTACATGTGTCAATCTTCCCATAGCAGATATGTAGCATAAAAATGTATTATTTTAAAACCTATATTTAATTACAAACTTGACTATGATTCTAGCATAGTTAGTACATAAGCAATAATTACAGTATATATACACTTATTCCAACCTATGCTAGGGTTCTCAGACCATGGTAATATGCTTTTTATAAAAAAAAAAATGAAAAACCCACCAACAAAATAACAAGAGTTAACAGTAAAGTAAAAACATGAGAGCCAAAATTTTCAAAATCCAACATAAAAGTTATTGAAAAAACCAATTTCTTAAGAGCCCCATGAAATTAAGAAAAAAATTAAGATATAGAGATAAACTTACATGGAATATTAACCTGCATCATTATTAGCAATGAAGTGGCTCCTCTCATTTTTAAGTTCAGCCATGATATGATATAGACTCTTACAGTGGATCCCGAAAATTAAATAAAGTAAAGTTTTATCGAATCAAATAAAAACATTATGCACAGCACTGCAGATACATCAAACTATCTTATCACATGTGCAAAAGTTAATGTGATTGAAATAACTCATTTGATAATTCTGCCACCTAAAGACAAATTTGCTGGTTTAATTTTGTCGGGCCCTGGACTTACTTTGTTCATTTCTGAATTTAAGGCCCGATTTTGCTAAGAAATTGAGGGAAAATTCAAAAATTCAAATTTTTTAAGCTAAACTGCACTTTTCCCTTCCCCCAAAGTTTAAAAATGTTACGATTTTGACCCCTATGAAAAAATGACAAATTTGGTTCCTTAAGAATTAGCCACTTTGTATATAATGAATTAGAAAAAATCAAAAAGTAAAAGAAAAAAAACGTGATTTCTTCCTCTCCTTCACGTTCTATCTTCCTCCCTCACACTTATCTGAAAATCACTCTCTCTCCACCACACAAACTCAGATCCTCACATTTCTCACCTTCAATTCTTCGGATTTCTCTTCTTTTTCGCATTTTCTTGCTTGACATTGAAGAGATTTTGAGGTGAATTTCAGATCTAGTGCAGTTTATTTTCAATTTTGATGAAGAGAATGGATTCGAGATTTGATTGTTTGGTTTTTTGTGTTTGAAATTAAAAGAGGATGTGAGAATAGATATGTGAATGAAAACAAAACAATAATAGTAAACGGAACAGAGAAGATAGCGACAACGATGGCAAACCCGATGAAGTTGACGATGGCGGCGGCAGAGAAGAAGGTTCGCTTAGTAAATGTTCAGTGCATTTTTCCGCTTAGTAAATGTTAAGTGCATTTGCCTATGAAATGGACTTTAGAGAATTTGAGGAATATTCTCAATGAACAAGTAACAATGCTTCCGAGTTTCAGTTTTTTCAATTTCACTTAACTGCAATTGAGTTTCAGTTTCTTCAAACTCTCTTGTGGAATTTTCGACGGCAGCCATCGTAGAAGGCAGAAACAAGAAGAAGTTTGATGAATGTTGGTTTGGAAGCAAATGATGATGGAGGCTTCGTGTGTTGTAACCTGTAATAGCACTTTGAATTGATGATTTTTTTCGTTGCTTAATGGCATGTCTAGTTTTGGAGAAAAAAAATATAGAAGGGAACATCAAAGAGATGATGAACGTGTTGCTGCGTTTTTGTTGTGTTTGATAAAGAAGAAAAGGGCTTGAAGATCTTGTGGCTGTTGGGTTTCTTTTCCATTTATTTTATTCCAATACTTATTTGTCATTTTTATTTATTTTTGCCGTTGTATTTTTTCGATTTTTTGGGTTGTGGTTGAGAAGATGATGAAGATGTTAAGAAGATGATTTTTGAGTTTGTGTTTGGCGGTTTTTGTGTTTTTGGTGAATGATGAATATTGATGGTGAAAAGATGAATTTTCTGGGTGGATGATGAATATGATGGTGTTTGGGAATGAACCACATGCCCTTTCTTTTTTTCTTTCCTTTTTGATTTTTTTTATTCAATAAATACATAGTGCAATTTTTTATTATTTTTAATTCATTAATTACCTACGTGGCATGCCACGTAGGGGTTGACTCAGTCAAAATTGCCAAAAGAACCACTATTGCAAAGGGTCTAATTATTAGGGGGCCAACTTTGTCATTTCTTTTCATAGGGGTCAAAATCGCAACTTTTTAAAACTTAAGGGGGGAAAAGTGCCCTTTAACCTTTTTTTTTTATCATGAATTATTATCATAATTTATTTTTAAATTTAAATTTGATATACATTAAATTATTCCATGCTTGAATGCTCAATTTGGCAAAATTATACTATTTATTTTTGCATGATGGGGCAACAATAGCTTAAGAGCTTGACACCTAATTGAAAGTGCCTAAAACATGTTTTCAATTTGTATAATATTAAGATTAAGATAAAATTAAGATTTAGATTAAGATTAAGATAATCATTTTGTATCATAATCATCATCACATTCACGTAAAAATATATGATATGTTTCTTTTCTATTTTGTTTTTCATTGTCCCGTTCATGTTAACTTACCACAAAAAATAAAATTTGAATTTTCCCCTTTTATATATTTTCTCTGCATGCAATTTTTTTAACTAAATTGTTCCGTTTAATTTTTTAAATATCATAATGCATACTCAATTTTAGTCCATTGGTCCTCGTGAGCTTAACTCAGTTGGTATGGACAATGCATAATATATGCAAGGTCCGGGGTTCAAACCCCGGCCACCACAAAAAAAATATAATTCATTCCATTGAAGCCACACGCTTGCAAATTCTATTTGCTAGCACTGTTGCACTATAGAAGGAAGTTGATGTATTGAGTATTATGAATATTCACGAAAATATAAAGATTGATGTTTAAATACACCACACTTAATCAAAACACACATCACACAAGCCTTGAATACTAAGTTACTCGTGCACTCAACTCATCTCATTTTCATCCTTTCATCTCATTCCTCACACTGTGGTGTATGTCTAAACAAATTATAGGAATGTAAATATAGTCTGGGCACGAAATAAATTTCTTATTTGATTTTTTTTATGCGATTTGATCTGATAGGAACGTAAATAAAGTTTGGACACTAAATGTCCCAACCATTAATTTCCATATCGGTGGCATGTAAAGTCGCACCATAAGTTGGAACGTTTGGCATAACCAACGTCTTTTTGATTTGTTCTAATGATTTTTCAACCATCTCATTCACCATAGTTTGACCCCCAAGGCAAGCAACGGCAAACATATTCGGTGGAATCATTGGTAAAGATCATGCCTAAACAAATTTTGGTTGAACTTCTCATAAAAGTTATGCCTGAACAATGTACGGTTGAACACGGGGTAAATATTATGCATCAACACATTGTTATTTCTGCTCTGGAGAAAAAAATATGATTGGTGAGTTCACCTTCATGGTCCCCACTCGTTGTTCAATTTGTTTTCAACTTGCAAAATTATGTCTTAGCCAATTAGATGTGTGATCTGCTGATGTCATGACAACTTTGTTGATTTATGGATTCTTCAGCTGATAAGATGATATTTATGATAACTTTCACTTGAGACAATTATCCCTTTTAGATCAAGAGAATATGCCAAGAAACAAACTTTGTTTCTCAGTTGTAGGTTCTAATGACATAACATCATATGACATTTTGGCTATGTTTTTAGTACTTTTTCTTTGCATTTGAAGGCAAATAAGATGAGAATTATAGCAATTGTCAATGGATGAGGAACATATTGTATTGTATTGTTTTCGCTCAAGTCATTGTAATTCAGTTTTATCCTAGATCATGCAACTCCATAGGTGTTTTGGGTGTTTTGTAGTGAGGAATCATGTAAATCGACAAATCAAGACATCACGTGAAGGATCAAGGATGAAGAGTTTAAGATAAAGGGTTCTTAAAAGGTTGTTGAAGACAATACAAAGTGAAGATAATTCATTTCAAGTTCATAGGAGTTTTCAGACGGAAAAACGATCGAAAACGGGACGAAAAATGCAAGAAATCGCACCTGAGGGGCTGCCTCAGGCACCCCTGCATCTGGGACATCATCTCTTGCTGCCTCAGGACCCCCTGCCCTGCGTGTGCCTCATGCACCCAGATACGGGTAAAAATCGCTTTTTGCTTGTTTTCCAAGCTGGATCGACGAATAAAGCCTACTTTTCTTCTCTTAATCCCTAAGTAACGTCATGCTATAAATAGAGACTCTTGCACACAATTTCATTCATTCAAAAACATTTGACGGTGAATTGAAGGGTCAAGCATCAAAGTTCCAAGACATGATTCATCCTTCGTTTGTTATCTCTAGGGTATGATTTTCTATTATTTTCTTATGATGTATGTTGCCATGAGCAACTAAACCTCTTGTTTAGGGTTCCACAATGAACCCCTTCTTATTTGTTGGAATTTATTAATAAAGTTTTTCATTTAGTTTATGCTTTGATTGTGCTAAGATTTAAATTATATTATACCCATTCATTAATGCTTCGTCAATTAGTTAACTTTGTGTGTAACCTTGAGAATTGATCTGTAGGATTAAAGTAGGCCTTGACAACCCGAATTTTTATCAGTTCACTCGCTTTTCTAATTACTACTTCTTGTAGAGGTTATTAGAGAGTTTAAGGTTTAAGTTCTTTTCGTCATTATTCCTTTCTTTAGAAAAATGTAGTACACGACTCTGGTTGGTCCAACACAAGTTATTTAAAGAAACTTTGTGCGAGTTTTACCGTTGGGATTCGTTAAATCAATGATGCACCACATAAGTTGTTTGGTTTCTTAAACCCTAATCTTCGTTAATCATCTGAATCACAAAAACCTAATCTTGTATTGGGCAGTGAAATTCAACACTCCAAGTATATTCACTTTTTATTACTTTCGCCTTTTAAAATAGGTTTTATGAATTACTACTAAATTGAACGACAATTCATGTGGAGAACGATTAATTTACTACTTTATTACTTGTTACGATTTGGTGCACTTGCCAATTTCGTTCATCAGGTTCCTAGACTACTCCAAAGAACGTCTAGTGTGGAAGGATGAACTATTACCTAAAAAGACAAAAATAAAGTAAAGGAAAGCGATAAAGGAATGATAAAAGTATATGTAAATATTTGTTTGATTCGATGTGTGTGTTGAATATATTTACAATGGGGTATTTATAGGCTTAGAATAACTAAGCACCTACACTAACATTACTTGCCACATTGTTGACCCACTATCTACCATATTATATTATGTAAGATCATGGATAATGATGACAGTTAATTATATATTGTTTTTAGCAGTGTTTAGGAGTAAGTTTAGAGGCTTTCTAAAAAGTTTTCATTTCTTTTAGTTGAGTTTTGTTAATAAATCAATGGATGAGCATGGAAGAGCTATTAAGCATACAAGATCTTAAAACACGTCAAATCACCCAAAACAAACAACTACGTGGTCTTTCTATATTTTCTTACAAGATATATCAATTGAATTTTTGGGGTATAGTCACCATGAACATTTCGGTAAAGAGAAATGAGACAAGGAATGATGAAAAGTAGAAGGTTCAGCTACTAGTTGTTGCACGATACGTGCTATGAGTTGCACGTCAAGCAGCTGAGAAGAAATTGGAAGTGTTCAGCTACTGCCTCATACAGGATGCATAGAAGAAGATTTAGATCGTGCACATCCATCCTTATCCTCCATCATGATATTATTAAGGGAATAGGTCATCACGCACGGTATGGACTTACTCAACTAATATCTTACTCGTACGGCTGAGTGGAGGGCAAAATTGTACTTGTAAGGAAGATTGCTAAGCCCTCATCTACGCATGCAAGGACACATATATGAAAATGGGGGAAGTTTCCCCCACTACCTCATTTCTTATTCTTATTCAACTAAATATTTTGTGTTGCCCCCACGAAAATATTAAAAAATTTATAAGTAAAGAATTAAATGCATAATGGTATAAAAGATGAAATGTTTAATGATCGTTTATCATATAAATAGAGAGATATTTTCTATAGTATTAAAAATAAAAAATTATATAACATTTTTTAAAATATAGAGACACAACTAATGGAAATTTCGAATTTGTCAAAAAAACTAAAGGAAATTTTGAAGTGTGTTTAAATTTATAGATGTATAATGATATAGTTGTGATCTCCACTTTTGTAACGATGATTAATGCGACTATTTTATGACTTATGCATTTTTACATTTTTGTATAATTTTTTTTGATATATTATCTAGCTCCCAACTAGTAGAAATTTCTAGATCCGTCATTGTATCCATTTTCTTCGCATTCCTATTTTTGAGGGAGTGGATGTTTGTCAATGTTTTTTCATTTTGACCTTGGGGTCAGTCTCTCTCTCTCTCCCTCTCTCTCTCTCTCTCTCTCTCTCTAAAATAAAAAAGTGAAAACCATGCTAAACCAATCAAATTTTTCATAAAATAGTTGCAAAGAGAGGGGTTCGCATGTCACCATGACAAAAATGGATTTCTTCAAATTTTGATTTTGATTATTTTTTAATCTAAAACCATGCTAAACCCAGATAAGAAAAATAAAATAAAAAAGTGAAAACCATGCTAAACTAGAAAAATAAAATAAAATAAAACAGTGAAAACCATGTTAAACCATTCATACTTGTCATAAAATAGTTGCATAGAGAGAGGTTCACATGTCACCATGACAAAAATTGATTTCTTCAACAAAATATATATTTTTTAATCTAAAACCATGCTAAACCAGGAAAAGATAAATAACTAAATAAATAAAAAGTGAAAACCATGCTAAACCATTCAAACTTGTCATAAAATAGCTGCATAGAGATAGGGGTTAACATGTCACCATGACAAAAATGGATTTGAAACACAAACCTCAAGATAACTAAACCTTAATTAAACATAGCAGCGAACATATATAAACACCCTCATAATCCTCTCAATTATCAAGGCAGACTTGGTTTCAGGCATAATATCCAAAAGAAAAGATGAGTTTCAAAAGCTCGTCTGTTCTTTGCTTGGCTCTCTTCCTTACAGTTTTTTCTTCCATTCATGCATTTGACATCCAAAAATTGCTAGATAGAACCCCCGAGTTTTCCATCTTCAACAAATACCTCAACGAAACCAAGCTTGTTGGCCAAATCAACCGTCGTAATACCATCACCATCTTTGCCGTTGATAACAATGCCATCTCTTCCATATCCGACAAAATGCCAGAAGCTATCAGGGCTATCATGGCCACCCACGTGCTCCTCGACTATTACGATCCAACGAAGCTCAATGGAGCTATGCATAAGCGTGAACTCTTAACCACCCTTTACCAATCCTCAGGCATCGCCGTGGACCAACAAGGGTACCTTAAGGTTAATCGCACTAGTGACGGTGATTTGGCCATTGGATCTGCTGTGAGTGGTGCTCCAATCGACGTTAAGCTAGTGAAAGTTGTTTTTGCCCAGCCCTACAACATCACCATAATCCAAGTCGCGAAACCTATTTTGTTCCCTGGACTTGAAACACAAACCTCTGGTGCACCATCTAATGCAAGCGCTCCAGCAGCCGAAACAAATGTAGATGTTTCTTCGGTGTTTAAAGCACCACTGACAAGGGCAAAGAATGCAAGCGCTCCTTCGGCTGCTGAAGAGCCCATCACAGAAGTTTCAGATTCTCCTTCACCTTCTGATGAGCCCAGTGAATCTCCCGTTGAAGCCCATGCAAGAAGCCCATCTTTGGCTCCTGGTCCAGGTGGTGATGAGGCTGCTGCCGATGCTACACCTACTAGCAGCTCTTCAAGGATTGTTGTAGGTTTTGTTGGAACAGTGATGTGCTTCACTTCTCTCTTGGCCGTTATCTAAGGTAGAGTGATATATGAAGAAAACATAATGTTTAAGAGTGTATACATTTTAATTATAATACATGAAGATGAAGGTTTTTTAAAACATGAAGAGCAAGGTGGATCTTTCTACTGTAAACTTTAGAAAATAGATTACAACTTAATATACTATTTCATCCATTTTACTTTTCCTTGCTTTTGGATTTAATTTGTGACATGTTCGCCTCATTTAGGGCTTTTGAATTTTTTTTACCCAAAGTTAAATTTTTATACAACTTGTGTTCATATTATATATATATAATTGTGATATTGTATATTATAATTGTGGTGTTTGTGCTTACAAATTAAAGGAATGTAAATAAACTTTGGCCACGAAATAAATTTCTTTTTTGATGTTAACTTTACGATTTGATAGGAATGTAATAAAGTGTAGACACAAAATGTTCCAACCATTAATTTGCCACATGGATTTCAGCATTTTTATTGGTTCTCAAATGTATGTATAGAAGAGTCACGCCTTGTGTATCATAATGAGCACACTTTTTGCTATAAACAGATTTTCCCAAATGAGAGTTGTTATATGGCACGAGAGATTCCAATCACGACTCTTGCACGAAAATGTTAAGGTCACACCATTTGCTCTTTTATTGAGCTTCTTGGTGGCTTATGGTTTTATAAAATAAAATAATATAAATTATACAATGACTCGTAATCAACAATTGTAGTTGCGGTTGCTGTCGGTAGCCCCGTCATCATCATTGTTATTGTTGCACCGATAAAAACTATCACAACACCTAGCATACTACAAATTCATATTTTTTTTCCGTGAAAGAGAGGAATTGAATATAAATCATTATAAGGTCATGTGCCTAATGTCAAAACATGATTCTTACAATAAAAGTTTATTAGGTCGAGCTTTTTCTAAACCCTAATAGTTTTGGGTTTTCCCTCCAAAGATTAAACGAGTGTTATACAAGCTAGAGAGACCTCATTTATTGCTTTTTCAAATTCAAATTTCCTTCCCAAATGTACATGTGCTATACTAAGTGTCTTTTGGTTTGCCAACTACCCAACTTAATGTCTTAATAGATTATACAATCACATCTCATGTCAACCATTCTCTGCTACTATTTTGAAAGCAAAAAATTATGCATGTTTTGCAGGCACCCTCCTCCTTAAAAAAATTCATGATAATCATCATCTTCTTTTTTTTTTTAAAAACCTCTCTTCTTCCCTCACTCTAAGCCTCGTCTTCACGAGCAATGAGGAACTCGCCATATTCTCAACGAAATCGACCACTCTTAATCCTCTGAGTCTTCCTCTTATTCATCCTTCTCCTCTGGAAAGTTAATGCCATCCTCCCACCCTTCTTTTGTGTCTTCTTTTTTCAATTCCTGTGGTCATGAACTCAGCGGCCGAACCATAACTCTGAGTTGAGGCAGTCACAGTGAGGCACAAAGGTTATTCTTCTCCAATGGATGAGGTAATCTCAGATCCTCTGAATTCCTCCACACCTCAGGATAGCATTTCGGCGACGATTTGGTTTCGATCGTTGAGGTAATGGTTGTAAATGCTTATCTTATGTTATCTGATCATTCACTATTACAATGAGAGCAACTAAATCATTTATTTTTCTTTACTTCTTTCTCAGACAAAGGCTATTCAATCCCCTCATCTGAAATCCAAATCTCTCTTGATGAATTTTGTCGAACTCACGGTCAATCTCTTGATCTTAATTGCATCCGCTTCACCGCTACTCACACCACTAACCCTCCCAAAAGTCTTCCTTTCTTATCTTTTTCTCTCTTGATTAATTTAACATTTGTTATGTTTATTTATGATGATATTTAGGGTTGAACTTTTGCAGATTTTATTGACTAATGTTATCTCTTTATGTTTATTTATTTATGATGACATTTGTTATCTTTTTCTCTCTTCCTATCTTATCAGTAAAATTTATGATGATATTCGCCCTAGCTACTCTAGTACCTTCTAATTTGGTTCTCATTCCACCATATTTATTAACTAGTGGATATTTATAATCTAAATTATTGGTATTTATTACATTCGATAGGACCCATGCATCGTACTAGTAGAAAGTCTAGTTACTATCTAACAAGATCAATTGCAGAGAGGAATGATTCGTGCAATTTTAACAAAAACATTTATCGTGCACTTCAACATTTTCCTTCCCGAATATACGATATGTTCATATATGAAAATGGGGGAAAGTTGAAGGTAAAATTGTACTTGCAAGTGTGATTACTTAGCCCTCATCTACCCATGCAAGGACACACATATATGAAAATGGGGGAAGTTTCTCCCACTACCTCATTTCTTATTATTATTCAACTAAATATTATGTGTTTCCCCCACAAAAATATTAAATATTTTATATGTAAAGAATTAAATGCAAAATGGTATGAAAGATGAAATGTTGAATGATTGTTTATCATATATATAGAGATATATTTTTATAGTATTAAAAATAAAATATTATATAACATCTTTAGAATAGACACAACTAATGGAAATTTTGAATTTGTAAAAAAAAAAACTAGTGGAAATTTTGAAGTGTGTTAAATTTTATAGATATATAATGATATAGTTGTGATCTCCAATTTGGTAATGATAATTAATGCAACTATTTTCTGATTTATGCATTTTTATGTCTATGTATAAAAAAAATTGATAATATTGCTCCCAACTAGTGGAAATTTCTAGATCGGTTGTTGTATCCATATTCTCCGCATTCCTATTTTTGAGGGAGTGAACGTTTTAACCATATTTTTCCATTTAGACTTTGGGGTCATCTCTCTAACCACTTCCTTTATAATGCTACAAATGTAGGAAAATAGTTATTTAGTCTCTAGACTTGGTCAAATATATGTCTAGCTTATTGAACTCTCATTAAACATTACTACGACTCTAATAAGACCTAATAACAAAATTGGCCATTATAATTATTGAGAGAATTTCCAATGGTTGTTTTTTAAGGAACTCATTTTAGTTTACCATTATATTTATGACTTATATATTAAAGAGTTTTTCAGTAAAAATTTATATATCTAAATCTATACTGTGTGAAATTGTATTGATAAAAAATTAAATTATTTTGTTGTAAACTTTTTTCAATAATGTTAATAAATCATAAATTGTCTTATGTACAATTTTTAAATATTTATATATTAAATATGTTAATATCGTAAATATGCGTTACAATGTCAATTAATTTTTAAGGCACACATCGCTAAGGGTCTGTTTGATGGTCAGGATAAGATAAATGTAGGATATGATATAAAGTTAGATAGAGATAGGATATGATAAGGACATGATAAACATTAATCCTATCATGTGTTTGATGTGCATATGATAACAAACAGGATATCATTATAATTAAATGAAAAAATTGCTCTCATCACTAATTAAATATTGTAAAAATGGCATGTTATTAATTATAATAGAAAATACATGCTATCATTATTTTAAAAATGACAATATTTTTAAAAATGGTAGAATATCAAGATAATAAATAAGGAATGATCTTCT
>Ga0228711_1010720_pt1 | contig 11946 bp, 5 predicted proteins | sample MedpolnodulmetaG_2_FD_177996 | JGI IMG/M metagenome (GOLD analysis project Ga0228711, IMG submission 177996) | Root nodule microbial communities from Medicago polymorpha collected in Santa Monica, California, United States - brown nodules | ecosystem: Host-associated > Plants > Roots > Nodule...
TGAGACTTCTATGCTCAAGGACAACTCCAAGAGACTTCTCTTAACAATTACAAATAATTGAATAAGGTTTTGAATACTTGATATACAATCAGAGGTATTCACAATACAATACGAAACAGAACATACTCTGTTTTTCTAGACACTTGAGAATTCTAAGATATGAACTATTGAAAGAATTCTCTAAGTTGTTGATGTTTTGTTTACGACGTTTTGCACAGAGTATTGGCCTTTTGCTTGTTGTAGTCTTGTATATCTATATATGTTCTCCAAGTCTTCATCCCTATATATAGATGATTTGAGAGACGTTGAGAATTAGCCGTTACATCAACTTGTCTTGCTTGAAGCTTTGATTCTTCACCATTAATCTTTTGCCTGATTTGATACTTGTCCTATGAAGAACTAATTTCAAATCCATTCCACTTGAAACGGAGCAAGGTTTGCAGCAATATTACTGTTATTCTTGTCTTGATGTAGAGACAAGTTGCAGAGATGGTGGTTGCAGAGGCGTGCGCAGAGTTAGTGGTTGTACACTTCGTACACTGTACTTTGTCAACTATGGTGAAGTAGCTTCTGGTGAGATGCTTCTGATAACCATTGCTTCTGATGACCTTGCTTCTGATGACGTGTCTTCAGGAGCTCTATCTTCAAACTCGTTTCTTCAGACGCACTTCTTCAGACGCATATCTTCAGATGCATTCTTCCAGACGCTCTAAGCTTCAAATAAAATTCCTTTGCTCTTTGACTTGTTCAATCAGAATCTTTATGAATAGTACTTTGATTATGATCCTGTACACTTGAACAAATGTTTAGCATATCCAATTGATAATTTTTAATACCTTGTTATCATCGAAACTCAAGAGGTGATTTTGCGAAACACCCTTTGTTCCAACACAATGCACAATACTTCAATCACCTCATATCACCACTCCATCCACCTTCAATCATTGTTATACCCCAGTTTTTGACCTAAGATCCCACTTTCTCATACTCTTTGACCCGAAATATTCTTCGACTTTTCAAAGAAAATTTCAACAGAGAGCTATTTTAAAATAAGTTATTTTTGGTTCGTTTTCGGGCCCACGTTTTACTCTTTTTATTTTTATTTTAGTCTTTTACATTTATTTATTTATTTTTTAGCTAAAAACAGTTTACATTTTTTTATTCTATTTCTTATTTTGTATTTTGTTATTTTTATTATCATCTAGATTAGTCCAAAAAAGTTATAAAAAAAAGTGTCTAGGGGTCCAATTTTTTTTTAGCCAGGGCCACCATTTGTGGCGAAGTTTCAAGTGTCAACTTTGAACTTTCAAATTTCAAAAATCATTCAAATCACATTCAATCCCCATCAAAATCCATTTAAACCAGTTTTTCATTTTCATCAACCTTTGAACCTATATATAGAGCTCTCATTCCTCACTTATGGACACCAAAAAGTTCTCTTGAGTTGTCAAAGAACTTTTCTCTCTTCTCCCTCATTTAACTTGTGTTGACGAGCTATTCTTTTCTTCTCCCTCATTTTATGTCCCTTCGGATTTCCAGAGTGTTCTTAAGGTCATAGTCCCTTAAGTTTATAATGTCTCTTCGAAATTAAGAATGGTCTTAAGAACATAGTCCCTATTCGGTTTATTGTCCCTAGGAGGTATTTTAAAATACCTCTTTTTTGATTCGTTTTTTGTCCACTTTTTATTTTTGTTTTATTGTCAGTTTATTATCCATGTTTAGATTGTATTTTAGGGACTTGTAATAAAAAAAGTCAAAAAATATGCATTGTCTTTCCTTTATTATTAGTTTAGTACTTGTGTTAAAAAAATGCAAAAAAAAATTAGGATTAGTTTAGTATCCAAAGGATAGGGGTTTTGTGTTGATCCAACGTCACTACGAAAATTTCTCGCACTTTTATTTTATTATCACGTTAATTTTTAGGTTTTAAATAATAAATAAAAAAACAAAAAACATTCAAATAAACAAAAAAAAAATCCAAAAAGAATCTTTTTCTAAAAAACCCTTGATTTTCAATCAAGTGATTTTCCATTTTTTATTTTCTTAAACAAAACTTTAATTCATTTTAATTATATTTGAGTCTTTCTTTTAATATAAAAAACACTAAACAAATTCTATTTTGCCATTTGGCTTTTACTTTTAAAACATTTTTTTCAAAAACTAACAAAAAACATCAAACAAATCACTCGGCTTTTTACTCCAAACTACGTGGTTTTGATCCCTCACGGGTACGTAGGCAAAAGACTTTGTCTTTCCAAATCAAAAAACAATAAAAAAATATTTTCATTTTTCTTCATTACATTAATCCTTTTTACAAGAAAATAAAAAACTATTTTAGCCAAAACTAAATAAATGCAAGTGGTTCCTATAGAGTACTATGGACTTTTAGGGTGCTAATACCTTTCCTTTACGTAACTAACCCCCGAATCTTAAATCTCTAAAAAGTGTGGGGTTTATTCGAACTTTTCCCTCTTTCCCTTGGAAAAGATTAAAGCTCGGTGGTGAACATAAATTTGTGAGTCTAACGCTAATCAATAGTTTGATCTCCGAAAATCACCGCGACAATCACCAATTTGACCACAACCTACTACAACTCTGAGAACCATTATGATCACCGATAACTACCAATATATGACCACCACTCCGACAATTGCCAAGTGTCATTCCATTCACCTCCGACCACCACACCAAAAACTACCACTTTGACAATTAATCGTCACCATTCCAACCAGTGTCAACCATCACTCCTACCATGGTTGACCTCCACTCTGACTACCACCAATCACTACTTCGGCTATCATCGATAAACAACTTTGATTATTATCGATCACCATTCTAATACCCTTCAATCATCAATGCGACCACCATTGTTTACCACTCTGACCATCATTATGATCACCACCAATCACAACTATGATCATCATTGATCACCACTCTGACTTCCATCTTGCAACAGGCACAAATTTCAAGCCCCAATATTAAAACTTCAACACGTAATGTTTTCACCAATCTTGGATGTGGACATATGTGAAACATTAGGCCTACTACCAGCTCTTGAATGGCCTCATGATTTACATCTGACCAATGTGGATTTCAAACTAGATTTTAAGAATGTGGTGACCAAATTTCACGATAAAGATGATGACAATTGAGAATATGATGTTATTGTCATAGATTGTCAAATGATTTATAACTCAATTTTTACAAACTCTTATGTTGAGTTTACTAAAAAACTAATCAATGAGGCTGCTTATGTGTAAGAAATGGTGGCTATATCTCTTGCTAGTTTTCACATTTTCATTGATAAATCCACGTGTATTAATACAATTATTATTAATGCAACGAGTTAAACTTTTTGCAGTAAAAAAAAAATACAAGCCATCTTGATATTCACACAATATGTGATACCTTTGTGGTAAAAACTTAACTTTGTAATTTTAAGGCACGAACTTCAATTTTTTTCAAAGATGATTGTAAAATTGTCATTAGTGACACTTTATTTAATAAAAATAAATTCCCCTTCACTTTATTTTTTATTTTAAAAAATGAAATAAAAATATATTGTTTAACAAATAAAACTTTTATTATATTAAATACACAAATAATTTAATATTTGTTTTTATATGAAATTGCATGGTAAAGTTAATTGCGAAATAGTATAGATCATATCTAAAAACATTGCATGCGCAACAACACTAGCTTGATAACAATTTTTTTTTGGTAGTGTTATAATGTAATGAGGCAAAAAGAAAAAAAGAGAGAGAAAATTAAGTTCCAAGCTTATCTCTCAAGATGAGAGATTCCATGTCAGGCGGAGGGCAGTTCCAGTTAGCCGTGCACCTTGCATGTGATCTTTGATTTGCCATAAAATTTGCACATATATTTTGTTCCTAAGAACATGCACTAATGTTGTATTTCCATTTTCATGTAAAGCATCTTTAATATGAAGGATGACAGTAGCATAAATGTGCAAGGTGTGATCACGACCAACAATAATCAGGTCAAATACTTCCAAACAATCACTCTCACAAATAATGTTGACATAGCTTTTTTTACTACAAAAATCAAGACATATATAGATAACACATAACTCATCTAATAACGCAACACCTAGCTTGATAACAACCTAGCAACATTAACTTGATCCCCAAATAAAATTGATTTAGACACACATAAAAATACATATTATATAATTATTCTAAAAGTATATTATTTAATTCTTTTTTTTTTTACTTATATATGTGTGCCAAATCTATTTGATTCAGGGTTGTGATCAAGGCAAATATCGTATTGAATGCTAATGGTGCTAGCTTCCTGTGATTACTATCGATGTATTCATAACATAACAAGATTGAGCATGATACGACCATTTTGACTCTGTATCAGTTTAAAAATAGTTGACCACAAGTACTTTTCATATAAAGAAAAAGGTTTTGTTTTCAAATGTAAATAATACATAAATTATATCTTAATTTCCGTTTCCTTCACCTATATGAATTGGTCTTCGAACACCGTGCCTGTTTGGAGGTATTAAAATGCATAATCAACGGTAAAAAAAAAAAAGGGTATACATATCAACAAATAAATACGGAGTACTTGTTTTCGCGTGTATAGTTTGGTGCGCAAGAAGTTTGACTCGTTCAATCGTCAACTTTCAAGTTCAAACCAAAAGAATTACAGTTAGTCAAGCTGAACGAATTTCAAAAACTTGTACTTCATGCATGGAGACACTATATATATATCCATATATATGTGTGCTTGTTCCAAAACATACCATTCCCATATTAACAAAGAAACTTGTTCTAAAGAGACCATCAATAAGGCACAAAACTAGAGGGAAATTTTTTAATTATTTCATCCAAAGTAATTACATTACATTAACAAATTAAACCTATATGGCTTTTTCTTATAATAACAAGAGGATCCTTTTTACGATTCTTGTCATCATTTTCTTCATTCTGCTAGTTTCTTCTCAACTTGGATCTGCATGCAGGCCTTTGCAAGATGAACAATTTTCGAAGGAATTTAATGGACTTTTGTTGCAGTTCCTTCCACGTGGTACTCCATCAAAGCCATCAAAACCCAGTCCAACTCACCCCTAAACAATCGATCTTGTGGCTGCACATATCACAGCAATTTAAAACCATATATGTTATCAACCTTAGTGATACTATTAGACAGACTTACATTCTTTTTGTAATTAATATTTACTTTTTCATAGCTCACCAAATGCAGCTATATGTTATTTTTCCTTGCAATGATTCTTTCATTCATATTTTTGTGTTAATTTATATTTAATGAAATGATCTCCTTACCAATATTTCGATATAGAGTACATTGTACTTTCACTTCTTGAATGATGTTTAACTTAACTACACTCTCTTACGTTAAAACATACATTCGCCCCCTCTCTTGTGCAAAATACATTAGGAAAAATATATATTATCATCCGTGATGTTAAAATTAACACTTTCTTCCCTTAATAAACACTTTCCATTTTAATATTATCGAACTTGTAATGCATTTTTCTTCTTCATTTTTTGTTTATGTTAAAATGGATTAAAGTGTATAGTGCACTTTCTTTTTTAAATCAAGAAGTATAGTGTACTTTATATATTTATTTCTCATGGGAGGGTTGTGCATATTTTAACAGAGTTAAGAGAAGAGAGAAATGTAATTGAAACTTTTCTCAAGGGATGAGAGTATAAATTATTCTTTGATATAATTACCACTCTCTCTTGCAAATTACTGCATTTTCATTTGATTCAAATTTGAGACCATTGTTCGGGAAAGACTCATATCTCACTCAAACATTTTTGCGTGTGGTTTCTTTTTTTGCTAGCAACGGCCCAACGAGCGATCTTTTTTAGTGTCCTTGTGTTTTGAGGTGACGGATATTAGTTAGTTAATGGTTAGCTTAATATTTTCTCTATTATCATAAGACAATCTTAGACCGTTAACTCTTTAACTCATTAGTTCACCATCTCGGTTGTATTGGTTTTGAGTACCATCATATTCATACTCAGTTTTTATATTACTATATTTGCCATAACATAAACATTTTCGGGCATGACATTTACCCGAGCTATTGTATTGTCGATAAATTTATATGGAAAGATATTGACTATATAATTATTCAGCTAAACTATTTAACAATACTTATAATATAATGATGTCGAGAGGAACTATGACTCTTCATTTAAATACCATTTAAGCTAGGGTTGAATATGCTTACAAGATGTGACGTACGAAAATATATTTACAGCCAAAAAGATGAGGCCTAATATGGGGCTAACAATTTAATTAGGTGCCTAAAACCCTTGTTTTAGTGGCAGCCCCCGTGAACCGGCCCTGTTCGACATAGATTAATCACTATTAAATGATAGTAAAAATTTCGTAATATCATGGCAAAAAAAATATTTGCCGAGAATAATTTTAAAGTGTAATTCATAAAATGTTCTTAGAGTTCACAAGAGCACATGATATAAAATACACTAGTACTCAAAAATTAATATCTAGTACTTATTTCGTGCTAATTGTTTTATTTTGCATGAAATGTAGTATAAGGTTGAAAATGAAATGATGAATAGGTACGAAAAGAATCATAAAATATTAGGTGACTTTTTCTTGACTAGAAAATACTCCGGTAACTTGAATGGGTCTCCATATAGCCGATTTTGACACCGGACTAAATGAATGTAAAAAAAAAAAAAAATTGTCACCGTGCATGTTTGGAGGTATTAAAATGGATAATCAACGGTAAAAGAATTATGGGTATACATACCAACAAATAAATATATCTCATAATACTCATTTTCTTCTATATATATATATAGTTTGGTGTGCAAGAAGTTTGATTTGTTCAATTGTCAACTTTCTAGTTCAAACCATAAGAATTACTAGTCAACCTAAACGAATTTCAAAAACTTGTACCTCATGCATGGAGTCACTATATATATCCATATATACATGTTTGCTTGTTCCAAAACATACCATTCCCATCTTCAAATCTCAAGCAAAGAAACTTGTTGTAATAAGGATATCATCAATAAGGCACAAAACTAGAAGATTCTTTTTTTAATTATTTCGTCCAAAGTAATTACATTGCATTAATACAAATTAAACCTATATGGCTTTATCTTATAATAACAGGAGGATCCTTTTTACGGTTCTAGTCATGATTTTCTTCATTCTGGTAGTTTCTTCTCAACATGGATTTGCATGCAGGCCTTTGCAAGATGAACAAATTTCGAAGGAATTTGATGGACTTTTGTTGCAGTTCCTTCCACGTGGTCCATCAAAGCCATCAACACCCAGTACAATTCACCCCTAAACAATCGACCTTGCTCGCTGCAAACCACAATTTAGAACCATATATGTTATCAACCTTACTGATTCTATTAGATAGGCTTACATTCTTTTTGTAATTAATCTTTACTTTTTCATAGCTCAGCAATGCAGCTATATGTTATTTTTCCTTACAATGATTCTTTCATTCATATTCTTGTGTATGTCTAATTTATACTATTGAACAAAATTTCTTGACCAAATATTTTGATTTAGAGTTAATTATACTTTCACTTGTTTAATTATACTTAAATTACTATACACTCTCTTTTACTTTTACGTTAAAACATTCACTCTTCTTCTCTCTTATGTACAATATATTAAAAATAGTATATATTCTCCTCCGTAATGTTAAAATTTATACTTTTTCCCTTAATAAACACTTTATTCCGTTTTAATATTATCAAACTTTATGGTTTTGTGGTTGGTGCCGAGTCTGTGTAATGGTTCCTAAAATTGAGATTGAAATAAAATGGATAATTGCAATTGACTATTAACACAATGATGAAATTGATAGTTCGAACTCAATTAGATTTGGTGTTCTGATTACATAGAAGAGAGAAATGAAAAGATAGAAGAATACTAAGTCCTAAGACTAAGTCATTACTCTACTAGAGAGTACCAAAGAGAGATGAGAGACTCTCATCATTTTTCTTCATAACCCTTAGTGATCATCATTTCCCTATTTATGCGTAATCACTAGCCACATGTCCATTTACCTCAACCAATTACATTTTGTCAAGTGTATTTTCTTATGTGCTATTTGAATCATAACAGTCTGTTAAGGGAGAGGCCGGGGCCGGTTTATATATATATATATATGCTTATTTAAAAAAAAAACTTGTAATGCTTTTTGTCTTCTTTATTTTTTATTTACATCATTAACATATAATTTTAAAGGCTATCATAAACTACAAAATAATACAAGATAAATTAAAAAAATTGGACAAATAACTATAGTCAATTTAAAAAAAAACTATTTAAAATTGATTTTATATTCTAAAATCATATAATTAATAATAAAATTTCCATAGAAAGAAAAATTCGTTTCTCTTATGGTGGCTTAAATATTTTCTTGACATAAAATTATGAGTTAAAGTTAATTGCTGGCATAAAAATATTTGTTTATGTTAAAATAGATTAAAGTGTAATACATACTAAATTATTAAGGGAGTATAGTTTTTTTTTTAAAATCTAGGAGTATAATGTACTTTATATATTTACTAGACTTTCGACCCGTGCTTCCCACGGGTCTTATCGACCATAATAGATATCAATAAGTTATATTATATATTTTAATAGGATTTTATGGTACACCCGTGAGATGCAGTTGAACCGTCAAAGCCAATGAATCAAAATAAACACTATACTCATAATACATCCCAAAAAATATTTGTTACCGTATAAAAACACAACACAAATCGTTGTCACTAACATATAAAGAATAAAAAATAATTAATTGTTATTTAGAAATATTAAAAAATACGTGACAAATATTTGCCATTGATAAAGAAATAAAAATAGGTAACGAACAATTTTCAATGAAACATAAAGTAATAATATTAAACAAATATTTATTATTGATAAATATTAAAAGAATAAGAGACAAATGACTTGTTGAAAGGCTTCTGGAGAACAATGTCAAGTAACTTGTTGTTGAGGTGGTTCCTCAGTTTCCCTTCCACAGGTCTCATAGTCACTATGAGTTTAGGACTGAGTATTTCTTGTATCGCTTAAGCCAAGAAGAGTGTGATGATTATGATCACCTTTTTGCCTATGTGGTGAGTTTAATTCCTTCCCTTCCGGTCGACAAGGATGGGCAAGCCATTATGTTGAGATAAATCTTGATACGCTCGCAAGTGCACGAGTATATTGTCGTATTAGAAAGTTAATGATTCTCGAGGACTTCTGATTATCAAGGTTGTTTTTCTTCTAAGAGTTTAATTAGAAGTAGTTTTAATTGTTGAGAGTTTGAAAACATGCAATTTATAAAATATTGTCTTGAAATTATTGGAGTTCATCACTGCAATGAACAACTCTAGATCCCAATTTTTTTTTGTGTTGTGGGAAATAATTGCCTAGAATAAGGTAACTCTTAAAGTAGCATATATATGTCCTCTTTCAAGAAACAAATGATTTACCTTACTATTATCTCTTGATTCTCATATAGTTTTTATGTTGGTTAAGATTCACCGAACTCGAACCCTATTACCTCATTTCATCCTAAAAGTCTCTAGGATGAATATGAGAGGTTAAAAAGGACCATGAAATAGAAATGAGTTTAGTGATTATTCATAGAAGCAAATCCCGTAACACATTTGTCCCTAATACAAATAAAAGACAATATAAACATTTTTATTTTATTATTTTTTTTAATTACTCTTCTTAGATTATTGTTTTTAATCTTATATTTACTGCTACACACATTCTTGGCTTCTTGAAGAATCTATTATTTTATTCACTACTAATATTTAATTGTTTATAAATAATGATAGGAACTCACTCGAAAAAACACATATTTCAATCTATTTTCTTCTATTGGTTAAAATTTAAAAAACAGATGAGGGTAAATATTTGTTACCGTATAAAAAATATAACAGATATCGTTGTCACTACCAAATAAAAAACACGAGATAAATATTTGTTATTGAGAAATATTAAAAAACACGTGAAAAATATTTGTCATTGATAAATAGAAGCAAATTCCATAACAAATAAAAAATACGAGATAAATTTTTGTCATTGCTAAATAGAAGCAAATCCCATAACACATATTTGTCCCTAATACAAATAAAAGACACAATATAAATATTTTTATTTTATTATTTTTTTAAGGACAAAACATACCTACAATTCTTTAGGTGCTTTTCGTATGGTTCTTAACTAAAAATACAAATTTTTTGGATATAACAAACTTTGAGAAAATTATAGATTTAAGGAAATCATGGTAAATTTAGTTAAGAACCATACCAAAAGCACTTAAAGAATTGTACATAAGTTTTTTCCTTTTTTTAATTACTCTTCTTAGATAGATTATTGTTTTTAATCTTATATTTACTACTACATACATTCTTGGCTTCTTGAAGAATCTATTATTTTATTCACTACTAATATTTAATTATTTATGAATAATGATAGGAACTCACTCGAAAAAACACATATTTCAATATATTATCTTCTATTGGTTAAAATTTAAAAAAACAAATGAGGGTAAATATTTGTTACCGTATAAAAAACATAACACAAATCGTTGTCACTAACAAATAAAAAACACGAGATAAATATTTTTTATTGAGAAATATTAAAAAACATGCGACAAATATTTGTCATTGATAAATAAATTAAATTTGGTAACAAACATTTTTCAATGAAACATAAATTAATATAAGACAAATATCATTGATAAATATTAAAAAAGACAAATAATTTGTTGGTAGGCTTGTGGAGAACAATGTCAAGTACCTTGTTGTCGAGGAGGTTCCTCAGTCTCCCTTCCACGGGTCCCAAAGTCATTATGAATTTAGGACTGAGTATTTCTTGTATACTTATGATGGTCTAAGCCAAACCCAAACCGAGGTATTCTTCCATGGTCATAAGACCAAATCAATAGTGTTTGGACACACACATAAAAAGATGGTCCTTAAAATATTCAATAATTTTTTTTATTAATTTCCTCTTTACTATTAAATAATATTTCTTTATGTGTGTGTGTGACCATACACTTTTTATTTGATCACATGACCATATTAGAATTTCTCACCCAAACCCTATTACCTCATTTCATCCCAAAAGTCTTTAGTACGGTATGATATGATATGAATATGGGAGGTTAAAAATTACCATGAAATAGAAATGAGTTTAGTGATTATTCATATATGTATTTCGACATATATGATATATTACTTGTAATAAAAAAAGAAAAACAAAATAATACCCGTGAAAACTTTTGGCGCTAACGTTGCTATATTTAAAGTTTGATTCTTTCAATTTTCCACCTTCAACTTCAAACCATACGTATTACTAAGTCAAACTATAAACGAGTTTTTTTGAAAATAAAACAAGTAAAAGCTCCGGTCAAGACACAATATATTATTAACCGCTATATATATGTACGCCCCCATCTCAAATCACCAAAATATAACATCTAATAAGGTTAAGCAAATTTATAAGAAACGCTCACTTATTAGTTCTCAAGAGACAAAAGCAGAAAAGAGCATTTTAATTACTTATTTCATCCAAATTAATCACTTTACAATATTCTATAAAATTAACCAGATTATGGGCATGAATTTTCCTAACAGGAGGATCCTTTCTACAATTATAGTGATCATCTTCTTTGTTTTGGTTGTTTCTTCTCAACTTAGAGTAAGCTGCAGGCCATTGCAAGATGATGAGTGGTCGAGGGAACTTGTTTTGCAGTTACTTCCACGTGGCACTTCGAAGCCATCAAGTCCCGATCCAATTCATCCATGATTAGCCATAACTTTAAGTTTCTCAATCTTAATTTACGAGTTACGACAAGTTAATTTGTTCATATACTTACCAATTAAGCTAATTAATTACCATAGTTGAAGATAGGCTTAAATTGATCTTAATTAT
>Ga0228711_1010721_pt1 | contig 11945 bp, 4 predicted proteins | sample MedpolnodulmetaG_2_FD_177996 | JGI IMG/M metagenome (GOLD analysis project Ga0228711, IMG submission 177996) | Root nodule microbial communities from Medicago polymorpha collected in Santa Monica, California, United States - brown nodules | ecosystem: Host-associated > Plants > Roots > Nodule...
TTTAAATGTTTTTTTTTTTTTTTGGTGGTGACTTATAAGAGTTTTTTTTTGGAAGTTTTAATAGTCTTACATTGTATTATGGTGCTATTGAGGTGTTTTATTTATATAAAAAAAGAAAAGTATTTGACAAAATTCTCAAATGTTTATGTACAGTTGTTTTTTAGTGACATGATTAATCCGATCCAAACCAAACCATTGTTTGTGGGTTTGGTTTAGTTCAGGCTTTATCATAAAAATGTGTAAATCAAGCCCAAATCAATTCGTTTACATTTGATCAATTTAGTTCATCAAGAATTGAGCCAAACTTATCTGCAAACGCCCTTAATAACTTTATAAATCAAATTGACTCATAAATACACAAACTAAATTAATTAAAATAAGAATATATACTCAAAGACCGGTATGATATTATCTCAAACATTCAAATACCAAGATATTGTTTGCTCTTAATTTCTTTTTATTCCCTTTTCTTGTATGTCAATGTGTGTTTTAACAAAAAAAACTACCTCCAAATCTCTTGAAAATAACTTACTTCTATATAAATTATTAAGGGCAATTGAACCCCAGAGGGAATGGGTATGGTCGCAACTTAAGTGGTACCATTGATTATATATAGGACTTGCAAAAGCAAATATGCTTCTACCGTTGGTTAGTCATTGCATTTGAATACATGTAATTCCAAATTCTAGTGTATAATCCAAACTAGAAGTGCCATATTACGATTGTATATTATCCATGGCTGTGACGAAATAAACAAATAAAAAAAATATCGGTGTTATTGATTGAGTAGGCCTTACTACCCCATCAAAAAGACAGATATTGGAGGAAGAAAACGATTTTCAACTTGGGTCCCATAATATAACATTTAAGTTTAAAGACACTACAAGAATAATACTCTTTCCTTTTTATTTTTCGGTCAAGGTATACTATGAATAGGATATATACCAGCATAGTTTAATATCATTAATATGGTTAGCATATAATCAGATCCTTTAACATGTGAGTACGAGTGACAGGTGTATATTGATCTTATTGATTTGGCGAAACCTAGGAGGACCACCAACCTAAGTCATGAAACCATGAAGTCTAACAAGGTAAAAGGTTCAATAAGGTCAAACTACTATTTTCTTGACCTATATAAGGCTAATACGAAAATCTCATAAGGTATCGCTCTTCTAACTCTAGCCTCTCTTCTCATTCATACATTGATTTGGTCGTTGGAGTATGTGTAGATACAGAAGTTCTTCATCTCTCCTCCAACGACTCATTGTCTTCTAGCTCTCGCCGAATCAGATAAGATCATATATAAAAGATCTATTAAAAAATGTGTCCCTTGAATGAACTTTGTTCTTCATATTACTTTTCAACTTACTATTTATAGATATTATTTTCTCAAGGGACTTACTATCACTACTAAAAAAACATAAATTAGTGAGGGAAATTTAGTGAGGGAAAACGTGAAATTCCTCTCAAATTCCGTCACTAAATTTTGCGACTAAAAAATTTGTGAGGAATTTTAATTTTTCCGTCACTAATTTCCCTCTCAAATTTTTCTTTTTCTAGTAGTGTATTGAGAGTTGTATACCTTAAAAAAGAAGAGTATATTGAGCTCTATAAAAAATTAAAAAAAAACATGGGTCATGAGTGAGAGACACGACACTAAGATTATCATACAATAATTTAAGTGTATTAATCGGAACTTTGATAAAGGTTTCACCTCTATGCTAGAGCGTGCTATAAACAAAAAGACCGATTCTTTGAGTATGAACATCTCTATGTAAACACTCACTCTTGTTTCAAAATACATTTCACGTTTTTACGATATACATTATTCACATAACTTATTTTCTCTTTATTTTTTAATTTCTATATAAATACAAATGTTAGGATGTAGGAACGTTGTTCGATTTGTCTCTTTAAATATTTTTAAAATATTAAATTTTTATAACTTGTTACTATAAATACTTAAAATATATATATCAACGAATAAAGATGTGTAATTAGCCTGCGAAGTGGTTGAACGTAACATGTATTTTGAAATAGATAGTATATCACAGTAGACATGTTTATCTACTCAACTATATGACTCAAAGAGTATAAATTGGCATCATTCACATGTATAGTTTACAAAAAAAAAAAAAAAAAAACCTTATTATTATGAAGTCTTATGTGTACTTTTGTAGAGATAATACGGCTATACATGCGAGGAACCCAAATCTGTATAGTTTACAAAATCTTAAAAGTTTTATGACAATATGTATTTAAGGGGATAATGATTAAGATGATATGATGCATATTTTGACTAATGCATTAAGGATGCTGATGATTGTACTAATTCTTGGGAATAAGATTCAATAAGTAAAAGCACCAAAAAGTGTAGTAGCTTCTTTGCACCCACTTGAACTTGTTAAGAAAGTCAAGCAAAGGAAGTTGTTTGAATGATTGTTAATGATTTCTCCTCACTTCTTTTTCATTTTTTCTTCTGGTCAAGAAATGTGAAGAGATAGTTAGAGACCAAATATGGTACGGAATGAAGGACTGATCTGGCAACTGACAAGGGCATGACATCCACTCATCGTAAGACCATGCAATCATCATCAATAATGAGATTCTTTCCCTTTTCATTAATAATATTATTTTTGGTACAATTTCCTTAATGATACTTGGATGAAGAAATTAAAATAAAGGAAAGGTTGAAGAGTGACTTATTTGTTAAAGAAAGAAAAATAAAAATATTAGGTTAGAAAGTGATATGAAATAGTGAATTTAACTTTTAAAAAGTTTTAAAATTGTAATTTACAATGCAAATGTATTACTTTTGATTTCTTAACAAGTGTTATAATTAAGGACATTTGTTAGCATGACTCTTGAAATAATTAAAATTTTGCTAACAAGTGCTCTTAAAAGTTAAAACATTGAGTACGGAAACAACTCTTTAAAGATTTTACATTAAGAAATTATTTCTTAAAAAAGTTCAATATTTCAATTTTCAACACATTGATCAATATGTAAATTTTAAAAAAAAACTTATCATTTTAGGTCTTTAAAACGTGTCATAGGGCACTCATTAACACTTTCTAAATAAATATTGTGTAAATATTAGAATAAATTTAATTATGTATTGTTAATATTATTTAAAAATAAAAGACGTTTTACATGGTCACAATTCGTTAGACATATCATTTAGATAGAGAAACATAAAAATATATATAAATTAATTACTTAAAAAATATAATATTTAATTCTTTTTTCTTTTACATTTTCTTAAATATATGTTTATGTGTCCAAATAAAGTATCTAAATATTTGTAACCAACCAAATATTTTCTTCAAAAATATGAGATCCATAAGTACAATAGAGAAAAGTCAAGAACTGATTGAACCAATGATAATATAAAATGATACAAATAAAGAGGTTAGTACAACTAACTATAAACATATCTACTAATCATGCTAACCAACCATTTCTTCAACTGCCTATCGTGCAAAATTAAATGATGTTTATAGCACTTCCAACTTAAAATGAGCAATACAAACGTACATCAAACTAAAGATAAATATAATGAATGATGCCAAAAATACATTGGCTAAAATCAAAGCTATAAGGCAAAAGCATAACATCACATGAAAACCATATAAGGCAAAAGCATAACATCACATGAAAACCATAATTGAAGATTTAACTACTTGAAGGAAGCAAAAATCCAATGCTTAACCATTAAGCATAATCTACAATTCAAACATTTACACTTACCATAACCAACAAAACTTAACCGACATAGGGCAGAAACTAACATCAAGAAAGCCAAGAAATGGCACAAAGCTTAACCATCACGACGGTTGATCAATCACTCAAGACATAATCAAAATATTAATGATTAACCATATGAAAGAAATCATGTTTAACCATCATAAACACAAACCAGTAAGACTAAGAAAACGAGCTATCGATTTTGGCCCAATGCTAGGGCAGCAAGCTGCATCTAGACAATTGGTTCATTTCCTTCACATATACTCACTACAATAAACATTTAACTTTTTCACTCGTTTATCTTGTCCCATATTTAGTTAAATGTATATGTATCTTGTATCTTTTGTTTTGTCAAACTTTCACATATGAAGCTCAAGATCATGTCGGTTGCCTATATATGCTTTATGAAGAATGTGGTACTTTATTCACCCTTCACTCCCCCACCCCCACACACACTGGATGAGCCCACAAGCAAAGAATTTTTCTTTGTTCTAGAGGGAGATGAGGAAAAAAATCTTTAAATATTTTACTCCTCGGCATGCGAGATTTGTCTCCAAGGACACATGTTAATTTTTTTTTATTATAAGAATGACACATATTAATGAACTCAGTAAAAAAATATTCATTTGAAAAATCGTGCATTTAACTTTGTAAAAGTTAAAACATTATTTTTATTAATGTAAAATTACTACTTTTAAAGAGTATGACCCTAATTCCTAAAAAGAATTATGACCCTAAATAATATGATCTAACTTATATTCTAAAATAGTTATATGGATTCTAAAAAAGGTCACACAATATTCTAAAGTTAAGATGTCATTGTAAAAATGTTCACATTATTAACAACTTATATAATTATTAACATATGTGATTTTAGACATTGTTAAGATAGTAAAATCAAGCATTTTGAATAAGTTGACAATTATGATCATTGACATTATAAAATATCTTTAATTATATTCTCAACGTTTTTTTTTTATTTTTAAGAAGTTTGTTCTAAATGTTTTAACACAATAATTAGATGTAAATAAGTTATGAAGCACAGACACTTTTAAAATTAGGCATACTGACACATAATTATATTGAATTATGTGATTTTTTTAAAATTATTAGTGGTCTCGGCGTATCAGTTGTGTTGTATTTGATGTCTGTATCCATACTTCATAAGATAAGGAAACTCCTTTGGTGAGACCAACATTACCCCTCAATAAATTGGGGGTAACTTATCCCTAATAACAAGTATGATTCGATTCTAGAATGAAGAAGGTGGAGATTAGATGTTAAACGAATGAGATGAAGACGTTTGATGTTCTTGAGATGAAAATGGTAATTGATTGTAAGAGAAACCGAAAATGGCCTACACATTATCCCTTGATGAATTGGGGATAATTTACCCTAATGACAAGTAGGATTTAATTACGGAACAAAGGAGATGAATATCACATGTTGAATGAAAAATTGAAATTTTTTGGTGTTCTAGAAATGAAAAATGGTATTGGATTGTAAGAAAAAAGAGGGAAAAAATGGAATTTTTTTTTGAAAGGGGTAAATTACTCCCAAATCATTAATGAGTAAATTACTCCCAACATTTTAATCATGTAACCACTAATGGCTCTCCACAGACCGTAAATACTTGAAAGAGAACGATTGGGTGGGAAAGAAAGAGAACATTTTGCTGGTTCATGTCCCAATGTTGTTCGTGATTACTTAAGAACACAATCCTTTCCTTCTTTGGATGCGCTTTCGACCGCTTTACTACACCCTAACAAGTATGTTAGATTTCCCATCTAAAATCCTAAAATCTCTCTCGAATCTCACTCAAATCACCCATATCCGAAATTCCTTCAACTTCAAATCAAACAACACTTCAATAATAAGTAAATTTTCATAATAAAACACCATTAACCTTTTCATGTTGGTATTTAGATTTTTTCTCTTAAATTAGATTTTTTTGGTTTTAGGGTTTTGTTTAAATTTTGATTTTTTTTTTTACAAGAAAATGTTACATTTAAATGACTTATATTGCTTAATTGTTTAGATGTTTGCATTTGTATCTCGTAGTTATGAGTTTTAGGGTTTATGTATAATTTGCACTCCAAGTGTTTGATGAAATATTTGAATTAGTTTTTCATTGATTGTTTAATTTTTTATGGTGTAGGTTTGAAACAATGACCGATTTGTTAAGTGTTTGCATACGGTTCAATGGTGAAAATCCTGAGATGTTCAAGGTTTGATATGTGTCATGTTAAAAGGTCTCAAGGATCAACTGGATGAAATCAACCCCGGAGACACACGGAGGGTGGAATACATTTGGTTTGAACGTCCAATGTTGGACAACAGGAGAATAACTTTCAGTCGGCTAGAATTAAAGAACGACGACGACGTGAGGAGCATGTTCTCAAGTTTTTGGCAGCACAACATGTTCTCGTTGATCGATATGTTTGTCACGTTGCTGAGATCGCCTGAAGATATTCTCAACAATTTGATTCCGCATGAAGATTATCATTGGGTAGCATCCTTATTATGTAGTGTCTTTATTTTGTTGAAATTTAAGTTTAATTCTTGTTAGTTTGTTGAAGATGTTGGTATTAAAGTGTCTTATACTTAGGGTAAAGGTTTACAAGTCTGTTTGAAAACTCAAAAGAATGAAGAGAACACAACATGTATTCTACAAAATCAACTATAAAGGTTTTTACATCAGATTCCTTTGTACAGGGTGTGTGTCACAGATGGGAATGCACCTCTAAGGGGTTATTTTGAATTGGATTGTGCTCCTCTGTCAATTGAAACTAGTCAGTTGACAGAGCTGTAAGATTCAATTCAAAACAACCTCTTAGAATGCATTCCTTTATGTGATGACGGGAATGCACCTCTAAAAGGTTTCTTTGAGTTTGATCGTGCTCTTCTGTCAATTGAAACTTGTCAGTTGGCAGGGCAGTAAGATTAAACTCAAAGCAACCTCTTAGAATACATCTATTCGAATCAATCTTTGCTACATTTAGGTTTCCTCAATTTACCACATTTCAAATCATAGATGTGCGATATGTGGATAAAATAAAACAAAGGGCTGAGATTAAAACCTTAGAAAAAACAAACTTATTACTCTCTTGTATCTGAAACAACACACCTGCTCCTTTCTTCTTCTTCCCATCATCACCCATCACTCTCCCTCTCGCCAGCGCCGGCACCGCCACCTCCGTCACTCTCCAACTAATTCAAAATCAACATCTTCTGATGAACCTAAACGACAGATCGTTTTCCGCCATTGGAAACTATATTTTTTGAGATTACTCAAAAACCCATCAATGAAATCGCTTCAATTTCAAAACCCAGTTGTTAAATTCATCAAATTTCGAAACTTTGTTATCAAAACTCGAAATTGATGAATGAATGTGAAGATTGAAAAAAAGGGGTTTGAAAATCAGAATTTGAAATTCTAATGGATCTTTGTTTAAATAATGAATATTTAGTGTTTGTTGTAATCACTTGCTGAGTTCTAAGTTTGAATCGAAGTAGCAATTCGTTGAAGCTTGTTGTTAACGACAATGAAGAAATCTCACAAATGCATTACCAGAAATAATGAATATTTAGTGATGGGTGACTATGGGAAGAAGAAGAAAGTAGGCAGCTGTGTTGTTTCAGATACAAGAGAGTAACAAGTTTGTTTTTTTTAAGATATTAATCTTGGCCCTTTGTTTTATTTTTTCCATATGTCACACATCTATGATTTGAAATGGGGTAATTGAGGAAACTGAAATGGAGCAAAGATGAACTCCATTCTTTTATGTGATGACTCATCTTATATGAGGGAATTCGATGTGAAAACTTATATAGATGATTTTATAGGATACATGTGTTGTTCTCTTCATTCTTTTGAGTTTTCAAACAGACTTGCAAATTTTTACACTAAATATACGACACTTTAATTCCAACATTTTCGGCAGACTTTCAAGAATTAAATTTAAATATAACATCATGATGATATCATACATATTTAGCGAGAATGTAATGTAATGTAGATGAAATTAAAAATAAAATTGTGTATTTTTTTAATTGATTTTGTGTAATTCTGTCACTTTATTTGAATTTATTTATTCAATACACAATTTTTATTCGAATTCACGCTAGGTTTAATTAGTCTTTATTCAAATTTATTTATTTCATATGCAACTTTTATTCAAATTCACTTTATTCGAATTTATTTATTCAATACGCAATCATAAAATAAATGCAAATATAAACAAAAATAAAGGAACAAAAATAATAGACATAAAATTTCATTTTATTAATATAGTGAATACATTTACAATGGGGTAAAACTAAATATGAGGTAAAAAAAACCACAAGAAAACCAACCTCTATGAGGTAAAACGAAATCTGCTTCATTTTACCCCAAGAAGGCTGCTCACCAATCATCTCAAGTTCAAAGTAATCTCTTGAAATCTTCAAAGATGCCTCTTTCTATGAAAGGTCAAGGATGGAAAAACAACATTGTTGTTGTAGAAGGAAGAGGAGGGAGGAGAGTGAATAGAAAAAAATGTGAAAATGTGAGATGGTGTGAGAAATGGTGAAAGTTGGAAGGGTATTTATAGATGGTTTAGGGTAACATAGATTTTAACTACAACAAATGCAGTCAAAAAACATGTAAAAATGTGTAAAAAAAATGTAAAATCAATTAAGAATAGTTAAGAACCATCCAATAAACGTGTTCTTGATGCATGAACTACCGGCTAAGGTGCGTGAGATAACTCACACAACCGGCTAAAGGTGTGTGACTTACTCACGTTTTATGTATAGAGAACGTGAGTTAACTCACGCACGTGAATTTAGAAATTTCAGTTGGAAATGAGGATAATGTGTTAGGTAAAGAGCAGAATTCCCAAGTTTTTAAGTCTTCTATTCGGCCGTTATGCTTGGGCCCAATCTGAATACATACCTTTCAAGTAGCATTCAATTCATCTATAACGGTCCCTTCGTGTTTGCAGGAATTATTTTGCTTCACTGGTGCTTAAGAATGGGTCAGAGAAACCAAAGTAAATGAGTGCGAAGGATACCTAAGGTTAATCCCACATGATTAATCAACAAAAATCCCACATAATTAAAGAGTAAATAATAAGCTTTATAGTTTTTTTTAGTAAAATGATAAAATTAATAAGTATGTTAATGAATGTTGGTATTGATTAAAAGGTTATCTTAATGATTGTCTTTAGATTTGTTTGCGGGTTTGGAGGGGAATGGATGAGAGAGTTTGGAAAAGAAAGAAGGAGTAACTGGAAGAAATAAAAGACATTAGAAGGAGAGGGTTTTGAGGGGTTTACTTGTCTTCAAAGTATAAAACCCTCATCTTTTGAGAGACTAAAAAATTGTATTGTAGGAGGGTTTTGGAGGGTTTGTGAGAGTTTGCATGAATTTTTTAAATTTAATCTATATTGTTATAATATTCTTAAATTAAAAAATATATTAATCATAAACATTAATTTATCACTCTCTTAATAAACGTAGTATATATTTTTTTTAAATGTGAAGGATTTCTCAATTTCTCCCTATATTTCTCACCTCCCAAAGTCCTTCTTCCTCTTCCCTCCAAACTCACAAATAAAGGCTTAGGGAACTTTTAAAAAAGTTAAATTTATCATTTTTTACCACTTTCTAATACAAAATTTCTATTTTTGTCCTATTAATCAATGCTCTAAGTACATTCTTTAGCATTTCTCTTGATTAAAATACTAAAAGAAGTAAATTTATATTAAAAACATGGTGTAATTATACACTAACAAAATAATGTGTATTTTTAAGATATATTGGTAAAATTAAGATATTTTTTAACAGACCCAATTTTTTTTTTGTTTGACAAATAGTAAGACCCAATTAATAATTAATATTGTGACTTTTAAATGAGTTTGGGTCCTAGCTCATTTCATAGTAACCAAATATGATTTGTTGTCTATGTACATATATCATATCAACTATTTATTTGTTTATCAACAATTGATATTATTCAATTTACTCATTAAAGTGAATTAATCATTTTTTTTAAGAATAATGATAGTTAGTTGTTAGTTTAATTCTTAGTTAAGAGTAGTTAGAGCTAGTGATTAGAAGTATTAGTTACTAGTTAGTGGATGCCTATAAATAGACATTTATGTGTTATTTTATTTCAACTTTCTCATTTGTAAGATTGTTCAATAACATCAATACGTAGTTTTTCATAGTTTTCTCTCTGTTTTTCCATGGATGCCATCTTTCTCAACATTTTTCGTTTTTCATAAGTTTTCGTCACAAGAAGTAATCATGTTTGAAACGTACCGTTATAAGTATCTCTCGCAACTAGTAATGATTCACCACTTTAACTTCAAGAGTTTGGTCTAATGGTAAAAATACTTATTGTGTATGCCATGAAGGATGCGGCATGTCTCCAAAATCATACTCACCTAATTATTATTTTTGTTAAAAAAAAAAAAACAAACTACTAGCTAGGCAGCAAAACCCTCGTCCACTTCCGGATTCCATCCTACTATTGCTACCTTTCAGTCTTTTTCTCGTCCCCTAAAGAGAGGGGTTTCTATAATTATACTGAGAAATTTTTAAGAAAGTTTGAAACCAATGAAACTAAGCATTTATAGTAATTCATGAAATGTCAGTGCTCCTACGCTTTATAAATGGGGTAGCTTTGGGAATCTTTTTATAGTGTGGGTTGTTCTAACCTTCCTCTTTCATGATTGTGATTTTGATATGCCAATTTACTACCTTCAAGGTAGAGTAACAAGTAATAATACATGTCCAAATTTTTGTCACACTGCGAATTAGCCAATTTTCCAATTTTTTTATGAACTGTTTTTTGTGGTGAATTAGCAATTATGAACTGTTATTACTTGCTTGATTTAGACCTATCACCCCATATAACTTTCTAGAAATATTATACATGATATTACCATCTCATCCTGATCCTGAACGATTAATAAACATGAGTAGAATTACAAGGAATTTTTAAGTTAAATCGGTTGCAATCTTCACATATCTGTATGAAATACAAGGAGTGGACTGAGACATACTGGTACTAAGTCTCAGTGAATCCCTACTAACAGGGCTGACCCTAAGATTTTTGGTGCTCTGAGCGAAACAATAAATTATGCCGTTTTAATTATTTTAATATTTTTCTTTTTGCATTTTTTGTTGCAAAATATTCATTTATAATCAAAGTTATCTAAAAATATATTTTTAATATAATTAATCATTTGGAATTAAGAAGAAATGTATTTATATAGTACTAACTATATACTAAGTAAAAATAATAATTTTGGTGCCCCTAAAAAAATGGTGCCCTGGGCTGCCGCTCCCCCTCAAGTGTCCTCTAGTCCAACTTTCCTAACATATTCACACATAATATTTTACATTATGCAATAATCAATAAACAATTCATATGTTATATCCAAGATAAAATGGTTCAAGAATAACTGAGTTCAACAACCAATTATCATTTTTTCAATTTTAAGAACAATATTTTTTGTGAAATGTATCAAATATGAGGGATGTTATATCAAGCGAAATACATTTTGACGAGAATCTCACGAAGGTGTATTTTAACACAATTTTGCTCACATTTTAATCCAGATTTTGCGTCATTCATGCAAGTAGTGGTACATGTGTAGCAATTTACACTCTCGAGATGATTTCGTGAAAAAACTTTTGCTATACATATCTTTTCCCATCAAGTATTGTCTCGTATGTCGGGAAAATGTTAGATATAGTAAATCAATAACTACTGACACTAATCTCATATTTTTCTTATTAACCTTTGGATGTTAACTAACTGTTAATTAACTTGACACCACAGCCATTAATTAACCTTTACATATATATGTATATATATATTTGATGATTAAATGACGGTCAAGATGGGCTTAAATTAATTTGTCATCATGTGCTTCAAATAAACACTAGGGTTCCCACCCAATATTATCTTATATTTTGCTTAATGTTATTGACTTTTTCTTTCTTTTTTGAGCAAGTGATTTACTCTTTCCTATCATTCAAGATTGATAGTTTTTTTTTTCTCTCGTTTTTATTTTAACGCCTCAATCTTGAATAATATGAAAGGGTAATAACTTTCTAAAAAAAAAAAAAAAAAAAAAAAAAAAAAAAAAAAAAAAAAAAAAAAAAAAAAATAAAAAAAAAAGAAAAATAAAAAAAGAAAA
>Ga0228711_1010732_pt1 | contig 11934 bp, 10 predicted proteins | sample MedpolnodulmetaG_2_FD_177996 | JGI IMG/M metagenome (GOLD analysis project Ga0228711, IMG submission 177996) | Root nodule microbial communities from Medicago polymorpha collected in Santa Monica, California, United States - brown nodules | ecosystem: Host-associated > Plants > Roots > Nodule...
GTCACAACTGTCCAAAATCGCGTCACGATTTTGACCAACCGTGCCGCGATTTTCTCTAGGTAACCGTTGTGAATAGTCGCTTTCAAGGGAAACTTGGTGAGGAAGTAGCCTAATCGTGTCACGATTTTCCATCTCATGGATCCTTGCTCCCGGCCAACAAAATCGTGCCACGGTGCCTCAAATCGTGCCGCGATTTTAGGTTTCCTGCAAATCCAATTTGAAGCCAATATGCAACACAAAACTTATAACTCTTTTAGGCACCTCTAGTGTTCAAATTCATTTCTGAATATCATTTCTTTCTATTGCATCATGGTTATGCAATAGCGCATATGTACTAGCAACTGTAAAATTGCCACAAAATATTATCATCACCTAATTCAGCCGGTGATGGCAGAATCGAGTCAATCTTTTTTCTAACATCATTAGGCAGTCAATCTAGCATTTGATTATTCCAATTTCCGCTTGCATCAACCAATTCTGTTACTGTCATATGTTGCAGACCCGCGGGAATCTCATCCACTAAATAAGAAATTTTGTTGTCCACCTTAATCCAACTTCGATGCCAAGCTAATGCAGCCCTATCATTACCGATGGATCTATAATCAAATTGAGCATAGTTAGGCCACACTCTCACCAAAGGCTTCCAATGTGATGAGTCTGATGTTTTTGCTTTCCACTACTCTGCACCATACCGTGTTGTTCTCCGAATGCAGCTCCCAACCCAGCTTCATAAGGCACGCTTCATTTTCATAACATTGAGATTGCGCAACCCCAAACCTCCAATTTCACAGCATGAAAATTCTTCTTTTCATCCACATCTTCCCATACAAAAGCTCTTTGAGTTTTTTGAATCTCATTATTACAAGTCTTTGGAATAGTAATCTTCATTCTAGGTTTAATTATAACAATACTTAAAAATGTAATCAAGTTTTAATTAGACATTGTAAATTAAGTGGATCCATAATCCATTGGCACGCATCACATTACTAGTCATAAACATTTTACTACCACCCACATAAGTAGTAGTTTGTTCCTGCAGAGAGAGCAATAGTCCAAATGATAAAAACAATTACAGCAGTTATTGTTGATATCATAAGGACCAAATAAACACATAAAGCACATCCCATGACCAAGATAATCAAGTAGTTCCCTGGACCAACAGGTGGGTATTGAGAATAATGATGAGAAAAGTGATAACCGTGAAAACTAACAACAATCTCATAACAATGAGGTTTTTCTCCACAAACTTGTCACCAAGAAAACAAAAGCAATGACTCTCCGAAACCTTTTGTTTTCACTCACATAAGAGGGTTCTTGCAGAATAGCCATTGTTTGAGAGAAAAGGGTATGCTATTAAATGAATGAGAAAGCAGAAGTGTTCATTTATCGCCTAGGCACTAGTAATGGATAATGACATTGTACTCACTCCGTGGATATAAGGACGTACCTATAGTACATAGTGGAGGAAGAAAAAATGGATGTCAAGAACCCTAATGTGAATCTATTCGGACACAATCTCATCATGATTCACGATTCATTATAATGAATTACTACCTAAACGGCTGATTACATTTTTTTTGTCAACTTTGAATAACCAACCTCTTTTCATTTGTCATTGAAATATGACTTGAATGTTGAAGTATTTTGAGGTTGGTAAATGATATATCAGCTTATAATTTTGTTACGTAACTTTCCTTTTTTTTTTTTTACATAAAAATGACATAATTTTATTGGCAGTGTTATAATTCACTATAAAATTCGATTCACCGTTAAGAGAAAGTCCTCGAGTTTTTTCGTTCCATTTCAATCTCAAGTTACAAACGTTATACATTTAAATCCTTTTGACAGATTTTCATTTGAGTCTGTCAAATATTTTCTATGTTTCCTTCTTCTTCTCAATGAGTCAAGCACCTAATTAACAAAAAGTAATGCCTATCTTGTGCTAAAAGAATCATTTGGAATCACTGTCGTGTGCTAAAAGAACAAAAGGCCTCAATTTAATGTTCTTATTCTTAATTTATGTTAATTGATTTATTGTTCAGCATTTTCAAACATTGATTCCTTGATCGTAGTTTTAATTAAACATTTTAAATTAAGTGAATCCGTTAGCACTTGTCGCATTACCACTACAAATAAAGCCATCACAAGCCCTAATTGTTAATATCAAAGATGAAAAATAGTAGAGAAATATTTGAAAGGTAAAACTCACTGTATTTAATATAAGAAATTAGAAATATAAAGAAACTACCATTTAACTAGATAACTAAAGGCTAAACTAAACTGAACTAAAACTTGAATATCTTCTAGGTCTTGAAGAAGCATAGCTTGATTGGCTAAAACTTGTTTTCCACAACATTCTTTATATCTTTCATCTGTTGAACCAAATCATTCCACCTTTGCACAACAACTATCAATATCCCAACCATCCAACTGACGGAAACAAGTACCGCAGTAACATTAGAAACCAGAAGCACCAATAACACACACACAACACATGACACGACCATCAAAACCATTGTTTGCACAAGGCAATAAACAGGTGGGTCTTCTAATAATACGGTTGCAATTATACCAAAGAGAAGAAAGATAACTATAAGAAGTAACAAAAGTCTCATAGCAAAGGGATATTTCTCGACCTTGTCACCAAAGAAATTTGTTATCTCCCCACCAACAAAAAGGATGAGTGCATAGAAGAGCCTAAATATCATGTCAGTGGTATATTTAAACCTTTTGAGACCACTCACACAAGTTGTAGGTTCATGTTTAAATATAGCGATTGCAGAGAGAGCAATTATGGAAATGATAGAAACAATTACAGGAGTAATAGATGATATCATAGCTGTCATTAACACACAGATAGCACACGTACCGGCCAAGATAATCACACATTCCACTAGTTCAGGAGGTGGAGATTCTAAGATGAGAGTGAGAATAATGATGAGAAAAGTGATAACTGTGAAAACTAACAACAATCTCATAACAATGAGGTTTTTCTCGACAAAGTTGTCACCTAAACCTGTTCCCTCTATATAAACAAAAGCCATGACTGCCCAAAAAAGTCGAATTATCATCTTGAAGACTCGCATATAACTTTTACTCTCACCAGAGAGTTCTTCCTGAATAGCCATTGTTTGAAAGAGAAAAGGGTTTGGTTTGTTTGTTTGAAGCACCAAATTTGTGAGAGAGGGTTTGTTATGTTAAATAAAAGAGAAAACAATGGTTTTATAGGAACGAATGATCGTAACAGATAATAAACTTCGCGCGCCTGGGAATGTTTTGTGTCAATCTATTTAATAACAATATAACAAAAAATTTTTTGAAACAACAATATAACACAATTTCATAATTATCATTTTTAAAACCGATAATCACCTTAATTTTATCTAGGTTAGCGAAAAGATAGGCATTCACGTGCTCGTTTTTCCGCTTTTTTAATTGCGCTAACGTTTGAAAATTATGAACGGTGTTTTTCTTAATGAAATTTTGATTTTGATTAAGACTAAAAAAAATATAAATGTTTGTTGTTTTCAAGTTATAAAAAATCAAACTAACCATGATTATCTATTTTAACAACATCGACAATAATACAATATAACAAAAAAAAAATCTAAATTCTTTTTTTAATGACACCAACAACAATTTTATTATTGAAAAAGTTGTTTAAGGGTATAATTGGAATGATGAAAAAGTAAGTATAAATATACTCATCTAGTTTATGACACTTTTTAAATGATAAAGGAAAAAAACATATATATTCATATCATGTTTGTTACATTTGTTTTAATATTTAAATTTAATCTTATCTATTTGTAACATGTGTTATTTGTATTGAAAATTAAGGGTATTTTTGAAAAGAAAAATTCAGTCCAAAAATGCTGAAAGAGATAGTTTTCTTTGTATGTAGTATAGATAATCACCTTAGAGCCCGTTTGTTATAGCCACTTTTTCATATATAGTTTTCTTTAAGGAAAAAAAAATCACTTTTTCAAAAAAATAACCACTTTTAAGTGTATTGCATCCGTTTGTTACAACTTTTTAAATAAATCATAATCTAAAAAAAAATCTAAAAACAACTTCAAATGAGAAGTTGTTAAGAGCGGCTTCTTAAAAAATAGATTTTTTTTAGACGAGAGAGAAAATATGGATCAAAATATTGAACTACTTTTGTAACCAAAAAATCGCTTTTATATAGTTGTATCCAAACAAATAAAATTATTTTTTAAACAAAAATTGATTTTTATTAGGGTAAACAAATACAAAATAGATTCTGATTTTTCATAAAAATCACTTTTATTTTAATCTGTAACAAACGGCCCTTAGTTATCCTTTCTAATATCACTAATTTGGTGGTTTTCATGGTCAATTTGCTATTAAATAATACTCCATCCGTTCTTTTTTATATGTATTTTTAGGTGAATTTTTCATTACTATTTAAGTGTCTTTTGGTATTTTAAGGGTACGATTTATCAATTATATCCTTTGTCAATTATTCTTATCTTTTTAAATAAAACTAATTAATACTAGCTATTTGGAAAACTAAAATTTGTTTTCTAAAATAAAGTTTTTTTTTTTAAACAAAGTTTAATTCTTCTTAAGTTGGTGGTAACTTGACTCCATGTAGTTTGTAATAATTGTTTTGGTTATTGAAATTTATCTCTATTTACCAAAAAAAAAGTTTAATTCTTGTTATCTTTCAATTTAAACAAAATTTTGATTAATGTGAAGTTGAAATAATTTTTATATTGACTTAAATAATTAAAAAGATGTGCACAATATTTAGAAAATTGACAATTTTTTGTTACGAGAGAGAGTGCGCAAAAAAGTAGAAATTTGTTGGAGAAAAAGATAACAATCGACAATTATTTGTTACGAGAAAAAGATAACATATTAAATTTATTGTAAAGATAAAGTGTGTGCAAAAAAAAAATTAGAAATTTATTGGTGAATTAAAATGAGAGTATAATAAAAAAAAAAGTGCAAAAATACTTATCGTTGATTTGGTGTTAATTTTCTATAAAAACACCTGAGAAGGAACGCAGAGAGTAAAAAAAGCAATAAATATATGGCCAAAAATATAAGAACACCGTTTATTCTACTATTTTATGTCATATGTATATGAAAGTAGTTTATCCTAATCTCTTTTAATATCTTGATCAGACTAATTTTGCTTAACAGCCATTGCAGAGAGAGCAATAACCCAAATGATAAAAACAAATACAACATTAAGTAACAGGTGGTAACACAAGTGTGAACAAAACTCATATAGCACATGCAATCACCAAAATAATCACATATTTCAGTAGACCATCAGGTGGGTATTGCAAGATGGTAGTGAGAATAATGATGAGAAAAGTGATAACTGTGAAAACTAACAATAATCTCATGACAATGATATTGTTATTGAAATTAACAGAAAAGAAAGGTGACTTTACATGCACAAAGAAAGGTGTGTGTTATTATCCCCACGTAGATGCCTCTCATAGTGGTGCTTATTTGTTACTCCCTTGGATCACTCTTTGAATTGGGTCTGTTTAGCTCATTACATAGAGAAAGTTGTTTTTTTGACATTAAAAACTTTCTAAAAACAGAAGTAAATACTTAAATGCCTCCATGGGTAGTTAGCTACCGTTGAGGACTCGACAACAGTTAACTACCAATTGTTCCAACGGTAGTTAACTACTGCTGATTTCTCAATTTATATTCGCGTTTTTTTCTTTGTAAATTTGCATGTGGATGACTTGCAAGCAGATTCGTATTCTAGATCCCTTGAGTTTTTATGCCTTAAAAGTCTTGCATTTTCCTTTTTTTTTGGAGAAAAAGTCTTACATTTTCCTATTGGTGAATGAAAAACTCAATTAAACTGTTTTAAAAAATAAATTTCTAGGTTGAGAAGAATGAACTTCGTGACGAGAAACAAAGGTTAAAGGCAGAGAAAGAGAAGAATAAATTTCTAAGTTGAGAAGAATGAACTTCTTGGCTTTGTTAGTTTTCTATGTATTTTCCGTTTGTATTTGGCTTATGAATACTTATGAATTAATTATGGTATTTTCCTGTAAATGTCAATAAGTTTTTTATCAGTCCTAATGGTTGCTACTGTGTTCTGATATAAATTGAGAATTCAGCGATAGTTAACTATTATTGGGGCCAGCAGTAGTTAACAGCTGCCGGGTCCTCAACGGTAGTTAACTACTATTGGAGGCATTTAAATATTTTACTTGTGTTTTTAGGAAGTTTTTGATATAAAAAAACGATGATCTTACATAGATGCATATAAACTATTGGCTTATAATCATTTTTGAGCTACAATGAATCTAAATTTGTTTTTGAGTGTAGCTGTTAGATAATATGTTATTGGATCTTTTATTATAATTGTATTCTTAGGTTTGCTATTCTTATAAACTATAGCCTTATTGTTCCTGATTCTCAATATACTGTATTGCTAACATATTTGCAATAATTGGTTTTAGGATCCAATCGCTCTAACACCTATTTTCCTATTTTCTTGGCAAAAATGGGGAAGGCAAGGGTTGAACCTCATACAACTACATAGTTTCGGGTTCGGGTTCGGGTTCGAACTCAAATAAAGGAATCTGGTCTAATAATATTGAAATTGTCAAGTTGAATTGGAATTTATCGACATTTAATTTATATATGTTACAATGCAGTGTCTTAGTTTTACGGCTTGCACGTGTAACAAATTTTTTTTACGTGCTTAGACTTTGAAGGATAAATGCACCAATGTTTTAATCTGTCTCCTATGATCGACCATATATACCTTCCAATTTGCTCATATCTCAATTTGCAATTTACTCCAACAAGTCGATTTCAATGTTCAGATTATTCCATGTCAAATCACTCATTCAAGATTTTCTTCATATTCTTTTTTCATTCCAAAAACTAAGATTATCTTCATATTTCACTAGACGCTATTAGATGTTTTTTATTTTTATTTCTTGACAATCTTAGTTTGGGTATAGGGGTCAAATCCAACCGTTACTTATTCTATTCAAATATGGCATATCATATAGTCATGGTTCTCCAACATGAATATTCTACCTCGTTCCAATTGTTCCAATGCCTAAACACAATTTTGTGGTGAAAGAACACGAAACACATAGGATTTTCATTCTAGGATTGGAGTACATTATTGGAAGAAAGACACATTAACTATTCACAAATACTAACAACATGCAGATTAAAAGTTTGGCTGAATTACACTTTTAATTCCTCATGTTTTTTTCCCTACATGTTTAACTTTGCTCTCAAGTGTTTTTTCGTTCTATTTTGATCTCTTAAGTTATAAAAGTTGTACATTTAGATGCTTCTGACTCTTTTCATTTGAGTCCGTCATATGTTTTCTAAGTTTCCTTCTTCTTTTTGCTGAGTCAAACGCCTAAGATCTCTTAAGTTATAAAAGTTGTACATTTAGATGCTTCTGACTCTTTTCATTTGAGTCCGTCATATGTTTTCTAAGTTTCCTTCTTCTTTTTGCTGAGTCAAACGCCTAATCACCAAAATGTAATGTCATGTAGAAAACATTTTATGGACTCAAATGGAAAAGTGATAGAAAGGTCAAAGTGTATTATGTTTGTAACTTAAGGAATTAAAATAAAAGATAAGAAACTTAATGGGACAAAATACAACTAAAAAAAACTTAAAAACCTGAGTAAAATATAAAAATAATTTGAGAGGTTAAAAATGTAGTTTAGCCTAAAAGTTTTTTAGGGTCATTCTCATGTTCCACAAATCGAGTGTTAACTCGTAAACTCGCCCGAGTTTACGTTTTTAGGTGGATAAAACGTGTTAACTCGGAGGTAAACTCGATTTTTAGTAAAATCGAAATGTTGGATGAGTTTGACCGAGTTAACACGTGTTAAACTCGGTAGACTCGATCGAGTTTACGTTTAAAAAACACTTTTTTTGTTTATTTTGGGCAAATTTTTTGGGCCATTTTTCTTTCAAAACCCAATTCTTTTTTCAAGCCTAAGATACTAAAATTAATGTTGAAGTTGATTCAAGGCATGTATTTGGTTCTAATATTGAAAACCTATCAAGTTCTTTTGTGAAAACTTCCACTCAAAGAAAGTCTTTAAAGAGAAAAATCCACCCTATCAAGTTCTTTTACCATATATGATTTGAGGGATAGAGGAACACGCCAATGGTTTTCCTTGATTTCATGAGCTATTTCCTTTTAAGTACTCAATTAGCATCAATTTCTTTAAAGACTTCTCTTGGTAGGGAGCATGTCAAGTATCTCTTCAAATGGTTGAAAACTTCCAACTCTGTTGAGGTAATGATTGTGTCTTTGAAGAATTTGTTATGAGTTCCTTCAATTTATTAGGGCTCAATATCTCATCTGAAGGAAAATATATGTCAAAATTAGTTGCTTGTGGCCTGACCTCAGTTGATGGACCTAAAGTTTTCCATGGAGATAAATTAAAATTTAGAATGAAACTTAATTTCAATATTTTTGTTAGGCCTACTCTATATCTATAGAATAAACATTTCTGAATTATAGAATGTTAATACTCTGCAATTCTAATTTAGGTTTTAAATTGTAAAATTTAGCATCAAGGGCAACAGAGGTCTCTAGAATCACATCGCAACTACAATTACGACTGCATATGTCACTAGTATAAAAAACACTTAGTAGCTCAAGGATTTTAAGTGGGTGGCTATCCACATGACTTAAAAAGTTGGGTGTTAGGGAAATTTTTAACTTCAAATGATATTAAATTGTTTGACTCAATTTAAAAACTATTTATTAAAAGTAAGCCAAAATTCAAAGTGCCAAACCAAATGTAAAGTGCCAAAGTGCCCCTCCTCAAAAATTTCACTTTTCCATTCTCCCTCCTTCGTGAAACCCTTTTTCCCCTTTTCTCTTTCAACTTCCCCTTTTCCCTCCTTCGTGAAACCCTTCCACCATTCTCAATCGAACCACCGTGAACCCCTTTTCATCCTCCATTCTCAATCGAATCCAGTCTCTCTCCATTGTTGTTTCTCTCCATTCTCTACATCTTCACTGTCTCAAATTTCAGCTCAAAAAGGTACCAGAACTCAATCCTCCATCCTCCATTCTCAACTGATTTAAATTAAAGGATTTTAAATGGGGTGAACCGATTTAAATTAAAAGATTTTAAATCGGGTAAAGGGTGAAGACTTAAAATCAAAGACAGTTTTTTAAAACGGTCACCTATAAGTCGGATCATGAACCGATTTAAAAAGTCATTTTCACCCCATTTAAAAAGTGTTTTATGTACCGGTGTGTCTACAACTTTTTGTAATATCGAGAATCATAATAACTTTAGAACATTATTCCAATGGTTCATGAGAATAAAGAGTGCTACCATAATAACTTTAGAACATCATTCCAATGGTACATGTTGCACTATGTTTTCGACCTGTTTGTACTCGACGTGGATATGGATATAACCTTGAACCACCTAAGATAGGTCTAAAATGTTTCGAATCAATTTATCGTAGATTCTATCCCATTGTTTTCTCTCTCTCTCTATTCGATTACCTCTCAATTTATCAAGCTCTTCCTTTCTTAGTTCTAATCAAGCTCTAGTAGTCATATTCATTCACTGTCATGATTTATCAAGTGCACCTCTAGTAAACTCGTGGCAGAATTGAGTCAATCTTCATTCTAACATCATTAGGCAGCCAATCTAGCATTAGATTATTCCAATTCTGCTGCTGTCATATGCTGCAGACCCGCAGGATTCTCAATCCAACTATGATGCGCAAGATAATCTATCCCTACCATTACCAATGGATCGATGATCAAATTGAACATAGTTAGGCCACACTCGGACCATCGTCTTCCACAGTGACGAGTCTGGTGCTTTTGATTCTGCTATATAATCTTTCCATATTGGCTCTATTGTATTTCCCTTCCATTACTCTGCACCATAACGCGTTGTTTCCTGAATGCAGCTCCCAATCCAGCTTCATAAGACACGTCTCCTTTTCATAACTCCAATTTCTTTAGGTTGTATAATTGTTTCCTTTTCACAACATGAAAATTCTTCTTTTCATCATCATCTCCTCATACAAAAGTTCTCTGAATTTTCTGAATCTCATTATTACAAGCCTTTGGAATAGAACTTGATCGTCATTCTGGTTTTAATTATAACAATTCTTCAAAATGTAATCAAGTTTTAATTAATCATTTTAAATTAAGTTAATTCCTTAGCTCGCGTCACAATACTAGTAAAATATAAAGTAATCACAATCTCTAATTGTTACATATAAAAGATAAAAGATATTAGTAGAGGAATTGAAAGGTAAAATTCATTCATAGCAATTAATATAAGAAATTACAGATACTGTTGCAATAAACTAACATTAACTAGAAAACTATCATAAAATAAACTTGTGTACGGATCCATAAGGTCTTGAAGATTGATGGACTAAAACTTGTTAATTTGCCACAACATTCCTTACTTCTTTCATCTGTCGAACTATGTCGGTCCACCTCTGCAAAGCAACAATGGATATACCAACCATCCAAACGATGAAAACAATTACAGCAGCGAGTGTAGAAACCAGAGCCACCAAAAGCACACAAACAGCACATGACATGACCATGAAAACCATAATTTGCAGTAGACGAACAGGTGGGTTTCGTAATAGGTCTGGAATTATAACGATGAGAAAAGTGATAGCTAGAAGAATTAACGAAAATCTAAAACTAGTAAAGAGATGTTTCTCCACTAAGTTGTCACGATAATGAACTATAATGATGAGAAAAGTGATAACTGTGAAAATTAATAACAATCTCATGACAATGAGATTTTTCTCCACAAAGTTGTCAGCAAAACCTGTTATCTCCACATAAACAAAAGCCAAGAGTGTCAAAAAAAGTGAATACATCGTGGTAAAGAGTTCCATAAAATTTTTACTTTTAGTGATATGAGAGGGTTGCTGCTGAATAGCCATTGTTTGAGAGAGAAAAGGGTTTGGTTTGGTTTGTTTAAAGCATCAAATTTGTGTGAGAGGGTTTGTTAAATAAAAGAGAAAACGGTGCTTTTATAGAGGGCTATATACTATGGATAACCTTGCACTCCTTGAATAAAGGAACGTACATAACAACCTTGTGTACGGGAATGTTAACAAAATGAGTCATGCACAAAGGACACACTATCTAGATCCTTCTTCTATGCTCATGCGGCCTCACAGTGCTTAGTTGTTACTCTTTTGGATCATTCTTCTATTATTGTGCGTTCACTTCAATTTTTTTAAGAAAAACTTGTAACAAACCTACTAAATTTATGTAAATAGTTCTCTTAAAACAAAAATTATGCAAGTGGAAATTGTTTTTTTTTTTTTTGTCCGGGGTTCGAACCCTAGACCTTGCATGTTTTTACGCATTGTTCTTACCAACTGAGCTAAGCTCGCGGAGACGCAAGTTTTAATTGTTTGGTTTTATTAAGATGAGACACTTTTTAAAAATTCTAAATATATAGTAAGTTATTTTAATGCATTTATTTAAAAAGTCAAAGATGTCAACTTTCAATGCATTGAACACACATAGTTTATGTCATGCTAATTTCTGCTCTTAATTTGTGTCCTAAGGGCACAAGTTAAGAACTAAAAGAGGAAATAAAAAATAAATTTTGCATTGAGAAAAAAACATTTAATTAAACCTTTTAGATGTTAAATGCACAATTTTCAATACTATATTTCTATATTTGATTTTGTTAACATGTGCCCTTAAGGGTCCGTTTGGTTCGAGAGTTTTGGAGGGGAGGGGAGGGGAGATTTTTAAATAGAAGTGTTTGGTTCAATTTTTAGAAGGGGAGAGGAGCGGAGCAAATCTTTTTAAAATTTGATTGCATTGCCATAATTATCCTTAAATTAATTTCAAATCTCAATATTAACATTGTAACAACTTTTATTATTATTAGATTATATTATCTTTGTAACAAT
>Ga0228711_1010733_pt1 | contig 11933 bp, 7 predicted proteins | sample MedpolnodulmetaG_2_FD_177996 | JGI IMG/M metagenome (GOLD analysis project Ga0228711, IMG submission 177996) | Root nodule microbial communities from Medicago polymorpha collected in Santa Monica, California, United States - brown nodules | ecosystem: Host-associated > Plants > Roots > Nodule...
TTCTACCTATTCATTTTCCTAAGCTTCATTATAAATTGGATTTCACCTCCTAATAAATGGGCTTTCAATTTCGGCCCATTATTATTTAGGCAATTTTCTAATGTTATGTTTTTATTTAGTACTTAGTACTTTTTCTTATTCCGCGGCTTCGCCGCGCTGTATCGCGCGGCGAAGCCGCGCTACCCGTGCTATAGCACGGGTAGAAACACTAGTTATTATATTTAAAATATAATAAAAGTTAGTTTTTATTTTAATATATTTGATTCAAAATTTGTAGTGAATACATCACGACTCATTTTTACTTACAATTTATAAAGGAAGAGAATAGTTAAACAAGAATTGGCTTATTCATTCGAGTTTTTGTTGTCAAAATTATTATTTGTTTTTTAAGAAAAACAAAAGTGTACCTTTTGTTATGAATAGTCGGCAGGGGTTTTAGTGTGGAGTCCTCTGGTATTTTCTCAGAGGAGTCTCTTTCTGTAAGAAGGTCACTGCGTAGGGACCCCTTTGAACCCTAATAATTTCCAGTGAAAATTTCACTAGGAAGAAGAAGAAGAAGAAGAAGCTGAAGCTGAAAATGCAGAATCATAGGCTGAAGCAACAGCAACATCAGCATCAACAACAGCAACAACAACAAGCTATGATGCAACAAGCTGCTCTTCTTCAACAACAGTCTCTCTATCACCCTGGTCTCTTAGCTCCACCTCAGGTTGGTCCATATTCATCTCCATTTCTTCGATCATCTTCTCTTTTTTCACTGTGTTGATCTTATAGCTTTGCATTTTTTGTTTATTAGGGATTGCACTAAACACCTAGGGTTTTGTACTTTGTTGCTAAATTTATTTTTAAATTTTTATTTTTTTTCAATTTAATTAGAAAATTGGGGTAATGGGTTTGATTTTTAGTGGGTGTTTGGTTTTGTTGAAAAAATTGAATTTTTTTTAGTGGGTGTTTGGTTTTGATGAAAAAAAAAATTGATTTTTTATTTACTGGGATTTTGGTTTTGATGAAAAAAAATTAATTTTTTTAGTGGGTATTTGGTTTTTGATGGAAAGAAATTGAATTTTATAGTTGGTAGTTGGTTTTGATGAAAAAAAATTGAATTTTGGAAGTTGAATTGTACCATTCCATTATTTTTTGTATGAGTTACGGTTGTTAATTTTTCTGGGTTTTCATCAATTGAGTAGAGGTAGCTGAAATATTAGAAAGTTGTCATTTTTGTGTGTTTGAAGTGAGAAATGGCTCTGAAATTGTGTTTGAGGTGTTTTATTTTATATATGTGGAAGCTCACTTGGTAAAGAAGCATTTTTGTAGGAGTCGTGAGCAATGAGTACCAGTCTATTTAGTAACATGATTATTAACATGATGTGGTTGGTGTTAATGTAACTATGGAAATTTATTAACAATGTTAATTTTTTTTCCCTTTTTGTGTTGGCATTAGTGTATAAGCTTGCAATTGATATATAGTATTGTTTCCTTTGGGGTTTAGTTGGGAAAGGAATCCACATGGCTTTCGAGTTAATGTCTGGTTTGTTTGATGCAGCATTGAATTTGACTTAGCCAGATAGGAGTTTTGTTTTCTTACTGCTGTAGTTTAGTTTGTATTCAAACTGTGGATGTGTTGTGTTGGGTGCAATAAACCCAATTTTAGTTTAGTTTGTTATTAATATCTGGTATTGTTTCCTTGGAGGTTTAATTGGGAAATGAATTTACATGGTTTTGGACTTAGAAATTACTGTCTTGTTTGTTTGATGTAGCAATGAACCTGATTAAGTCATATTAGGGTCCGTTTGATTTGCAAAAGGGTAAGTACTGGACAAAACGGTACAAACAGTACAGCACAAACCATTAAAGTACTGAACAATTTGTTGTCTTGTTCGATGTTTGATGGACAAGGACAGCGCGAATAAAATAAAGTGAAATTTACTACAACACCCTTTATGAATCTAAATATTATTAGGGTAGAAAGAGACTGGAGAGAGTCGGGAGAGAGAGAGAGAGATAGAGGTGGGAGAGAACGAGAGACGTGAGATAGAAGAGTGTGCGTGTGTGTGTATGTGTGTGAGAGAGAGAGAGATAAAGGGGAGAGAGAGGAAGGAGATATGAGAGAGTGAAAATACGAGGGAAAATGTTTGAGTGGAAAGTAAAAGGGTATTTTGGTATTTTAGATAACTTGTCCTTGGGAAAAAAGTTGTCCAGTGGTTTAGCGAAGGACATGAATCTGAACTTTGTCCGGTCCCTTGCTCCCCATTTTGTCCTGTCCCATGAACAATTTTATAATCAACCAGTACAACTGAAGTTGTGATGTCCAGTCCCTTACTTTCTGCAAATCAAACACCCCCATAGGATTTTTGTTTTTCCTACTGTTGTAGTTTAGTTTGTATTCGAACTGTGGATGGGTGTGTTGGGTGCCCTGGACTCATTTTCATTTTCTTCTATTAGGCTTAGCAGTGAACTCTTTTATGCGTTTTTTTGTCTGTTATTGTTTCGGTTACGTGCTTTCTTTCTCCCCATTCACTCTAGTTAATGTTTCTCATGCTAACTGTATTGATAGATACAACACCAATATTCAATCTTGATTTGGCCTCTTTTTCTTTTCATTTTTTCTTTCCTTTTTTCTTCTTTTTTACCTTTTCATTTTGCAGATTGAACCAATTCCAAGTGGAAATCTGCCTCCTGGTTTTGATCCAAGTACTTGCCGCAGTGTGTGAGTTTTGTCTAGACATTTTTTCACCTTTTAGTTTTCTATCTTATCCCTCATTTTCCTTCTTTTGTTTTATGATTGTGACGTGGACAAGCTTAGACACCGTTTCCTTAATTTTATCTTTTATTTAGTTTTCAAGTTATAAGCACTTGAGTTTCTGATCTTTTACATATCACCTAAGTTTATATCTTGCGACACGTGAAATCAGTTCTGTTGTATTAAACCATGTTACTTCTTGCTAGTCTTACTTGAATTAATTAATCGTAGCCTAATTGTTTGTTTCTTCTCTTCTTTTTTAAATTTTAGCGTTTTTATCTTTGAGAAAATGCAGGTATGTGGGCAACGTCCATACACAGGTAACCGAGCCACTTCTGCAAGAAGTTTTTGCGGGTACTGGCCCAGTTGAAGGGTGTAAACTTTTTAGGAAAGAGAAGGTATGTTTTTGTATATACATATGTCTTTGTCTAATATATTGATTTAAAGTACTAGATAAAACTGTAGCTTTGTATTTGACATCTTATGTCTCTCTTTTGCAGTCATCCTATGGATTCATTCATTACTTCGATCGCAGATCTGCTGCTCTGGCCATATTAACTCTCAATGGAAGGCATCTGTAAGTGCAGTTCTTCTATAATTGTGTTAGGTTAGTTTGGATTTACACTCAGTTCAATTCAATGGTTTGTAGATTCGGGCAACCTATCAAAGTTAACTGGGCATATGCCAGTGGTCAAAGAGAGGATACATCAGGTTAGTTCAGAGATAATTATAAGATAGATATGTTTTGAACAAATCATTTTGGTGAATATATTGTATAATATGTTTCTTTGAATTTGCAGGCCATTACAACATATTTGTTGGTGACCTCAGTCCTGAGGTTACCGATGCTACACTTTTCGCATGCTTTTCTGTCTACCAAAGTTGTTCGTAAGCTTCATTCTCCTATGATTTCTTAGTAAAAATAGCATCCATTTTATATATTTGGAATTGGAGCAATCTTCATTTATTCAAAATGGGAAAAAATGTGTTTGTGCTTCTATATATGTGATAATGGTGCATTGCATACTAAACAACTTTGTTGGTGACTTGGCATGGCTCACTAACTTTATCTTTTTGATGGTTTCAGAGATGCAAGAGTTATGTGGGATCAGAAGACTGGGCGTTCAAGGGGATTTGGATTTGTTTCATTCCGTAGCCAGCAGGTCTATTTTTGTCTTAAAATCTTAATTTGTTTTGGGGTAAGAAACTTTATGTTGTTTTTGACTTATATTTTTTTGTCATTTTGCAGGATGCTCAAAGTGCTATAAATGATTTGACCGGTAAGAAACTTGTCATTGACATAGCAACCTTATTTTATTTCAGCCAAAGTCTCCATTGACTTTTTGTTAGTAAAACCGAAACAAAACCATCGTCTCAGTTCAAAGGAGTTGCACATTAGGTTCTTTTGTATGAATTGATTTTGACTTCCTATGGTTAATTATTTTAAAAGTTCATGATGATAAATGTCCTATATATATTTTTTCAGCATATCTACTTCTGGTGATGCACTGTTTAATTGATTATAGTTCATATTATTTTCACTTATGATCGAGGAATAATGATGCCCTGTCTGTGCCTTTCAGGTAAGTGGCTTGGAAGTAGACAAATACGCTGCAACTGGGCAACAAAAGGTGCTGGCGGTATTGAAGAGAAGCAAAACTCAGACAGTAAAAGTGTGGTGGAACTAACAAATGGTTCATCTGGTGAGTAAATTATACCATAGTTCCTGAAACAATAATGGATGGTTGAATCAAGTACTTTCACATTTAACTTCTATATTTCTTGATTTAAAAATAGATATGGGGGGGCTTACTAAAACTTTGGTGTCCTCTTTTTACCCTTGACCTAAAGATTTTTAGGTGATTAAACTTTTAAAAAGAATTGTGTTCATAAAGACATCTGTTTACTTAGTTAACAGATGGAATACTAGATATTCAATTAACCAACATTTTTTATCCTACAGAGGACGGTAAAGAGATATCTAGCAATGATGTTCCTGAGAACAATCCTCAATATACAACTGTTTATGTGGGTAACCTTGGATCAGAGGTAAGAAACTTAGTTTATATCTATTTTTCAATCTATGGTTTGAACAAAATTAGTTCATCCGGCAATAGTCTATTGATAATTTTCCAAGCTTATTTTATTTTATGGCGCAACAAAAGTAATGTTTTGAAACCCATTGGTCCATAACCAATATTTGTATTCCTTCACCTGTTTTAGCTTTTTGTTTTATTCTCCATTTCTACTTTGGCCATTATGTTAGAGATGTATCAAGACTTTAGCTTTTAAATTTCCACCTTTTGATTTTACAATATATGTGATGTTTACTTGTGAGCTGTATCTTTGAAATCTGTGCGGAAGTTGCTGTTTCCATTTTGATCATTATGACCTTTGGTGATTCTACAGGCGACACAGCTTGATCTCCATCGTCATTTCCATGCTCTTGGGGCTGGTGTGATAGAGGAAGTTCGCGTCCAGCGTGATAAAGGATTTGGGTTTGTGAGATATAGTACTCATGCTGAAGCAGCTCTGGCAATTCAGATGGGAAATGCCCAGTCTTATCTCTGTGGCAAATTAATTAAGGTGTGTTTTTCACTTTTGATATCACTGTCTCACTGCTAGTTGCTATGTAGTTTCATCTTCGTTTTGTTTTATGTTGAATATTGTTGATATGTGTACCTGTCTCAAACTCAATTATTCCTTAAGGTGATTGACATGCTTTCATCACCTGTGCTCAGTGAAATATACACGACTTATCATCTTTATTCATGAATTTGATTTGTACCGGTCTCATTGCCTCTGACTATTATTGTGTTTAAATATAGTGTTCTTGGGGAAGCAAGCCCACTCCACCTGGAACTGCTTCAAATCCTCTTCCTCCACCTGCTGCTGCGCCTCTGCCAGGCCTATCCGCAACAGATATTTTGGCATACGAGCGGCAGCTAGCAATGAGCAAGATGGGTGGAGTTCATGCTGCGTTGATGCATCCCCAAGCACAACATCCTCTTAAGCAGGCTGCAATTGGAGCAAGCCAGGCGATATACGACGGCGGGTTCCAAAATGTTGCTGCTGCACAGCAAATGATGTACTACCAGTAATATAATAATTCTCTTGATGTGCTATCTATCTGCATGCATATCTATTATTCTGCACATTGGTTGGTGTTAAAAGTAAAACTCTAGGGAGCTATTTTTCTTTTTTCCTTTTAAATTAAATGGTGGTGAGGTAGTTTCCACTACCAAATTAGATTAAACATTTGTATGAGTTTGTATCATGTATGCGGTTTTCTAGTTTGTAGTCATGAGTGTTTTTTATGATGATTTTAAGAGATGTTTTCATCTCGCCCATTTGGGTTTTATTGTTACTATTATGTAATGATTTATTATTAGTGTCATTATCATCCTATATCTTATTGTTGTTATATATTATCAGTTAGTATTTTAATCAACAAGCCTGGTAGTAGTGTGATATGCATGTGATAATTGATTGGTACAAGTACAATACAACTCACAACGCATGATCCTTCCCATCTCTTCAATAATGACATTACATTGCATAATCAAGTCATACAAGTACAATTGGAGTTTAAAACATTTCAGATAAAATTGATTAATTCCTTTTTTTTAGACCAAAATTGATTATGTGATGAAAAAGGATGAGAAAAAAGTGGGACAATTTTTTTTTGTTGAGAAAAGGGACAAAATATTATGAGCGAATGGTTTGTATTTTTTGCGAAAAAAATGTTTCTTTAATTTTGAATGTTTGTTAACATCTTCTAAAGACTCTACTGAGATTAATCTAGTTGGTAAAGAGGTAGTTCATATTCGTCAATAGCGTGATTTTGTACAATTACTAAATGTAATTTCTTCTTGTTTTAAATTTAAAAATTACGTCATTTTTGTTTTGTACATTTTTTTTTTGTTAACTACAAAACAAGTTCATTGGCGTGAGAGTTTACAAGAAAATTGATAAGTACATTACTACCCTCCAAGAGGACAAGAAACTACTAAAAAATGCAAAAATGAGCAAGACCGACATTAATGGTATTCAGTTAGCATTACAAATTGCACCATCTTTTACATCTCTACCTCGCTATTTGAATTCATTTGAAATTGTGTCGTCAAAAAGAAGAAAGAAGGTTTTCCTTCAAGTAAAAGTTCATTATAAAAATTTTCATCAAAAAAAAAAAAATAATCATAAATTGCAGGGATGGGGTGTCTAAACAAACATGATATTCAATATTTATCTTCAAAAGGGGCTTGTTTGTGGCTTTAAACGCCCCCCCACAAGTGGATGGTGACCCCGCAAGTGGATGGTGAGATTGAACCTCTCAGATTAATTATTCTTTGGGTTGGATATCGAATTTTGATATGATGAGTCTGACGTTCTATTTTAACTAAGTTCATAACCTTCAGTGTAAGTTTTATTAAGAGACAAGCGAACGTGGCTCACTTATTAGCCAGGGCAATGCTCACTCAATAGCTAGGGCAACATTGTCCATGGGCCATGGCCAATCCCATCCTTTTTGTCATCCTCCACATTATATTGTTGGTATTATTATGAATGAAATAAAATGCCCCATTGAACTATTAAAAATTTAATATCTGTAGTACGATGAAAACAAATAACAAAACAGCGTGAAAACATCAGAACCATTTTGTAATTGAAAGTACACGATGAAAAACAATTTTCAATCCCAAATAAGCCTTTAGCTATACCAGGAAAAATTAACATAATAAATACTTTCATAAAAAATGATGTACCCATCATTTTCATTCAAACAACTGAACAAGAAACTCTGACGATTGTATAACGTTGTTTGGAACATGATACTAAAATGAAATTAGCCAACATCTAACATGGACCAATTTTGTATTCTCTTAAAACTAGTTATGCCTCATTCCACATACTAGAGATTGAACATAGCATTATCTCTAATTTAAACTCTCAATAAGGTGTAAAACCAACTTTACAGTCTCAATAATAGCTTAAAAATAACAAAATAATTAACTCATGAAACATTAACTCGATTAAAACGCATGAAAAATGTCGAACATGAGAGTGAAAATTAGTCCTTTTCCAACCTTGCAATATACTTGTCATAGTATTGCCCTGCTTTCTCAAGGTCTCCAAGCTCAGTGTAACAATCAGCAATTGCCCCAAAAGCTTCTGTGCTCCCAGAGTCTTCTCCTTCTCTTTCAGAGATGGACAAAACCATCGAATGGTATTTAACAGCATCCCGGTACTTTCCTTGTCTTTGCAACGAAGCTCCTGTAATATAAAATATGCAAATATTCTTATGGTTTGCTTGACTTGACTTATTTGAGCTTATCTACTGATATATGTATTTGTCTGACTATTTGGGAGAGCTTATTTACTTTATATTTTGTTATAGAAATTTAGCTTTACATAAACACTTAAATGAAAATCATTTATTTATACTATAAGCACGTAACTAAGTTGTTTACCCCACTATGTCCTTAAATGCCTCTTGTGAACTTCTTCACTCATTTAACACACACAGAGTCTAATGTTGATTGTGTAGAAACCTTCAAGAAAACACACATCGATAAGCAAAATAAGGAAGATTACATACCTAGACCCCTAGCCGCTTTTTTCTCCTCAATAGGATCCTTAATATTCTGTGCAAGCTCGAGCGCAGTTTTAAACTCCGTGAACGCTCTATCCGGCTGTTGATTCCTTAGAAAATTCTTTCCACTTTTTAATTTCGATATTAGCTCCTGCTTCTTTGGGTCAACAATAATATCACTCTCAGCTATCCTACCACCACCGATGGGAGCATAACTCAAAGTGGGAGCATAGGACTCGATTTTTGCTTGCTTCCTTAAAGCTGCGTTGATCTGGAGTAATTGCTCATTTAACCGCTGTAATTCTCCTTTCCTTTGTCTCGCAACCAACCCTATCAGATCAATAAATTCAGGAAAAGGATGAGATATCACTTATCCATAAAAAGTACAAATAAAATGCAGCGACCACAATTTAGTAAAAGTGCCAGTTTAACTTGTGATATACAGATATCAGATATTCAAGGACACAAGCCACCTTTATTTATTTGTTCACTTCTAAAATTTCTACCAATGCATGTTTCTGCTGCTTTCTAGTCAAGTTATATACTTCATTAAAAACATTGAAGACAACCTAACTAGTAAACACTAAACACGTAGGGATTTCAAAGGCCTACATGCTCCACGTAGCGAAATATCTTAACTTCTAAACTAAACTTGTGTACTTCAAGATTTTTAGTTGCAAACGAAATAAATTTAAGTGATACGCTACTCCTATATTAATACAACCGATGAACCAATTAAATCCACAAGTAAAAAAAAAGTTATAAAATCTGATGCAACTAAATGAAGTTTTAGTCTTAAAGCACTTGGGTTTTGAAACATTCATGAGCTAATTAATATAACTGTATATGTAATCTAATAGTACCTTACCTCCCACAGTGGCTCCAATGAGGGCTACTGCTAGCAGTATAGGCATATTGAACATAGAGTTATCCGCCTCACATGTTTCGGCTAAAGCTTTACAAGGCATAGAGAACATCAAAAAATTGCTCGCAAGAAACGGCAGCAAATGGAATCTTTTTGGCATGTCATCCTGATAAGGCAACCATTTTCAGTCATAAATCACAAAACAAAGAAAAATATGCCAAAACAATCGTTTGTAAAGATATTGGCACAAAATAGTATACACAGTTGATAGTTTCCAAAGCAGGATTTTAGATAAGGGAGCGTAATAAAAAATTTAAGAGTAAATCGACATTTCCGTCCCTAATGTGCGAGGCAGTGTCACTATAGTCTCTAAATGTATTGAAATTACAAAAGCATCCCTGAGTGTGTCTTCTGATAGTAATTTCATGGACTAAACTGATTAACTAAAGACATATTTGAATATCAAACTAACTAATGAAATACACATCTAAGGACACTCAAATCTTTAAACTTCCTCATTTCACTGCAAAATTACTTTTGAAACTATAGTAACATTTTCACAGTAAAAATTTCAAGTGCATAAGATTACCTTACAGTTTGAACAGTGAAGCAAGGTTGGAAATTCAGAAGACCGGTCAAAAGTATCTTTCAAGAGTGGCACAACCTTGTCCACTTTTAAAGAAAGACAAGTGAATTTTCCTGATTCATTCAACAAGTCCAACCTCATGTGAGTATCACTGTCTCATAATAAGTTGCACCATATCACACCACAGCACACATTTTCATTGTTTTGACAAAACTTAACTAGTTTCCATAAGGTGTGCCGGTAAAGAAAAAGATAAAAGAAACTTAATTACACGCATATAGTATAAACACTTATCACTTGAGTGCTTAATGCTTATGTATAAGTTATTTCTATAACAAAAGATAAAATAGAGTCAAACTATTTTTGTATAAACTATAAGTTTTTTTCATAAGCTATCTTGGAGAGCTCATGGAAATAAGTTGAAAACAGCTCATGGACATGTCATAAGTTGTTTCCACAAGCTTTCCCAAACAGTCTCACAAGTGTTTATGACATTATATAAGCTCAAATAAGTCAATCCAAATATGCCCTTGGTTGATGAACTAGATGCTAAAATCATAGTTTTTTTCTTCTTCTTAAGAAACTAACAAAATAATAAAATGTAATCATGAATTGCATAAAAACAGAAAAAGGGTTCAACAAAATAACAGTTTCAAAGTCTTGTATATGATGAAAGTTATGATTTTGAGTGTCATTTTGAAGGAACAAGAAGAAGGACCATAGTAACTAACCTGAAAGGTGAAGGTTGGTGTTGTTGGAGCAGAATTGAGGAAGTGGGGTGTGAGGACGAGAGATGAAACAAGAACAGCGTACAACAACCGCCATTGCTCTCATTTGTTTTGCAAAGGTTGTTGTTCTGTTCTGAGAGGATAAATGTTGGATTTTTTGGGATAACAATGATAATCCTTGGATTGTGTTTTTGTGTACTGTTGATAGATTATGTTATGGATTATTACAACTTATACCATGTGTCAGGACATAGATTTCTTTTACTACTACTTTATTCTTATTATGCTTTTGTGTTTATTTTACTCACAGGGCTATATTAGTCTCGGTACAAACTTATAAGCCAAAGCATCAAAAATATGCGGGTACCCGCATAAGGACTGAAATGGACGAGGAGGTGGTAGAGAGGACTCCGACACCGAGACGGTATGGATTGTGTCGGCATACCAGTCATATTAGGAGAAATTGTCCGAGTATAAATAACCGATAGTTAATAACGTTATGTATTATTTGTTCAAATAAATTAATATTTATCATGTTTTTTATTTATCATTATTTGTATTTTAATTATATATATATGTTGTTGCTAAAAAAACAAAAAAACGAAAAAAAAAATAAAAAAATAGTCCCGCCAATTGGAATGGCGGGAACGAACAAAAAAAACTAAAAAAAAAAGGTCACATCATGCTCAGTCTGTCACGAGCTGACACATGTCAGGAAGGGGCTCATTCCCGCCATTTGAAACGGCGGGAATGAGGAAAACGACAAAAAAAAACTCCAAAAAATAAAAGTGGGTCATTTTAGTGATTAATTTTCAAAGGGGGTCAAACTTAAATATTTTTTTGGCATTAGGGTCAGAAAAGAAAAAAAATGGAAGAAGACATCGAGCAGCTGACCTCTGTCTGTCTTACTTTCTTTCATTATTGTTCTCAAACCCTTTTCTACTTTCCCTTCATTTCCAACTTCACACAAATAATCTCAAGTTGATGGAGCCAGAACCAGCAAACTCTGTGGCTAGCAATGGTGGCAGCAACTCGTCAAATCTTGCGCCGGTGGCACCTGAACAATCCGGCGAAGGTTTACCTTATGCGCCGGAGAATTTTCCGAACCCCGGTGACATGTGGCGGTGGAAATCCGGTAAGAGGATTTCAAATAACGGTAACTATCGAGACCGGTATTTGTATGTTCCTCATCGTCTTGCTGCAAACCGAACCTCGATTATATTTAAAAGCAAGCTTTCCGTTGAACGCTATGTCAAAGAAAAGTTCCCTGATGTTAATATTACTGAATTCTTCGATTCATTCATTTGGTCCATTCCTTCTGGTCTTCCAGGTCTGTTTCGTTCTTATACTCTTTTTCTACTGACATTGACACTGATAATTTATTTGAGAAAATCACACATTTTTGTGTAATCACATGTATC
>Ga0228711_1010734_pt1 | contig 11932 bp, 8 predicted proteins | sample MedpolnodulmetaG_2_FD_177996 | JGI IMG/M metagenome (GOLD analysis project Ga0228711, IMG submission 177996) | Root nodule microbial communities from Medicago polymorpha collected in Santa Monica, California, United States - brown nodules | ecosystem: Host-associated > Plants > Roots > Nodule...
TGCTTCCTATCTCTCCATTTCCAAATCCACTTTGATCTAATATTCAAAAAATACCCATTAGACTAGAAGTGAAAACCAGAACACAATATAAAATAAAATGTAAACACAAAATAAACTATGACGAGTAACACTTATATGTAGTCACTATCCTAAATATAAATCATTCGATACATTGAAACATAACTTGTAAAAGGTGAAATAGACAACAATTTAATAATGTAGTTGTAATACCCCGCATGTAAAAATTCAGTATCATATATTTTATCTTTGGAAATTTTAAAAAAGAAGGGTAAAAAGGTAATTGCGCATGAGAATTTTCCGGACCACGTCATATTATTTTTTCAATGAGTTACAGGGGATGGAGTATACCGCTTAAATCCTAATGACATTTTATAGCTTAATTAAGCTTTAGAAGGATGCACAGAGGGTAAAATGGTCTTTTCCCACAAAGGGTGTATATAAGACAAATTATATAAATTTTCTACAAGTTTCTACACTATTCTCTCATTGGAAAAAATCTGGATTTTTCCTTCCTCCCCCTCTCTAGCACACGTCCTCCCTCTCTACTTCACCCCAATTCATCAAAATTGATCAAATTTTTCCATGGAATCATCAAATCATGCTACAAAGGAGTTCCATGTAGAGTTTTAAGCAAGAGCCAAGCTTCAAAACCACTTTTCCTTCCATTCTTGGTGATCCGCCCCTCTCCCTTCATTTTTCAAAACTTCCATTTTCACTCCAATTCATGGGAATGCAATTATGTTGTGGATAATGATGTTAGTGACTTGTTTTTGAATGCATAAGGAGCTATGGAATCACATTCAAGGTGAGTTTACTATTAAGTTTGAATTTTTGTTTGCTACAACGAAGAGATAATGTAGCCTATGAGGTACGGCTCATAGTAACAAATGCGAAAAACTCTGTTTGCTGCAACAAAGAGATAATGTAGCCTATGCTAAAACTCTGTTTGCTACAACGAAGAGATAATGTAGCCTATGAGGTACGGCTCATAGTAACAAAAATGAAATAGTTATCGTTCACCACAACGAAGAGATAAATATGCACACAGTGAAATGTATAATTAATGACATGAACTTTAAGTCAAGAATCATGAATTATGAGTATTTGTATGAATAAGAATATGACATCATGATAGAATTATGATAGTATTCTAGGTAGCGATCCTAATTATTCTCGATCGCTCAGTTATGTAATATAAAGACTGTGTAAACCCGAAATGGGTTGAGTTTAGAACGGATGGCGATCTTAGGTTCCCTGAGATTGCCTACAACCTAGGATAGGTGGAACTCACTGAGACATCTTGTCTCACCCAATCCCTTTTATTTATTTCAGATATTCAGGTTACTAGACGACATAATGGTTCGTGATGAAGAAGCAGAAGTCGTTGGATACAAAATTCACGTCAGTGGTGTTATTGCAGAGGTATATGAGGAGAATTTTCTATATCTTATTCAGAGGGTTTTTTTTATGATTGTAATTTTAATGTATCCATGCCAAGTTTAACACACATGCTAGATATCTTAGGAAATTTCTAGTAGGGGTGTTTCAGTAGTATTATTATGTGTGTGTTTCTAAATGATTTTTATTTAGGCTTGTGACCATAGAAACATTTCTCAGGTATGAAAAAACAGTTGCAATAAGCAGCAACATTGTTGTCATCTTTAGAACAAGAAAGGAACTTAATGCTTCTTTGATTCGGTCAATGCTTAAAAGTAACAACATTCAAGGCATATATATTCTTTTCAGCATATATTAATAATGCATGTGAAATTTATGCAACTATTTTAATAATGCATATTTTCTGCCTTTCACTATGTTAATTTTTATGTTCTTCCAAATAAAGTACTATTTCATTTGTCCTTCAACTTTTCTATGAGAGTAGTTCTCAGAATAAATTCCATTTCAAGAGAATCAAGTTCTAGCTAGTAAACTTTAAAAAATTCATCATAATAAATATAAAATTACCGCGCGCCTGGTATACATAATCAATTAACGATACAATAAACCGAAGCCACCTTTAAGAAATTTCACACAATATATAAGTACAAAATGATAAGGATCTTAACACAAGGAATTAACAAAAGTTCAATTAAGTTAATTGTCATTGGGAAACATACTTTCAACGAAATCCAACCAAGCTTTCGACATAAACATTTGCATGAAAGGACCAGTGAATGCAGTCTTCAACGCTAATTCCCACCACTTTTTTATTTCTCAAATTATAGATCATTGCAAGGTGGCCGGAGCTATTTGGTTTTGCTAATATCACAATATCACCATTTTTATAAAGGCACACCATTTGAAAATAATCCTTAAAGCAACAATCTTGAAGATTATGGTAACTAATCTTAAATATTGAGACCAAGACTCGTGAAGTCCATACTCCTTCATCTGCCATAAAACAAAACCATTGTCTTTTGTATCATAAGAAAAACTAAGACATTCCATCAAAACATTCAGAACTGGCCGAATAGTTGGCACCTCATCAAAACCTTGAGGCAACAACAACTGCTTGTATGTCAAGCGAAAGAATCACAAATTGCTCAACATGAGTAATATTTTGGTATTCATAAAAAGAATGGGAATCCTTGCGTACAGCCAACCAATTAATAGTGCCACTCAAATGCATACCATTGTTGTTAAGACAACTATGTCTTAAATCCAACCAATTAAGAGGAATGACCGGAAACAGTATAATATTTTTCCAACAGTTACCACCCAAACTAAAAACTTTGACCTCACTTTTCGCTGAAGCTACATTGTTCTCTTCAACATGAAAGGCAACAACCTTATAAGTTTTCGTTGAATCATCATAACCAAACGCAAACTCAAAAGAATTTAAAAAATGGTTCATAGGATGTAGACGATCTAGAGGAGTGCTATAACCAAACGACCTTAATTTTTCCGATTTCTTTCTAGTGGAAGGGTTCCAGAAATAGTTGGAGTAGTCCTCATGGAAAACATTTTTTGTGATATAGAAGGATATGGAAAACAAGCAGATCAATCCGTTGCAGGAACCAACTATATAGCAACGCTTTTTCAAATAATGGCTATTGTTGTGGTTGTGAATACTGATAGATGGATTTTCAATTAAACCATGCAAGGGGATGGGTGAGGCATTATAACCATCCTTAATATTCCATATTAGTATGAGGTTTTGTTTTTGTGATGACTTCATAAGATGCTTGTCGACAAAAGTTGGATCAGAGATGAGAGTGTTCCAGGATTTATTGACGCATTTGAATCGCACTATAGTTTTCACATCAAGACTTGATAGGATTTCTGGGATGAAATCGTCGGGAATGAATGCCATTGCCAGCGACAACGGTGCGGTGGATTGAGGTTGCTTCGTAATCCAAATATCCATCAGAGTAGTTGAAAACGAAGCACAAACCCTAACACATGTGGCCAAAAAACGCAAATATTTTTCTAGGGTTTAGTTACTGAGACTACGTGGTAAAAGGTAAAATTATCTAAGTATTTTTTAGAGAATATTAAATAAGTATTTGTGGTAGGATATTTTTAGTTAATTAGAATTTATATATTTTAAATATTAAACGTGATTTTACTGACCATATATGTTTAAAATATAAAATGCATATAAATCATATTAGGATTGCTTGAGGATTTGGGTCATGATGGGAACCATGATTTTAAATACGGATCTGTTACCGTGAAAACGGCCACAACATAAAGGTATAGGTGGTGACGGTCACTATTTTACACCAATTTAATACAACGAAAAAACATCACTAGAACGAATGCTACGAAACAAAAAATAGGGATCAAATTTATTGTATCATTTTGTTTTTCTTGGTCATCTCTTTCAAAAACATTAAAAAAATAAAAAAATAAACTTGGTATTTAGCCTAGGGCTGACAGATTAAATGGGTGAAACCCAACCATCCATTTTTGGGGCCCTATATGAACTAATCCACTAAAATTGACACCGGAGTATTAAATTTAAGATTCTCGTGAATTCGAACAAATAATCACACCAATAAAATTTAGATGTGTGGAACAAAAAAGTAGTAATCAATAAACAAAGTAGTCTCAAACAACAACAACTAACATACCTACATCAAAGTGTGAAGCAACACCACAAGCATATTCAAAGCAAGAAAGATAAGAAAGAAGAGAATGAAAATAAAACACCAATATTGTTTACCTAGTTCGGTCCAAAATAACCTAGTTTGTGGAAGAGTGCAGCTATTCGATCTACTACGATAAAAATGATACAAAGAGGTTACAAGAAATTAGCTTAAAAACTCAAAAAACAAACCTTAATTTCTACTCATTTTTCAAGTCACTCACACTAACAAGGAATTCTAAAATAAAACACTAAAGGAAGCTTTTGATCCTTCCTTCAATGAGATCTCATTACCCAATGTCTTCACAAATGTTTTCCAACCAAGAAAATAAACTTCACCAAAGATACTCAACCCTAAATTTCCCTCCTTTGGTTTCTCAAGTTTCTCTCAGCTTTCACAAAACATGATGAATTAATTCTTAAATAATGCACATGTCCCGGGAAAATTTTGTTATGATTTTCACTCATTGTGTCATCGTGCCATGATTTTTGCCGAGAGAAAACCTCCTTAACTTGAACCAAATTGTGCCACGATTTTGGTCGAATCTTCAATCATCAATTTTGAGTTAATTTCAACAAAGACCTTGAGTGGATGACCCTCCAGTGTCACAAATCAACTCGAATGGGCTAAGATGACAAATTCATCGATCAGTAGTTAAATTGGTTTATAGAAGAAACTAATTCATTATAAAATTATGAAAATACTTACATTAACATTCGCTGAAACGGATGGAGAGATGAGTTTTTATTTGAATTTCTCGAAATTAACCTCTTCTACGGTTGGAAATACTTCAATATCATATATGGATCTAAAGTTAAGTTTTCTATAAAGTATAGATCATAACATTGGAGTTGTAATCTTGAGGTAGACATTAAAAACTAGGGTCAATGTTGGACGATAGTGAGGCGAGAAGCCAAGTAAATAACACCATTAACGAGTTAGTGATAACAATGAAATTCACTTTCTTAGCACCTGGTAAGAAATCGGTGCCATCAAAAACACCAGTGAAACTTGACACCGTTTCTTAGACACGCAGAGAAGACGGTGGTGACTGTGAGTCCACCGTGACTGTGAGTCCACCAGGTTCGAAGGAATGAACAAGGTTCTAAGGTATCATATAGAAAACTAATATTGCAGAGAGAATCGGTAAACCTAAATAGTATTCATTGTGAATGTGATTGTGCTAACCATTTACAATATCAGTTTATGTATTTATACATCAGAAGGTTAACAGAAATGTAACAAAGTTTCATAACTGAATTGAACTCTAATTGATAATAGTTAAGCTCTACATCATGAAACACCATTACTGTTCTTCAAGCCTTCTTAATGTTTTCAAAGATTTTAGCTCATCTATTAATTGCATCGTTTTTGTAAGAGGATCCATCCTCCTCTATACTCTTCTTCGCATCATCGCCAAGTTTTTCTACCCTCCTCCTCATTGATGCGCTCACTTCTTCACTTCCCATCAACAATACCACCGCTTCTACAATCTCTTCCCTTCTAATCACTGCATCCTATCCCTCATTTGACCAAAATTTGTTCACTTTTGGTCCAACCGAAACTCCTATCTTTAAAAGAAAAACAAGAAGCTTCTCATTGTAAAATTGCTCAGAAAACATTGGCCATCCAATCATGGGCAAACCAAAACTGAGGCTTTCGAGAATTGAGTTCCAACCACAATGAGTCATTATCCCTCCTGTTGCAGGATGACCTAATATGAGAAGTTGTGGTACCTAATTCCATATGATATATCCCATTTTGTTTTCATCGATCCTTTTCTCAAAATCTTCAAGAAAACCATCTTCGTCTCCTCCTTCTTTCGTAACAACCCAAATGAAATTATGACCAGAATTTGCAAGACCAAAAGCTATTTCTACAATATGATCGTGAGGGAGTCTTGTCAAGCTTCCAAAACTTACATACAACACATAATCATTCGGCTTTGAATTAAGCCAGTTAAGCAATTCCGACTCTACTGCAAGGTCTTCATTCTGCTCCTTTTTAACACATGCTGAAACTGGTCCCACACTTCATGCTTTGATCCCCATTGTGCTCTTGTAAAGATTCTCATAATCACCTTCAAATTCGTGAAAGCTATTGCTTAGAGTTCCATAGCTTCTTCCCTCCAATTCATATACAGCATCAAAGTAATTTGAGAATTCACTCCTTTCCCACACATATTCTTGTAATTGTAGAGAAGTAATCTCAATGTTATGTGGAAGACAAAGAATTAAATTTTTGAGAATCCGAAACTAAATTCTCATGAGGCTTTTGCTTCTTGATAAAGTGAGCTGCACAACTTGAGAAGTAGCTTGATAAGTAGTTTGATTTTCACTTTGCTTTTCTTTCAAACATATTATGAAAAGAGAAAAACTTTATTTATCATCTTAACTTAAAATAATCAACAAAAGAAGAAAGGAAATGTTACTACCATAGAGTTAATGTATTATGTTAGTGGAGGGAATTGAAGAAATAAGCTCCACCTGATCACTACACCCCATGAGATTTAGAGTGTTTGCAGGTCTCAATCCACAAAGCTTCCTTCATTGGATAACCAACTTTGCATGTTCATATATGAACATTTACATTCACATGATTAGATAATATTGTGAATATTTTCCTTCTTGTAGTAAATCCTATTGTTGTGAATTCGTAGTGAAAAACACACCAATAATAAACTTGATGCGTGGAGCAAATTAAAACCAAGCAATCAAATCAAGCGGGTAACAAAATAATTCAAACAAAAATAAACAGAAAGAGAAGAGAGAAAGAGAACACAAGAATCTGCTTACCCAGTTCGGTCTAATGATGACCTACTCTGGGGGAGAGAGCAGCTCTCCATTCCACTATAATGATATGAGTGTCTTTACAAAGAGATATTGAGGGTTACAAGAATCAGTCTTCAAACCTAATTCTACCCAAGTCTTAATCTCTTTCCGTGACCAAAAGACTCAATCCTAACAGTGTTTTGTTCAAGGTGAATCAAAACAATCTCAACCCTAGTGTTTGTTGCCAATAAAAATTCTCTATAAACCCTAGTTTGTATGTTGGCTTCTAAACCCTGTTTTCTACACACTTAATCATCTGATACAAGGTTTATATTTATAATGAAAAGCATCCCTCAAAAATTGGAACAGAACCGGCCCATGAAAAAACTGTCTTTAATTTTCCTACTAAACGATAATTCGGGTGCCGAGCTACCTCCCCCGGGCCCCGAAAATTGTCGTGTCTAATGTCTCCAAAGCCATGCAAAAATCGGGCTCCGATGTGCAATGTTCGGGTGCCGATTTGGCTTTTCCAGGATGCATTAATTTTTTAGTCATTTTCCAACAATTTAATTTGGAGTAATGTTTTTTTTCATCTTACTGGAGAAGGAATGTATCATTCTAACAAAGACTGCAGTGTCTAAGGATGGGAGTGTGATGTAACTGTAATTTTGGTTCCCCCATTTTCTTGAGGAGTTAACTAACTAAAGCTCCACCATGGTTTATTAGAGGAGATCTAGTTAAGAACATGCTAGGTCTTTCAAACTTTAGATTTTGTTAAGTACCTTTTAAGGGTTTGGTTGTGCCCCCTCTTTTCTATATCATTTTATCTTTCCATATATTTTGGATGTTTCCCCTCTGCTAGGCACATCACATCAGTTAAAAAAAAAAATTCACCATGGTTTTATTTTATTTTTTAACAAAAAAAAGCAAAGGGTAGCCATAGAGGCTACACCAATATATTGAAAAGCAAAATGAAGGCTGTCAAATAGTGAAGGGTAGCAAGGAGGCCTAATCTGTTCTGATTATAAAACAAAACATTTATAACAGAATCAGGCAAAATATCATACCAAATGAGATCAAGGGAAGAAAGACCTATATAACATCTAACCTATCAGTTAAGATATTTCATTCCCTGTATATATGAGTAATGATCAAATTCATGTGCCTGAGAAAGAACATACAATTGTTCCATCTATTTCTTAAGTGTAAAGGAACCAAAGAAGAAGACTTGAAGGCCAAGGTAACCAACTTAGAATATGTTGTGAGCAACTTCAATTGCATTTGTTGACTAATTGACCAATAAAACTTTTCTGAATACTTTATTTTTTATGTTACTTTATTGCTTATGTGTGTAATCATTTTAACTTGTTTTGTTGGTAAAACTCTGTTTTACAAAGTAAGGTGTTTTGCAAAAGTTTAGTAGGTTTATGTCATATGACAATCATAGGTTGTGTCATTACTAAGTATTTGGCTATAAGTATGTAAAAAGGATGTATGGATGGTATGCATAAAATTGCAGCATACTAAACATTGTTATTGTCCCTTTCTCTTCCACTTCCTTTCCTCTCTTTTCTGTATTTAGCTTTTTGCTTCTACTACCATTACAAAATCAAACATTAATATCAGTGCAGTGTTCTTAGAGGTTGTGAGAAGAGAAAAAAAAAACACCCAGGAAACTTGTGAGAAGTCAAATGGCTTCTGGTAGTAATGTTGAAATTTTTGTTCCTCAATTTTCTAGGAAAAGTTATCACATATGGGCAGGCATGGATCCACACTAGTGTAAAGGGGGGCAATCGACCCAAGTTAGTTTTTGCTTTTTAAACCAATAATCATATATTTATATTTGTAAACCCCAATAGTATAATAGTATTGACCACATATGGTTTATTAATTCAACTAGAGACAAAGTATAAAACTTGAATGCTAGAATAAATTAATACAAAAGTGACACTGGTTGACATGTTACACTTACAATACAAAGCTAAACCACTATGTAAAGCTAGTATATTTCTACGGTTCATTTCCATTTGCCTCGGTAAGGGAAGAAGTAAATCCTTTTAAGTGGAAAGCTGAAAAGGTATTCTGCGAAGCATGTTTAAGTTGAAGAGATTCAATTTTTTGCATTTGATAAGGAGAAGTTGATTATTTTGGCTCGATTTTACCTCTCTAAATAGTCTTCAATGGAGCTTATGAGACTTGACAATCAACTTGAAAATTATTTTATGTTCGTTTTAGTAAACAATTTTCTAACTTATATGGGATCAGTTATCTTTCAATAATGATGGTGGAAACAAGAAAACATATTGTTTATTCAATGTTTATTTACTTGTAAAATTGTCATTGCATTTGCCAGTGGCTACATCAACTATTGAAAGAAGTCTCTTTATGAATTATGTGACGAATCTACTATGCAACCGTATTGGAGATGAACTTTTGAAGTCTAGTAAAAAATATCGAGAATGATATAATTGATAGTGTTGAGAATAAAAAAAGGGTTCAACACTTTCAAAATATGAAGTGAAGATAAGAGCAACTATAGTTTTAAGATTTTAACATGTCTTTCACTTTTTGATATATACAATGGTAAATTTTTTTGTAATATCTGATATTATCATTTAATCTCTTATGCTTTATATTTTTATTTTTAATAATTGTTGTTTAAAAATTACATTGACTCTCTTATCAAAATTTCTGGATCTGTCCCTGCATATGAGTTTTCAAAATCAAATCATGTTTGAAGTCTTTTGGCTTATGGGACTATGTAGATCAAGACAAGCAGGTTCCACCATTGCAATCTAATCCAACAGTAGCTCAAATGAAACACAATGAGGAGGAGAAATTAAAGAAGGAGAAAGTGGTTTCAGCTCTGCATTCAACCTTGGCAGATGATGTGTTTACGACAATCATGTATCACGAAACAACCAAGCAAATATGGGATAAATTGAACGAAAGGTATGTTGGTGATGAAAGGGTCAGATCCATAAAATTATTGACTCTTAAAAGGGAGTTTGAAATGCTGAAAATGAAGGAACGTGAATCTGTTAAAGAATACACCTCAAAGTTGTCTCACTTGGTGAATCGAATGAGACTTTATGGTGAGGTTGTAGATGACAGCAAAGTAGTGAAAAAGATGTTGATCAACTTCCCCAACAAATTTGAAGCCAAAGTTGCTTCTATTGAATAATCATGTGATCTCAAGAAACCATATGTTTCTGAGATGGTCAGCAAATTGCCAACTCATGAACAAATATTCTATATGAGAATGGAAGATGTTTTTGATGGTGCTTTTCAGGCCAAACACAAGTAGTTTGAACAAAAGAAAAGGAACTACAAAAATGGTGGTGATTAAAAAGGAAAGAACAAAGATGATGGTAGTTCAAGTGAATTTGTAGCAAAGGATAAGTTCCCTCCTTGCCTAACTTGTAAAAGAACAAATTGCTTGACAAAAAATTGCTTTTATAAGGGAAAGCCCCGATTAAATGCAATCGTTGTAATCAATGAGGTCACAGAGAGAAGTTTTGTCGATTAAAACCAAACCAATCTCAACCACAACATGCACATCAAGTTAACTTCATTGATGAACAAGCCCATGAAGATCACTTGTTATTGGCCACTCATCCATGTAGTTCTTCAAAAGATGTATGGTATGTTGATAGTGGGTGCACGATCCACATGGCAAAAGAACCAATTCTCTTCACCTCGTTGTACAAAGACGTACGAACCAAAGTGAAGCTTTGAAATGGAGAAATTGTTCAAGCTAAATGAAAAGGTGTTGTTTCTGTTCACACTAGCAAAGGTCCAAAATATATCCATCATGTTTTTTTGATTCCAAATATGAGTCAAACTTTATCAAGTGTTGCTCAGTTATTGAAGAAAGGATATTAAATTTCCTTTTAAAATAATGGTTGTGTCATAATGAATTCAACTGATTCTGAAGTTGTGAAGGTTGAAATGTGTAGAAATAGTTTTCCATTAAGTTTGAATCAAGTGAATCAAACAACACTTGTTTCAAAACATGATGATTCGGTACTATGGCACAAAAGATATGGTCATTTCAATTTTAATGCATTAAAATTTCTGCAATCTCATGATATGGTAAGAGACATGCAAGAAATTAATTGTATTGATGATTTATGTAATGCATGTCAACTTGGAAAAGTGCATAGAAAATCTTTTCACTCAACAAATGTTACACGAGCAAAGGAAAAATTGGAGCTTGTTCATACTAACTTGTGTGGTCCTAAGAGTATGCCTTAACTTAGCCACAACAAGTACTTTCTATTGTTTATTGATGATCCGACTAGGATGACATGGGTGTATTTTCTGGCAAACAAAGCTCAAACTTTGATTGTCTTCAAAAAGTTTAGAGCTATGGTGGAATCTCAAAGTGGCTGCAAAATTAAAACCTTGAGATCTGACAATGGGAAGGAGTATACTTCCATTGAATTTAATATATTTTGTGAAGATATGGGCATTGTACATCAGCTGATAGTGAGCTACACTCCTCTGCAAAATGGAATTTCTGAGTGAAATAATAGAACAATTATAGACATGGCAAGATGTTTAATTGCTGAAAAATAATTACCAAACAAGGGTTGTTAAAGAGAAAACATCAATTGAGGCATGGATAAGTGTGAGGCCTTAAGCCAAACATTTGAAAATATTTGGATCAATATGTTATGTTCATGTTGTAGCAGCAAAAAGATCCAGATTGGATGACAAAGTTGAAATGGTGATTCTTTTGTGCTATGCAGCAAGCTCCAAGGTTATAGAGTGTACAATTTGAAGATCAAACATATTGTGATTAGGAGAGATATTGATGTTGATGAAAATGCATATTGGGAATGGGAAAATGATGAGGTTCAAAGAAGTACAAAATCTACTGAAATTGCTCCTGACAAACTAGAGCACACAACAAATGAAGATGGAAATCAGATAGCTGAATCTGATTCCGCAATTCTAAAGAGAAAATCTTTGGCTGAAGTTTATGAAAAATTGCAATTTTGTTGTGAATGAGCCTTCTAGTTTGAAGAAGCTTCATTGCTAACA
>Ga0228711_1010735_pt1 | contig 11931 bp, 6 predicted proteins | sample MedpolnodulmetaG_2_FD_177996 | JGI IMG/M metagenome (GOLD analysis project Ga0228711, IMG submission 177996) | Root nodule microbial communities from Medicago polymorpha collected in Santa Monica, California, United States - brown nodules | ecosystem: Host-associated > Plants > Roots > Nodule...
CCCCCCTCTTGTGGTTTTTCTCACCTTCAGATTTTTCCTAGATGATTCTCCATAGTCTTATGCGATGCACCTATAGAAACTAAGGCTTCTAAAGTTTTAGAACTTATGGACTCATTTCTGGTGAAGAATTCTTTCAAGAGACCCTCCATACTCTCTTATAAAACACTTTTTGTTGGAGGTTTTGGCTTGGTAGTTGGAGCATTCTTCTTTTGACCACCCCATGAGAAGTTAGGGTGATATGCCCATCAAAGATTGTATGTGTTGGAGTAAGGGTTGTAAGCCTTGTTTGGTTGACTACCAACATATATAGTTGACTGATACTGGATTCCCAGTGCATTCTTCATACTCATGCCCTCCCCCACAATAGACACAATGGACAACATTAGTTGTGGTTGAAGCCCGATAAGTTGGATCTAGCATTGTATCTTCGTCCTCTGACGCTGCATCTTTGGTTGCCAGCTTCTTAACATAGTGTGTGTGAAGCCATGTAGCTTTAGGTCTTTGTTTTGATTGATATTTTGCTAGTAGATATATAGTTAATTTATTCTTTTGACGATGTTATTGTGTTGATATATATAAGCTAGATTCATGTTAAAACACCTAGCAATTGTAGGTGTTACATGAGTCGTGTTAAACTAAAGAATAACAAAAGATAAAATTAGAGAACTATAACCTAAAGATTGTATTACATGTTTACAAGTTTGAAAAAAAAAAACTTTTAAAAAAAGATAAAGCATGCACCTCGTCTTATTAGAAAATCGAAAATGAAAAGCAATAAAACTTTTACAATGTTCTTAATGGCTATAACTCCATAAGACTAGTACATTGACCTGAAACATCCATTAAATTAAGGAAATATCACCAATTACATCCATAATAATTACATCCATAATAGTGTGCTGCTAATTTAAACTATAGCCTGTGCTACGAAACCTTTTTATGGTATAAGTGTCAAGAATTTTGAGTAACACATGATTGTTAGTGCACCTAGGAGTCTTAAATTGGTTCAATGCAACCCCATTGGCTATGAAATTATCCAAAATCTTCTTGAAAGTCCCTCTCTCCAAAATGCAAAGTTCAAGTGGCCCAATTGAATTTGTTTTTCTTGACACCACATATCCATGATCAGCAAAAGATAGGTCCATTTCTCTGCAACAATCATCAAGTACATTGTCATCTACCTCTCCTTTAATCTCCCAGTAAATAACGTAGTGACCAGGTTCATTAGTTACATCTGCATTGCTAGTAAAATCAACAATTTCGGCTCTTGCTTTATTTAAAATTTGTGATCCTCTCTCTACCACTAGTTGAAGGTCCTTCTCTGTATTTTTGTCTATATTTACTGTTAGAATTAGCTTTCTTCTGCATATAAAGTTCAATTTTGGGGTCCCATTGTGAAATCCTGACACTTCTACCACATCTCCTAGTCTGCACCTGTACAACCCTGTAAGTTTAAAATTTTTAAAATATAAATATTAATTTTAGAGAAAAAAATACTGAAAATTGCTGTTTACACTCTTGTGAAGGCTAAAAAATACCATAAAATGACGAATTTAACCCCATTTTTCTTCGGTAGTTAATTACCGCCGATTAAAATCCATCGACAATTAACTGCTGATGAGGTTATTTTAGTATTTTAACGGTGTTTCCCAGCATTCTTTGATAAGTGAAAAGAAAAAAAATACTTGGTTGGTCTGAACTTAAACTATAAAAAGCATTTGGATTAAAATCCATCGGCAGTTAACATATAATCCACTGTACCAGAAAAAAATATAATTCAATTTTTCTTCCATTTATTTTTACTTTTTTGAATGTATATTTAAATATTGTGTCCAAATCTTGTAACTGCACTAGGGTTATTTGATGTTTGCACGAGTATGATACAATGATATGATCATAGACTAACCGCTAAGTTTGTCTGTACGTATTCTTGAAATGCAAGCACTACCATAAATCCCGCAGGTAAGTTTGAAAACGATAGAGATATTTATTTTTGGTTGAATCTGCCTATTCTTCACAAAAATTAGATAAACGTTTTATTATTTGAAAATTAATAAAGGATGTGTTTAATTGTTTGAATATTATTATGGTTCTCTTTGACAACCGTTAATAAAAATGCTCTCTTTGACAAAATAAATAGAGATATTTGATAAGATAATTTATATCGGATGAACTTATAGCGAAAACTTGATAAGTTATGACCTAATTGAATTAGCTCATCAAATAGTTATAAGCTATTAAAAATAAGTTATAAGCTCATAGAAAAAAAAACATTACCAAATGAGTTTTTATTATATAAGCTCAAAATTTGACATCGCCAAAAAAAGGCTAATTATCTATTTTAACGGAAAATGTATGGAGTCATCTATTTGTAAGGAAGTGCTATGATGGTAGAGATCTCTGAGATGATATTTGTTTTGTTTTAAAGAATTTAGAGGCAAAACAAACACTAAATATTGATTAGAGGGAATATATATATATATATATATATATATATATATATTATATGAAAAATGTCATCTCAATTTGTGCTCTCATGACACAAGGTAAGACGTTAAAAAAAAATTAAATGACAAATTTTCGTATTAAAAAAATTAAATTTTAAACTTTTAAAATATAAAATATATCATTTTCAAAAGCAAAAAAATATATTTAGCTTCTAATCTTATGTCTTAAAAACACAATTTAACATTTCCCATATTAAAATGGGGATATTAAATGAGCTCAAGTTTTTTTCAACACCACAAAATATAAAAATAAGTTGTCAGTGTAACAATAATGTGAATCAAAGTCACTAAAAGGCATATATTAAAAACAAAAATATTGGGTCCACTCACCTCTTATAATATGTGTGGTTAGCTGCTGTGGTCTGTTCCCATTACTCATCTTGCATGTGTAATAAATGAAGTAATGGGTGATGTGTTCTAGATCAACAATTGAATTTTAATTTTTCTTGTAAGGAACAATTGGATTTTACTGTTTCATTCATTTACTTTTGCTAAAATTGCATCTTTTAACTCAATTTCGGACAAACGTTTAATCCTTTATCTTTTATTTTCGTCATTTATTCTTTTGATTAGGGTTACTTGACCAAAAATATAGAAATATTGCTGAATGATGTAGTAAGCATTTCAGTTGTATAATATTCACGTTACAATTAAAAAAATGTTAACAATTTTTTTAGAGATGTTAACAAATAATCTAAATTGTTAATAATTTAAATATAGTAAAAATTTTTGGAAATATGTGTAATATGCTCTCTAAAGGTATAAAACACGTTCTCTTCAATGGGGGGCAGAGGATAATGTCACCTTGGAGTGACCTTGGCTATCCCATTTTTTTTTAATAAGTTAATGTATTTTAATGTTTGACTACTCTAACAATGTAGATTTATCTACCTTAAATTAATTTATTTGTGAAAAGTATTAATAGAAATATGAAAGATAAAAAATTATCAATTATACTTGAAATACATATAATTTTCTCATCTCCACTTTGAATAATAAAATTTAATATAGAAAAATTCTAACAAATGCCTACGAGACATTGTATAGGAAACAAAAAAAATGATTTTTACATAAAAAGTGATGTAATGATGATTTCGATAAATATTCGGAATGCTTTTGCTTCCTTAAACCATATTTGAAATGCATTTGTTAATGGGGTAATATTCATTTTAGTCTTTGAATGTGTAATAAGTAGTCACAATAATTTTTTAATGTATTAAAATTTTAAAATAGTTTATGATTATGTACTCTGTTAGTCTAAATAGTCTTTGACGCTGAAATAATCTCTTATTACTTACAATAACTTTTTTCATATATGAACTGAAATTACAATAAATACTTAAAAGGACTGACATATATATGAAAATAAGTAAGTATATTGAATAACTAATATGACAATACTAGTGAAACATTTTAATATCAGAGACTATTTTGACTAACGAAGTGCACAATCAAAGACTATTTTAAAATTTCAATAAATGGTAAAACTATTATAACTACTCATTAAACATTTAAGATCAAAATAACAATTACTTCATTTGTTCACATACTTCTTGAACTAAAACCACATAGTTTTCTACTTCAGAATCAAAGTACTGAAATACATCCCTCTTCTTTTGTAAAACCTAGGGTTGGCGTTTATGAATGGGTAGGATCCATGTCCCGCACCAGTCCTTGTAAAGCTAGGGTTGTAGCTATCTTGAATTAGACATATCACGAGGCTACTGTATGTAAAACAACAACACAACATTGCTTTCTCTTTTGAGTAATGATATTTGAACGGTTGTTTTGATAGAATTTTTGGGATAACTTTGTTGTTCTTTTTTCTTATTGATAAAAAAACAATAAAGAGAAATAAAAAGAAATAAAGAGAATAAGAATTTAATATGAGTATGAAAGAGTTGTACAAATGTAATTTATCTTCTCTTTTTAACGAGTCTTGAAATAACGTGCTTACATTGAGCGTCAATATATATTTTTTACAAATATATAAATTTACTTTTAACAATAGTTCAGTTATTTATTAAAATTCAGATATGTACCATAGTTAAAAGAATTTTAAAATTAATCATCAATTTTAATTTTTAATGATATATTTTTGTTTACAAATATTTCTTCCATTTTTAAAAATTTAAATTAAAAAAATACACAACATGAGTTTTGAAAATAAAGTTAATATAATATAAATAATTTAAAACTAAAAGAAATAAATTTAATTAAAATAAATATTAAAGAAAGAAATATACGTTTAGAAGTCCTTGCTCAACTGGCAAATGGCAAAATTGCAAGGCCAGACGCCGTGACCCGGGTTCGAACCCAGGACCTCACAGTTGTGTGTGGGTCTATTTTAAATGGTTTACCACTTCATCTAAGACCGAAAAAAAAGAAAGAAAGAAATATACATTTTTTTGGTCACTATTATAACAAAAAATATATTTTTTAATTCCATTAAATAAATAGTATATCTGATCTCCTACAGGTAGTAATAGCAGTTTAATTGTAGTTAAATAGGGTTGATGTGATTTTAATTGTGATTGAATTATATAATCCCTAGAGACATCAAATAAAAGTCATACTAGATCTTAGGCAGGGACCTTCTAATAAACCACGTGAAAAAGAGATATCTCTAATATGGTCCTAATTATTCAATGGTTTTCTCATGGATTCATATGCAATTCTTTTCGTATTATTACCAGTTTTCAATAATATTAAGTTATTTAAAAAAAACATGAAGTCCATATTTGAATAATAAAATAAAATAGATGTGTACCTGTAAAAGTTGTGAGGACAATTTCGTACTGTTGTCCTACTATAATCTTGGACAATGGAATTGGCTTATCTTCAATGAAATCATCACTGCTATCTTGTTTATTTCTATGAAGAGGTATGAATTCAAAGTAAGAGAAAGTGGGTACAACAGCAAAAGTAACTTCTTCTGGTGGCAAACTAGGATTAACATTAACACCAATCCAGCTTTCAGTTGAACCATAATCAGCACTAATCAAAGGCAACCCATTTGCATAATGTCTAAGTTTTTTCAAATATGGTTGCATTGACCCTGTCATTATTGCATACAAGTACTTAACATTTGGCCAAATTTTTGGAATCAAACCAAACCAATCAACTTTTTCTAGCTCCTCACAATAACCTTGTAATTTTGAAGCCAAATTTGTGTTTGGACTTATTATTATGTCCAAAATAGCCTCTCTCAATTTTGGTGACTTAATTTTTGAACTTAAAGTTCCATGTCTAATGTCATTACAAATTTCTTTCCAATGTTCTTCAAAGGTGGTGAAAGCTTGTACCATGCTATAGACAAAAGCTGAGGTGATGAATTCCACTTGATCAGAGTAGAAGAGGCCAAGAAGGAGGTGACAATATGTGGATTGTTTATAGTCTCCACTGAAAATCACTTCTTGAGGGCTGCAACTAAATGACTTTGTTTTTTGCTTTTTGATTTTCAATTCTTCACTTGCATAGCAATGTGTTGTTGCTGTTCCCACTGTTAAATTTCCTTTTGTTTTGAAACAGTTGCTGCCGTATATGAATTCAAGAACCCTTCCTCCTTCTCTTATTGGATAAACTCTGCAAAAAATTATTTTAATTCGGTACTTAGATCGTATTAGATCATTTTCAATGGTGAGGTCTTAATCATTTAAGACCTGATATCTAATAGGTATTTTTATTGATGAATTTTTTTTTGGAAGTCTTATAAAACTCAGGGTCTCACTTAAGCATCTCACTCTTTAGTGGACCGCACAATACTTTTCATTGAACTAATCATTTTGTAATGTTTGTTTGACATGTTTTGTTTACCGTAGTGATTGAGTGTTTATTAGGTATTGTTATTAAAAAACTATAAATGAATGATGCTTAGAAGTGAAATCCATTTATACTCAAAATTGAGAAAGATATGAAAATAGTTCTTAACTGTATTTAATTAAAAAAATCCATTAACTTTCCCTAAATAAATATCTACATTTAACTAGTAAGAAAGATATGAAAACTGTCTTTTTAATTTTATTCCTACATCTGACTTAATGGCTATAAATTCATGTCTCTATGCATTTTCAACGTGAATTTTAAGAATCTATAAACTCCTGTTTTGAGTGGATGTGCGGTGGGTGGGTGATCCACCCCAGATACCGCACTTCAAATCATATGCTAAGGTATAGTAGGTTGAAAAATGAAACAAATCTCTTCAATCTAAAATATTGGTGTTTTAGCATATTTATTTTGTTTCAAAGTAATTGATGTTTTAGAAATGCAAGGTATTATTTGCATTTGGTTTCGAATTATGAGTCTTAACATTAAAAGAAAATCACGATTTGTACAATAATTGATGATAAATATAAGAACATGCTATAGTATAAATAAATATCAATTAAATGATTTCTTATTTTATGTGCCCAAAAAACTGATTTGTTTAGTTTATAAAAATATACATTTTAAAAACTTTGTGCAAAATTTTTAAATTATCAAAGATATGAACAGTAAAAATAATATTATTTCCTGCATAAAAAATCTAATATATTTACTGATTTATTAATTGTCACACCTTGATCTATATGCTGCTGATAAAGTGAATATTTGAAGCGTGGTTTGAGCACTATGTCGGGTAAAGGGTACGAATTTCTGCCTCCCCTCTGTGGTTCCAGAACTGCAAAACCAACACCACACAAAATATTAAAATTAAATTGCATCCAATTAATGTGGTAGAAGAAATATCCAATTAAGAAAAAGACGTAACTACATCTTTCCACAAATATAATTAAAACCATGAGAAAGACTTCCATGATGTATCATTTTTAACTTACATGGATGGAAGATGATAAAATAAAACAATCATACATTAAGCATGATGTATATAAACAATTTATTTTTTTAGGGATACATATATATATATAAATAATAAAACTTGAGAATAAAATAACCATATATACCAAAAAAAAAATTGTATGTCCATTCAAATAATAAACCAAAATTATATGACTTTTATCAAATAATATACGTTCTCTTAAAAAAAATCTAATGATGTTCGAAAGTTAAATTAACAATAATTTTGATGAAACAAGAGTCTATCTTTTTTAAACTTAAATTACAGACAGTCAAACTCACCGTCAATCCAAATATACAGAGAGATATTCACTACTATAATGAATCTTAAATTTTCCATAAAACAAAAAGATAAGAATGAAAATAGCACATAAAAGGTGACCTTAAGGAAAGAGTGGTTATAGGTTGTTGAGTGAGTAAAGGAGCAGTGTCACCATCGGAAATTCTCTGAATGAATGGTTCAAAATCAGCATGTGAAGCAATAGGAACCAAAGAAGTGAAAAGGGATTCCAATGCACATGGTTCCATTTCGAATATATTGTAATCCCCCAACCATTTCTTGAGATATTCCACACCATGGTTTTGTTTCAGAATATTGCATAGTATCTGAGTCTGAACAGAACCTGTGTTCCTAGAAACATCTTCGAACCAACTAATAATATTTTCATAGTCGGAGTTGCCACAACCATTGTTATTGTTGTTGTTGTAGCTGAGAAGTGTTGGTTCCATTAGAATATGTGTATGTTAATTGTGTAAAGTAGCTTAATTAGACAAATTTAGGGAGAGAATGTTGAGAAGAAGCAAAGGAGCCTACTAATAATGAATATGGTTTGGAATTGAGCTGTATGTTTCTTATTCAAGAGGCTCAACAAACACTTATAGTGCTGGAAGATATGTAGACCACAATAAAGGAAATGGCGTAATCATTTAAGGAAGATAGTTTTTTTTTTAAGAATTTCACGAAGATAGTTAAAAAAGATAAGGGTATTGATATCTTGTGTCTACTTATGCCTTTATGTCTTAGGGCACAAATTCAGGAGTTAAAAAAGGAAATAATAAATAAATTTTGTATTGAAAATATTAATTATTAAACTTTTACAACATTGAATAGATAATTCCAAAAAATATTTATATATTTAGTTTTTTAACTTGTGTCCTGGGCACATGTTAATAGTTTCTTAAAAGATAAATTACTTTTCTTATATTATAAGTAGGGGTATTTGTGTTTGCACATTGATTTGAGTACAATTTGACCAAACTTACTACTCTGTTTTTTATTAATTGTCATTTTTTAACATTTTTATATATAAAAAAATCAATAAATGTTATTAATTTTGATATAATAATTTCTCTTTTTTCCATAATACCTTTATTCATTTGCTATCTCGTTTTGTATATTTTTGTCTCCATGCTAAATGACTAAGGCTAGTCTTAGTAAAACAACATTTAATATTGCATTGAACTTTGAAAACGACGGCTAAATAGAAATACTTTTTTTATTTTTATGAAAAAGACACTTAAAAGGGAACAGAGGGTGTAATATCAAGAGCCCAAGTGACGTTATAATATAACCAAATTCAATTAAGAATGTCAATTTTGTAGAAGTGACACCAACAAACTCAAGCAACAGAAGATAATATTTGTTGGTCTTATAAGTGGAATCTAACACAAGCACAATAAGAAATGTGTTAAAAAACTTGATGGGATCCAGACGTGTCTAGAAAATATCTCTGACATCATTGGAATCAGCATACTTCCTTTAGCGATACACATAGTTATTCTCAACCAAAGATTTCATGAGATGCTGCATTTCTGATTTTGGAGCCCTAATATATTGTTTATACTTGTGACGCGCATTATAAATATGCTTGATAATTGTTGCAATTCGACCGTTTCTATTCCGTAAAATGGTCTGAATATATCTTGGAGGAACCATTAAGTTTGTCAACTCAAAAAGGAGTTTGTTATCATTTCAGTTCAGATGTCCAACAATTTTATGACCTTTATACACTTTGGCCATCTTATGGTTATGTGTTCTGTAACCAACTTTAAAGCTCTAATCACCGACAATCAAAAATTAAACTCGCACACGAAATAGACATTCACATTTCACCGAGCTAGATATCTTACGCTTGTACTACTTCTTGTACTCGGTATAGGAACCTTATCTTTCACATATCACTATAACAATTGCATTTCTACAATTTCCAATATTGTCTGATTTTCCAATAACAACATTAAATCATAGCTTCCATTCTTCTTCTCGAATCCATACCAACTACTCGTCTCGTGATTGAATCTTTCTTTTAGTAGTAAATTTGTTCCCGAGATGATAAATAGAAAGGTTAACTTCGGGTGATGGCACCTTGGAGTTGGCATTGACAGAAGGAATCTCAACTTGAGGTGCAACCCCCACTTTGGCATCACCGAAAGGAATATCAAGTTGAGGTGGAAGAACCTCGAATTTAACGTTACCGGAAGGATTTTGAATTGGAACTACAACCTTCACTTTTGCATTGCTGGAAGGATTGTCAACTAGAGGTGGATGAACCTCGACATTGGCATTGTCGGGCTTATCCAATACTTGAGGTGACATGGTTGGCAACACAATTGGAGGTACAATGTCAGGTGCCAAAGTTGGAGGTATCAATGGGGGTATCAATAATTGAAACAGTGCAAAACCACGGTGAGGAAAACTAGATATAGTTTTTGTACTCGCATTGTCCAGATTGTATAATCTGAACTAGGTTGTTAATATTTCAGATTATATAATCTAAGCGAAACAAATACATATCGGTTGACGTGAATCAAATGAAAACGCATAGAAATCGAATGAGGAAGGTTTTATAGTCACATTACCTCTGCATCCAGACATAAATGGTGTGTATGACGTCCCTTAATGACCAAATTGCGTCTCCAAATAACATTTTTGCCAAAATTGGGGTATTTTTAGAGGTGTGTAGAGTGTTTGATGAAAAAGGTGATGAGCTTATGTCAGGTTATGGACAAACCTATATATAAAGGGGGATTTCAAATTGTATAATCGAAACCTTTCCGACCTTCGAACTACATAATATGAATTTGAAATTTTTTAAATTTCTAGAATGACGGTACAAACAAGAGTTCCAAAATGAAACAAACCACATTTCAGATTATATAATCGGAATTGTGTTCGGATTATATAATCTGAACAGAGAGTATTTTCAGAATAAATTTGGGCACGTAAGAAGAACATAGGGTGGAAAAGATAGTAGTCTAAATTCACATACAAAGGCTTTTGCATCATGTCATAAGCCTTTGTATGTGATTTCAATAAGTGAAAAATACTTTCCACTTAAGGATTTCTTGGATGACGGATGCTCCCTTGACCCGTTTTTTATAAGTGAAAAATACAACTCCAACAGACTTCTAAACAATTACAGAGAATTGAATACAGTTTTGAATACTTGATATACAATCAGAGGTATTCACAATACAGTACGAAACGGAACAGACTCTGTTTTTCTAGACACTTAGGAATTCTAAGATAAAACAATTGGAAGAATTCTCTAAGTTGTTGATGTTTGTTTTCGACGTTTTAGCACAGAGTATTGGCCTTTGCTTGTATGTCTAGATTCTTGTTATATTCTCTAAGTCTTCATCCCTATTTATAAAGGAGTTTAGAGACGTTGAGAATTTAGCCGTTGGTTTGTAAGCTCCCCCTAAGTCCTATCCAGGTTAATTAAATTTCTTTTAAGCATAAAAAAAACTTGAGATAATAAAAGATTCTCCTAAAATGAATTTGTTATAATTTTCATTTTAACTTGGGCTCTGAGTCTTAATCAAATACTTTCTACTATTCATTTTAACTTGGGCTCAGAGTCTTAATTAAATACTTTCTACTACTCCCCCTTTTGTCATTAACAAAAAACATAATAAAAAAGGAAAGTGAAGAAAAACATTGATAAACAAGAAAGATTCTGAATAACAAACAACTTTATATATATATAAAAAAATACAAAGTTATACGAAACAGAACAAAAATAAAGAAGCAAGAAAAATGAAAAAAAATAGGTGTGCTTCTAAGGTTGTGGTTGCTGATTCATCAACTTGGCTATCAAGTCATCCTTAAGTTTCAGAGCTTCTTCAAGTGCCAATTGCTTCTGAAGTAGCTCATCTTCCCTTGCCTGAGCCTCCTCTTGTTGTTTCAGAACCGACTACTTAAATTGCTCGAACAACCTTCCTTCCCTGGTGAAGTATTCAGATGCTGGAAAGAAGGGAGTGTTGGCTAAGAGCAGAGGATCCTGTCCTTCAACAAAATGCACAAGAGTGGCATAGTGCATAGCAGTAACCTTGTGGATTTTGTTGCACTTCTGACTTAGGAAGCTGAGAAGTTCAGAGACCCTTGTTTGCAGAGAGTCCCACTGTTCTTGATAAGTCATATGGAGAGTAGGAGACCTTCTCTGTTCCACTAGCCTCTGGACCTCAGCAGTGATTGCCAGCAGTTCAGCGTCCAGGAATTCAGACTTCAGCATGTTTGGGGGTGGGGGTGGTTGTTGTAGGGTCTGAATTGTGGATGATGAAGATGAAGGTTGGTCATTTGTGATAG
>Ga0228711_1010738_pt1 | contig 11928 bp, 6 predicted proteins | sample MedpolnodulmetaG_2_FD_177996 | JGI IMG/M metagenome (GOLD analysis project Ga0228711, IMG submission 177996) | Root nodule microbial communities from Medicago polymorpha collected in Santa Monica, California, United States - brown nodules | ecosystem: Host-associated > Plants > Roots > Nodule...
TATAGACTTAATATCTCATATCTATGACCCATGAGATACGGTCATCAGTCTACATACATAATAGTCTCGACGCTTTATTATTATCCTTCTTCATATTAAAGCTCGACTACAGATATATTTAAGAATAACGTTCTTTATGATAATGTAATCTCATGATTAAGTCACACTTAATATATTATTACATGAACTATCTATTCTAAGGACTTTATTAACATTACTATAAATATAATAAAGATTGCCATATATTTATTCAATAATAAAAGTCATGATGCATAAGATAAGTTCAACATAAACTATTGGCCTCTAGGGCTTACACCAACACAACAATCGATGTTGTTCTGAGCTAAGGTTTCACAATATTTTGTTTCATAAACTATAAAACTACGAAATTATAAAAGGTTTGAGAGTTAATAGGGAAATGATTATGCTAGGATTAAACTTCATCAACCTACTTATACGTATTCTCGGATTAGTGTTGCAGATTCTAATTATCAATTGATATTATCACATATTGCTCGGCAACATCATTCGTGTTCAAATGTTGTCGTGATTTCTATTGGGTCGTTCAATCGTCGATTTCCCAAACTATTAAACGATCCAATAGTCGATTGTATCGTTGTATAGATGATTTCCCAAACTATTAAACGATACAAAAGCTTTGGGTTCCAATATTCAAAGTGATTATCAAAACCTAAATTCCATGTCTAGAACAAAAGCTTTGATAGAAGATTATTCTAACCTAGATTCAAAATGTATTTTTCAATGACAATTCAAACCCATAAGATTGTAATGGAAAACAAGAATAACCTCAACATCATGAGATAATTAAAATCAAACAACATCATAATCAAAGGGAATACATACTAGTAGAGTTGATTACATTTAATCCCAACAAAAAGAATTTAGCTACTCATTGTCATGGTAACCTTACAAGGAGAAAAGAAGAGATGGAATGGAATCAAGCCATGATGTCTCAATGATCTTGTGAATCCCTTCAATCCTTGTGCTCCTTAAGGGTCTCTTTGAGTTTTCCCCTGTTTTTCTCTCCCTAGAATGGCATAATTTCTAATAATAATGTTTCTGAAATGAGAAGAAAGGCTTTTATACTTTTGCAGAATTTTGTCAGTGGGTTTCTGCCACATCATCATCATCCACTTGCCCCAAACCGCCTTTTGTCGCTAGGCAGGACATTTCTTGCCATGGCGACATTTGTCACTCAGGCAAACTTTGATGACCAAAAACATGCTCTCTGTTTCTCCATTCCCGCCATGGCGACATTTGTTGCTCGGGCGACATCTTGCCAGGCAGGATATTTGTCGCCATAGCGACAGGTTTTGGTCAAACAGGTAAAAGGACCTGTAATTCTCGCCAGGCAGGAAATGTTGTGCCTGGCGAGGCATGACAGCTGCAGACCAAAATTTGCAGGTTGCTCCTCTTTTTGTTTTTCTTTCATTGGTTCATGTCTTGATCACTCTTTTCCTGCACAGTTGCGTTAAGTAAGACATAAAAAGCATAATTATGCATTTTGTCACTTTTTTATATATTTTCCTCGAATAACCTGTACAACAAGTAATCAAAAGTGCTTATAACTCATGAAACTAACATTTTCTAGCACTTATCAATTGCATGGCCCGCTAGCTCAGGCTGGCTAAGCAATCACGTAAACTCTCACTGATAGGCTAACATGAAAGCAATTACAAAGGAAGTTACTTATTTTTTTTCATATACTTTACTTCTAAATAGTTCATTCATATGTCTAAGATTTTAAAATTATACTTTAAGAAATATTGCTCTTTTCTCCAATGACTCATCCTCTTCTCTCTTCTTTAAGAAGAAGAAGAAGAAGAAGAAGAAGAAGGAAGAGGAAGAGGAAGAGGAGGAGGAGGAGGAGATGTTAAAATTGCGTTTTTGATGGTGAAAGTGGCATTATAGTTGAGGAAAAACGACGACGTTGTCGTGACGAATTAGACGGCAGTGGTGACAGTAATTTTGGATCTCTTCAAACTTAATTACCATTACCAAGGTTATAATAACAGAAAAGGGAAAAATTTATCACCAAACGATGTCAGGCCTGTTGCTAAAAGATGAAAATCTAGCTCTCTTCGTGGTTTAACTCAATCTTTGATAAGCTTCAGTGCACACATCCATAACTTCAACCCGATATTCTCTCCATGAGGGTCGTAGTCTAACCACAAGATTAGCAACCCACACGCCCTAACAAGTTGCTCCAATGTCCTCATAATACCCCACACATCATCCTAAAGTTAAAAGCACAAGCACTGCTAACAAAATCAACAAAAAATAACATTCTAAAAGAAGAAAATATAATAAATTATCTTAGGACGCTTAACAATTGAAATCTCTTGGAGGAGCTCAATCAGACTAAGGGATTGCCATTTACGATCATAAGGGTCAATAAATCTATACTCCATCAAATGTCCCAAAACAGAAGTCATCAACATCCGGCTCAATTCACCGAAAACAACGCACTCAAACTTAAAAATTGGATTACCCAAATCATAATCTTCCCTTTTAGCTTTGCGTACGAGAATATTCGCAATATCGCTCATTAATGTATCATTTGATACCACTTATTGAACCACAGGGAAAAGCAATTAAAGCGAAAGTATTTCTAAAACTTAGCGACATCTGACGTTTGGTTGCTCTGTCAGATGGGAGGTTACCACTTATTGGACCACTAGGAAAAACAATTAAAGCGAAATTATTTCTAAAACTTAGTGACATCTGACGTTTGGTTGCTCTGTCAGATGGGAGGAAACATTGTTTAATGTGGAGCCCACGTACAAATTCTTTGCATGCCACACTGTGAAAAACAGAGAATTGGTAATTTAGTTTAGTGAAAGCTTTCAAGTTTCAAATGTATTATTGAAACATTTTATCAAACACATGATGTGCAAATCTAAAAATTAAAACGAGCAAACAAAAATTCATAGTGATTAATAAATTAAATTTGAAGTGCATATACAATCAAATCTAAAAATAACAACAAAGAACAAAAAGACAAATGAAAAAACCTTTAACCATTATGACTCAAAAATAGAGAAAATCACATAAATCAAAGAAAATAAATTTTTCAACACGTAAATTTAAAAACAAAAATTAAAAGAGAAATAAAATAAACACATATTAAAACATACATTCAATGAATGTAACTGCAAATTCCCATTGCGTTTGAAACTAAAATGAATATATATGCAGATTTACCATAAAAAATCTTATGAATCGACCATGAACACAAAATATTCGAGAGAAATTAAAAAACTCAGGCCCATGGGTACCTATACTCATACTCGTGGAGGAATTAAATGTTTGGTGTCTCTACAAGTTCAACTATTTAAAACCGAATAATATAGATTTTTAGGGATTCAAAATGATAGCATGAGATTTGAAAGAGAAATAAAAGAAAAGGAAAATGATAAGTAAGGTAAGAAGCAGGAAAAAGAAAGGGATGAAAGAGATAGGAAATCAAATTTGAAAAATGAAAGAGAGGAGCAAAGGGACGGGGAAGAGACTGTTGTGAAGGTAATCTTGAACATTAGGGTTTAATGATCCCATATTGTTGAACATTATCTTTAAATCCGATTATCTATCTATAACATGATAAATAAATGTAAGACCAACTATACTTCTCTTATTTTGTTGTTTAAGGAAGTTTTCTCCATAGTCCAAATCTGAGAAGTTCTATTTGTTTTTCTTCTAGAGAAACGAATAAGTGTACTCATATGTTAGACTCAATATGACTTTTATGCTTCTTTTTTTATTCAATTGTGGAGCATGTTGTTCCCCTTTTAAGTTCTCTTCTGATGTATGATGATGGAGTTTCTAACAATTTCATGTAGGTAAAGTCTAGGCGGCAAAGAATAGGGGATAGAGGGAGCATGTAAGGATTGATGAGTGAACATTGTGGGTTTTGTTCAAATGGTGGTATGATATTTTGTTTTTAGTAGCATTGATAATCCCTTTGTATTTGACCTCTTTTTCCATGTGACAACTAACCATTCTCCAATAGATAATGTCATTAAAAAAAAATCTCCATAGATAATATTCTTATCATCATTAACATTTATTACACACAATTAATTGATGGATAATGTAAAAATATTGGCTTTCTACTAGTCTCTAAGCTCTTTTGTACTCATCCATTTTAAAATTCTGTACACAAATTAAGAAAATGTCATGCTAATTTTTGTCATTAGGGAACAAAGTTAAAGAGTTTAGATGAAAATTAAAAACAAATTCTATATTGAAAATATAACTTTTGAAACTTATAAGACATTATAACAAAAATAAAAATAAATTATAAGACATTGAATGCATAAATTCTAAGAAATTTTTTTGACATTGGCTTCTTAACTTATGTCCCAAATACACAAGTTAACATTTCACATTAAAAGTTGTAAAAAAAATAACTCTTTTACTAAACTACCCCTAATAATTATTGAAGTATTTCCCATAAAAGTATACAACATAGTGTACACAACATTAATTAGCTAGGGGCGTAATTGTAAAAGTTTACATTAAAAAGTGAACATAACATTCATTTTATAACAATTTTTTTTTTACTAAAAATACATTCATTTTAAAACAGATGGAATAATACATGGTCTTTAAGCTATTTAATTTGTTTAATCGGCTCTTTTGCAAGAGACAGTTATCTTATTCTATTGAACCCATAGTTGTGACCAATTGCATTAATAACTGATCACTGATTATACATGTTTAGTCTTTTGAACCTAAAACCCAAATGAGTACATAACCGATCAAATCAATCCAAAACCGATAATCACTTGCTGGACTCTTGGGGATTTAGTGAATAAATATTACATTTTGGTTTTAAATACACCACTACAAAAAGCAAAATTAGTGACATAAATTAATGACCGAAAAAATTAAACCCCTCACTAATTTTTCGTCACAAAATTTAGTAATAAAATTAGAGAGGTATTTCTTGTCTCCCCTCTCTAGATTTTCCTCGCCAATTTTTCTTTATTAGTAGTGATAACCTTCGTTTAAGATTTTTTGCATATATCAAATAGAAAAGATATTTAACAAATAAATGTAACAAATTTATAAAATTATACTTATTACCTATTAAATAGGTTATTAATGCTGACCGTTTATTTATTAATAGAAAAATGTCAATTTGAGTCACATGGGTATAGTTACTCCTTATCATTAAGAATACTTTTTTGGACATTTTTTCACTCTTGAAGAATGTGTGGGTGGAGATACCTTTATAAGTAAGACACAATAGAAAAATGTGAATCGGAATAACTATATGATTGCTTTTTCATGTCGTTTGCATGATTGCATATAACAAAGTGACTCTAATATATAAGGCGACAAAATCGATTCCCAGATTATAAAAGTATGAGGTTCGGTGACTTTTGCATGTCGTTAACCGAAATAAACGTCACCATGGAATAATATCAGCAAACATCGATGGAATCTGGTGAGGTCCATAGACAAGATTTTATTTAATAAATTAAAGTACTTGGGTGTTGAGAAAATTTCGGATCCAGGAATCTTCGGTAAATGAAACATTCCCTGTGGATACAGTGATCATTCTTATAACATGTTCCAATGCAATTTACACACTTTATATCTACTCCTTTTTTCATACATGTTTTGTCATTCCTATCAAGAATGTATAACATAATCTTGATGATGAATCAATCGATAATTTGTCATGTACATGCACATGTTTCTAATTCTTCCCACAAGGCTTTGCACTCTGTAAATTTTTCAATAACAGTCACAACACACAATTCTTGCTACAACTCAACAATACAAATTAGATCAATATAAGGAAACCTCTTCTTGATATCATTTTAGACATTAATTGCATTCTCAGTGTACACTTTGAGCAATAACCGATGATGAACGATTGAGAATCCACAAACAGATTAGCTTGTTTGTTAGAGCATTGGCACACAATTGTTCCTTCAACGAACTTGAGTTTGTTCTTGGAGATCAACACTCTTCTCATTTTTCCAATCCATGTATGAAAATTCTGTCACAAAAAATTCATGGTCAGCTTCGAGTCAGCCCAAACCAGATGTCCGGGTTTAATTTGGGCTCTCAAAATGCTGCCCATGTCTAGCCATAAGAGGATTGCATGCTTGTTGGACCGGGCCAACATATATATATTCTTAAATTTAAAACTAAACAAAAACAGCCATATTTTAGTTTTGTCATACAACATTTCTGTCATACTTAAACTAAGCACTATGCATGAAGGAGTACATGTAGCTGTCATAAAACTAATCAGAATGTTTCTATAGTGTTTCAGTAACCAATGTCATGAATGAGGTTAGTTGCAGGACATTGATTAAGAGGATTGCTTGCTGTATATCTACTTCCCTATCTAATAAAATACTTCAATCCTTTTGTTTCCTACTCGATTAAGAACATTGTACTACCAGCCTTTTGATTTCTCACTTCAATCTGTGGTTGGTTTTACTTCCATTTGCATATTACATGATATATGCAGCTAGGGTACTGGTGGTTTCAACTTCCATGGCAATCAATATTTCTGCAATATACACATGCTTATTGTAATAAGGACATTACAAAAATGCTGATTCTACGCTTTCATTTCCACATGTAGTATCATGTTTCAGAAGGTTGAGCAAATTCGATCCCATGGTCATAATTGATAATTATGAGTGAAAAAATGCAAGGAAGGAATCGTATAAAAGATAGATATATAGAAAAATCTCACCTGTTGGAATAAATAGAATACAAACAAGAAACTTTTCATTACTGGCTAAAATAGCAGGAAGCACAAATAAACAAACACACGAAATGGTTGTGATTTGCTCAAACTCAAATAACATAAGTTGCAATATTTTATGAATATTATACAAAAATACATTATTCAATATATGTTTTTAAAGTCCTAGAAGTATGAATTTTAGACACACAAATTGGCACATTGATCAGGACCAAAATACTTCATTATTTGTTGCAATTCTGCCATTTTCCTCAAGCTTGGTTCACCTGTAATCCAATGTCCACAAATAAGAGTTCTTCATTCTCCCCCTTTTTTTTGTTTATCCAAGGATAACTATAAGTAGGTTTAATAAGGAATCGTTAATTGATTCCTTTAATACAAAAACAGCTTATCGTGAAGGTATTCACATAATCAAGTTCTTATCGGATAAGCAATCTAGTGCAGCATTTGTTTCTAAGGGTCACACCATAGCAATGATACCAAATTGGTGAGTTACCGAGACTTAGGGGCATATTTGAAATGACTTATTAGAGCTTATCGTTTGACACAAGTACTTGTAAAATTGTTTGGGAGAGTTTATGTAAACAGGTTATAACATGTATATAGCTTATATCATAACATTTTGGCTTAATTTTATCTTTTAATATGGAACATAGCTTATGTGTACGCACTTATGTGATAATTATCTAATTAAGTTGTTTATTCAAATAGGGCCTATATATACCTCACTCAAAAGGGGACATACCCTTGAATCTACACAGGCAATGACCATGAACTATTCTTGGAAAATTTAGCATAGAGTAGTTATTTCTGTAATTTTTTTAGCAAATAGAACAATGAACTTCAAAGGAAAAAACAAAAAACAACAATGATAATCAATTAATTAATTATTGAAAAACTCACCTACACAAATGTAGGAGTTAAGATTTTAACCGCGATTACGATGTCCAATTTAACAATTTTGTTGTTTTTGTTAGTTGAACTATAACTTGTTGATATGAAACTTTTTTCAATGTGGATAAAGAAGGCAAAAGTGGAACTTTAACATTATTATGGAAAATTGAAAAGTTACGTGAAATCCAACATTATTCAAGAAATTTCTTTAATTTAATGTTATCATGAAAGAGGATGTGAGTAATCAAGAGAGACACTTGGCGGGATTTTAAGGAATTTCTTTAACATTATTGTGAATCGTCTAATTGAAAAGAGATTTTATCGAGCTCTGGTCATAATTCCTAGATAACTTTGAGGTGAAATTTACTAACAACAAACAAATATGATCGCTCATACCCTTGTTAGGTAACTATTTCTTGAAATAGTCACCGTATTTTTGAGTTTACACTCTATTAGTCGGAAGAGATATACTTCATTTTCACTGCCCATGATGTTGGATAGGACTTAAATCGAGTGTCCTGTTCAAGGGCTAACCATAAGAATGCTTAATGTTGTAAAGATCATAATAATGTTATAATATGCATGAGTGATGATTATACAAGAAAAAAAAAAATCCTTGCAAAAAAAGTCGGATGATTCACTTTCTAATCCTGAAAACAATGTAGAGAGTATCAACACTCATTTGTTTGCACGATGAAAAATGTTCCAAACGCACAAATACTCAAAAGCTATGGTTTTCAGCGGTAGAAAGTTCACGAATATGAGGCATTAGGACATGAAAAATATGAGTGAAACGCTCATCCAAACAGGCTAAGTTGCTCGAGTGTGTGTGGAACAGACATGTAGAAACAAACTAAAGATGGCCAAATGTAGAATAAATAGTCTACAAGTAAAATAAGGAAATACCAAGGAAAATGATAGGCCTAATTAAGTAGAGTCGAGGTAGTCTATCTTTAAATTTATTGACGATACAACATTGTAGTATTATTCCTCTCTCAAAAAAAAAACATTATAGTATTATTCGGTCAATATGGCATACTCCACCTAGTGGAAAAATACGTGTTTGTTGTTGATAAGATACCCTCAATTTTCCTTTCTGGTAGAAATCATAACAGAGAATTAATTCAAGCACAAACAAAACTAATTCAAATTGTGCATGTCACAAATCGGTTGTGTTTTCGAATATAGCTTTTCTGAAGTATGGATGCAGGTGCCCATTTACAGAATAAAGTGCAAAATCATAAAATCAACTGCTAAACTTTCAATAACTTCATGGTTTGTTTATACACATGTATATCACTACATATATTATTGCAATCTCATGTGGATTTTTCAAGTAATATTTATCATTACACTTTATCTTTGGAAGTGTACCCTCTCACTCAACTCAAGAAAAGAGCGATAGTATAATTTCCGTATTAATAATTCAAAATTCAACTGCCAACAATTTGGTGTTACAAAGGAAACTTGCTATTCAATATATTTGATGCTGTACAGGAAGGTTCTGTTGATACAAACATGTATTTGTATGTGTGTGTGTGTACAATATTGCGTGGTATGGATTGTGCCCGAGAAAATAATTAACCAAGAGTATTACATAGGGGTAAAAAGTGTCGCTAAACCTTTATCCACTGTTATCTGCAATTTATCATAGGCCATCAAAGCCCTCTGCTCACACTTGTAGGTTCCTCTCCCTCTTGCCAAAACCTCACCATCTGAATCTATGATCCCTTCCTTCTCTAGGTCCTTGGTGCGTGTACCAGGTACCAAGCTGAAAGCTTTCACCTTTGATTTATTGCAAGATACATAAATTAGAAAACTTCGTTATGCAACTAAACCAATGCCAAGACTCTTTCAAAGCTCAATGTAGCTGCTACAAAAGTATTACACAATATATCAAGAAATCACACCTTTAGGTACGTGACATACGGAGATTTCACGTGTCCTCCCTTATTCAGCTCTGACATCATTGACAACAGATGTAACTTCGGGCAATTCTTCGTAATGATCAAGTCCAGATAACCGTCGGAGAACTGCATTTATCAAATTATAATAGAATAATGATCAGTTTTAGCCCCACTAGGGAGAAGAGAAAAACATTAAAAATATTTACACCATTGGTATTTATCTATGAAAAACGTTTAGCTGAGTTTTATCAGGTGTACAAATACCTGGTAGCAGTTAAAAGAGTACAGAAATTTATTGTTTATTATGTTCATTTTAATCTTCAATTACAATATTGATTATTATATCATGTTCACTCCAATTCATAAAGTATAATTTGAATAGTAGCAGCCATTAAAATCAAACAAATTAAGATGCAAATATCACATTCATCGTGATTTGTACATTTGGAATCAATTCATACAAATTGGTCCTCCTAATGAGGCCAACCCTGTCACGGAAGCAATTGGGAACTTTCCAAATAAAACACAAACTAAACAGAGTGTTAATGGGAGAGAGTAAAATGAAATGCTTAAATTCTTATTCACACAAAACTGACCTTTGCATCAGGTGCTGCCATTGTGTCTTCAGCACCCCAAGGTACATTGTGAACCCAGACACTAATAAAGGGTCCATTTATAACTCTCCAATTCATATTTTCCAAGTTTATTTCAGGTCCTTGATAACAAAGTGTTTGCAAATTAACATGTTCCCCTTCACTTGGATCGCTACTGTTCCCTCTAGTAGATTTGCCTGGGTAACTAGTGGACTCCCCGTAAGACTCAAACCCAGGTGCAGGCACAAAAGAAACAGATCCATTGTATAGCCTCAAATTGAAGAGTCGGCAGACAGCCTACAGCAGGAAAGCAGTGAATAAGGAAAATGATAACGACCAACTCATATCTCTTTTATAATTGTAGAGCACGTTTGACATAAGAATTCAAAAAATGTGTCACAAGCGAAGGCAAAATAGCATAGTTATGTTACATCTTACACTTGAGTTACCCACCAAAAGTTCATTTATGATACAATAACAGATAGATGTCAGAATCAACCTTTAAAATAGAACCACAGAAAATGAGAGATTTAACTGTAAGAACTAAAAAGTGTCTCTCAAAATCAAAGGCAAGAGCCCTAAAGCCGTGATGTATTTCTCTTTTCTCAGATATGCATACAGAAAAGTAAGGTAATTCTTAAAAAAATTAAGCAGATAGAAGCTGCAGGAGAGAGAAAAGAAGTGCATTGAAATTAGAGAGGAAGAGGCAAAGGAATATATCATTGGACTAGAATGGCACTTTCATCAAAACGTGCATTTCTTGCGCCTTAAAGAATCCAAAGCATTCAACTTAAAATCACAAACAAATTTGGACAGTAAAACACCCAGAACTGAAGTGTTAGAAGATAACTGCAACAAAGAGTGGTAGAGTGGTTAGGAACATAAGGATTGGAGAGATAAGGAGTTGAGGGTTCAACTCCCCACGAACAATTCTAACAACTAACCACTAACATTTGACATTAATAAGCGTCTGTTTGGTTGCGCGTTCGCAACCTCCAAACGTGAGTTTTTCTCTCCAAACGTGAGTACTGCTTTTCTCATGATGTTTGGACAATGAGAAACGTGAGTCTGCAAAACACAATTTTGGTGGCAAAACGCAAGTTGGATCGAAGCTAGAATACCAAGCTTTTGCGGCAAAGCAAACGCGATTGTAAACTGCAACTGTTCAATGACTTGTACAATTACCAAATAACCCATAAGTTCTTCTCCAATTCCCTACACATAAACAACTTTCTTCTTCATTAACATCACTTCTCTGATATACTTCTTCTCCCTCTAATGACAGATCTATGATAATTTCTCAGATTTGCAGATGAAACAGAGAAGATGGGAAAAAGCATAATAAATTAAACTTAAAACAATGAAAATGAATTGAAGTCTGAAAATGTATGCGTTTTTTTCCCTTATTTTTGCAGTATTGGAGAAAAACGAAAGTAGGATAGGAAGAGTCAGTAAACTGTGCAATCTTCATAGAAGCTTCAATGGAGAACACATGAAAAATTATAAAATTTGACAGACTAAAAATAGAATTAAAGGGAAGAAAGGATGATATCATCCATGGAATTGAACAAATTGAGAATCAATATTACAAAAGAATAAACTTGAGATGAGAGAGATTAATTCTTGCAAACAAGAGACACTGATGGTTGAAGGGAGTTCATGCAATGGATCTTTGTTTCCGTACATTTTTTTCATTAAATAATAAAGAGAGGTTCTAGAGAATTCTTATTTGTTTTTTAATTTTTTTAATTAATAATACTTTAAAATGAATATAAAA
>Ga0228711_1010741_pt1 | contig 11927 bp, 12 predicted proteins | sample MedpolnodulmetaG_2_FD_177996 | JGI IMG/M metagenome (GOLD analysis project Ga0228711, IMG submission 177996) | Root nodule microbial communities from Medicago polymorpha collected in Santa Monica, California, United States - brown nodules | ecosystem: Host-associated > Plants > Roots > Nodule...
CCAATTTTGAAAAAAAAAAAAAAAAACAACAACAACAACAACAAGAAGTCTCCTACGGTGGTAGAAAACCTAAGGAGGTTGCCTACAATAGCCTTTGCCCTTTTCAACCCCTATGTTTCAAAAAGTTGCGATTTTGACCCCCTTTTAAAAAAATGGATATTTAGACCCCCTAACTTTTGGCCCTCTTTTGATTAGCTGATTTTGATGGAGATTATGACAATTTCTCAGTCTCTGATGTTGTAAACTTGCATGACGATAGAAGGATGCTGATAAGTGGAGTCCAAACTAGCATGGTGTAACTTTTGGCCCCCTAAAGAAGGATCCACTTATTAGTTTGGACTCCACTTATCAGCATCATTTTATCCCCATGCCAGTTTACACCATCAAAGACTGAGAAATTGGCATAAAATCAGCTAATCAAAAGAGGGCCAAAAGTTAGGGGATCAAAATATCCATTTTTTTAAAGGGGGCCAAAATCGCAACTTTTTAAAACATAGGGGGTGAAAAGTGCATTTAAGCCTAATCATTATAACATACATTATAAAATTGAACATATTTGCAAAAAAATTACACAAAAAAAGCAAGATTTTCTCACTTAGGCATTTCATCAAACACCTTAAGTGCATTCTAAATTACTAGCACAATTACTAAAATTTCAACTTCTAAACAACTACATTGTACCTATACTTACTCTAATGAACAATTCCAACAACAAAGTTACATTAAAACATCTAAACCATGCTAAATTTGCAATTTTCGAACCTAACCTAAAACTAACATTTTGCTCAAAATTATGAAAACTAACACCCTAAACAAACTACATTGCATGTAAATAGGAAGAAATATACTTACTTGTGATTTACTTGAAGCGAATTGGATGATTTTCGTGCAAATGAAGGTTTGGGTGAATTTGGTATGTTTTTAAACTTTGTTGCATGTGTTTCTGTTAACCAGAAACTGGAAGTTTTATGCGTTCTTACGATACAGACTGCAACGGCAGTTAACTACCGCTGAGGCCAGCGGCAGTTAACTACCGGCGGTTTTCTCAGCGGTAGTTAACTACCGCTGGGGGCTGTAACGTAATTTTCTTGTGTCAATATGACGTTTTTGAAGTCAGAAAAGCAATCTTCATTTTAAAATCCTGGCCGAAGGGTTTATTTTCACTTGTCAAATTTAAAATCCTTTTAAAATCACACTATTTTAAAATCATGGCCGAAGGGTTTATTTTCACTTGTCAAATTTAAAATCATCAAAATCATAACTTTTGACCCATTTTCACAAACTTCACATCAAATTCAATACTCTCAACACTATATACCTAATAACATTTTATACACTCGGGAGACTTTGCACTCCCCCCCATTAACGCTAACTCCTCCTCCAACCATGGGAGAAATCAAAGAACCTTTGCATAATGTTACCTCCTCCCCTGTATAAGCTGATATAACTGCTTGATAAATCATATAGACTTTGTTTAAATCATTTTTTTTAAGTCCTTTGCAAAGGATGATTGACTTGAATGAAAATATGCAGAGGTTTTTTTTTGTTTCAAAATATATGCAGAGGTCCAATTAAAATAGCAATAGAAATAAATGACATAACAAAGAAGATATTGTATCAAAGGTAGATCAGAAGTTGTTCAGAGGTATGATAGGTTCTTTGTTATAGACCAAATATTTTTATTCAGGGTATGCTTGTGTGCAAGATTTCAGTCAGATCCTACTGGTAAAGGATTTCTGGATAAGGGTAGAAGTCTACGACAGAGAAGCTGCTAAAATGGAGGAGTTTGAGAAGATTGAAGGAGATGAGAGTCTGAAAGGGAAGACAAGAGCTGAAATGGGTTTAGAAGAATTCAAGAGGAATTGAGATTAGGTCTGTAATGGAAATTCTAGTCACCATTACATAAGACATTATTGCTAAAGCTGCAAGAGAGATTGAGATTAGGTCTGTACCTACCAGCAATTCAAGAAGAAGTGGCTGATATAGGACATGTTGAGCTAAACCAAGATTAGGGTTTTGAGTTAAACTAAAATTAGGGTTTTGAGTTAAACCAAAATTAGGGTTTTGAGTTTATGGCTCAGATATTTGGAAAATGTCTACTATATTCCATTCTATTGATGTAATACTCATTTTATGATGACTTGGGCAGGCACAAGACAAATCACGTCGGGAGGGGATTCGTAGGCAAAAATAGCGTGCCCGTATTATTAAGGTCATACTGATTGAAATTTTTGTTCATGTCTGGGACTCGGCAGGCCAAATCAAGTTGGGAGCCCGTGCTCAGGCCAAACCACGTCGGGAGGGGTCCCGTAGGCCAAAATTCTTCGCGCGCGCCTGTGTACCCGTATTATTAAGGTCATACTGGTTTGAAATTTTTGTTCACGACTGGGAATCGACCTTGTAACATCCCGCTAAATTCTCAATAGACTGCGGTATCAGTGAAGTGTCAGAGAAGAAATATCTATGAAGGGTTAATTATATAGCGGGGAATATTTAATGGTAATATCCCGCCTAAATTTTTTATGGGTCAGCAGTATTAGTTTTGATGTGTTTGAGGAGAATACGATAAAAAGGACATTTTGGTAATTAACACTTAAAGACTATAAAAAGGGGCAAACCTCATTTCTTCTTTCATTTCTTCTCCCCTTTCTCTCACATACAGAGAACCAATTCTCTGTTCCCTCTCCATCTCTCACATTTCTCTCCATCATTCACTCCAATCCATCAAACTCAACCCAAAACAAGAGGAAATCAACATGCAACTATGAAATCATGACCTTTGTGCTTTAGTAATCACCTTGCTGCACCAAAATTACCCTTTTCTTCTATGTTACTCCCTCTCTGCCGAGCTCTCTCTCTCCCTCTTAAGAACTTGGAATGTTGATTTGGCTTATCAACTGTTTTTTATGTGCCTTAGATGGTTTGGTTTGTGGTTCCTATTGGAATTAGAAACAAGAGAAATGGTTTTTGTTTAAGGCCAGAAGTGATTAATCAGTAATAAGCTGAAATTAAGTTGTCCTTGTTTTAGCTTAAGCTGCTTAGTGAAGGGTTGCAAGGAGATAACATTAGTGGGTTTTTAGGGGTGCTGTTTGTGGTCTGCTATGAACCAAGAAGCAGAGGAAAGTTGTGCGTGTGTATTTTTGTTATGTTGGTCATACTTCTTAGAACTGATGTGTGTTAGCAAGAATCAAGAAGAGGTGTAAAATATATTGTATGTTTGGATTGTGGGGATTATGGCCGAATTTCATGAAATAGTGCTAGGCGCAGGTTATGGTTTTTGATTCATATCTCTTGCTGTGTGGCTTGGAATTGAATGATTGTTGAAGTTTTGGATTCTCCATTCAATTCCCTTCAGTTTAGTCATAAATTTTGTATGATTCGGATTAGAAACAAGTTCGGAAAACGGATTTGAAGTTGGTAATTATGCAGAAAATTTGCTTACGGGTTTAGGCATGATTTTTGAGGAATGAGCTGTTTTTGGGAAGATGAAGGCAGAAGCAATTATGGGGAATTAAGCTGAAGCATCAAGGAGGATTAAAGATTCCATAAGTGATTATTAGAGGTGAGTTCCTTAGTTAGTTCCCACCCTTGGGATTACGAGTTTTGTTATGTGAGATAACATGATTCTAGGTTTTATGATTATATGATTAGTAAATTCCCCTAATGAATGTATTGACTTGTTCATTGCTAATTATTTGTTGTGCCTTGCTGAAATCTGTTTTATAATGGTTTGGAATGATAAGAAATTCCCAAAATATAACTTGTAGGAAAATGCCGTAAAACAGTGCAGAAAAAAATTGTTTCTTTGACAGGCTAATCGATTGGTCCTTCCTAGCTAATCGATTACCACATGTTTCTGTTGCAGATTCTGGCTTTTAACACAGGCTAATCGAGTAGCCACCTCTGGTAATCGATTAGCCAACAACAGAAACTCAAAAATGACATTGTTTTACAATACTTTCTCTGCTCAAACCTTTTTAATGATAAGGGACTTATCTTGTAATTCCATAACAGTTTAGAAAGGCATGAAATCAAGTAATTAAGCTCTAATACAATGTCCTTGCATTCATGAGAGTCAATTACGCACGAATATGTGTTATGTTGGGTAGCATTCTAACCCTTAGAGATGGGGAAACAATAGAGACTCGACATAGATAGTTGAGAATAGTTTGCTATTATGGTATTCAAAGGCATATTAGATATATGCATAGGATAGTAATTGTATAATACAATAACAGGAATGCATTAGGTATGAATACAGTAAAGACTTAACAGTTAAAGCTATGAAACGAAGCGGGGCAAACCTGGGTAACATAAGAACCCTAGTTAAAAGGCAAATCCTGAATGTTTCTGTAAAAGCTTATAGGTTGTGTCCCTCAGCAGGCTTCGGGTTCCGCCGGATGAGATTCTCCCCACAAAGGAAATCTACACAACGATTATAATTAGAGGAGTTCCGGTGACTAGCCTCAGATAGGAATTTTCACCGGATTATAGTGTGATGGTGACCGGGTTTACTCCCCTCGGAATCCATTCCGTAAAATCAACCCAGATAATAATTGTTTGTTCAACGCTAACCTTCTAACATAATTAAGAATATGATATAAATATGTTTATGATAGAATCATGATAGTATACAGATTAGCGATCCTAGATTTTTCCCCCGATCGCTAAATGCAGAATATAATAGTAAAATCTATAATCAGATATATGTATAGACAAATGGCGATCATAGGTTCCCCGCGATTGCCTACAACCTAAGATAGGTGGAACTCACTGAGACATTCTATCTCATCCCAATCCTTTTATTTATCTTACAGATCAACAGGTTGCTTGTAGCAAGATGTAGCAGATGTGTAGCTGAATGGATCATCGTCAAAATGCTCATTCATACCAATTTCAGATTACCTATTCATGTAATCAAATATGTATCAGATATATGTATTTGACAGTTGGTAATTTATCAGATGTACGAACTGGTATTGATGTATATATTCATTCGGCCAAAATTATGTTGTAATTTTAATGTATTCAGTACTAAGTTAACGTGCATGCTAAATATTCTAGACAATTTAGTATGGGTGTTACAGACCTGTTCCCATGCCAAGCCACGGCAAGGCGGCATTTTGCAATTCGGGAGGCAAACTGGGGTTTGTTTTTTCGTTTCTTCGGCTATTGACGCTTAAAATATTCGTAATTAACGAATCCCTCATGCAAAATCGCCAAAATTTCTCGGTGGAGGTCCTTATGATGTCCCAAACATGACTGAATTTTTGGGGAACTAAATTTGTCCCGTGGATGGACGCACATTTGAAAAAATTCAATTTTGCACGCTTCGATCGAAAAATCAAAATAAATCGAAACGTTGTCAGTTTTCTGCGAAACTTTGCAAATCCTCTAGATGTATTTGTATTGAGGTGTCTGAGAAAACCAACTCAAAATTCAATTTCTAAGTCGATGTTATGGGTTGGAGAAAATTGGTGCTTATTAAGTACTATTGTAAAATGAGTGATGTGGACAAATATATCCCATTTAAGCACTTAAATCGGGGTGCTCTGTTGTGGATGGTCTAGATAGTAGTTCAATTCTGATAAAAAATAAATAAAATAAATAAATGTCAATGTTGTTTGAACCATTCCATTCTAGCATTAAACTGCTCTTCAACACAATGTTGACCAGATTTTATTATGACATGTACAAGGTCTTGTTGCTAAAGACCTTGCAACATTAACAAAAAAAATACGACCATACAATCTATGATCAAATATAAGATGTGAAACAGAAAGCACACTTTTAATTGACAAGAACTGTATGTCCACACTTTTAGAGAAAGGAAATTGGAGACACCGTGCTAATATGACATCCATTGGGACATCAAACACTTAACGTGCAAAATTATATTAAGAGTGAAATAAGATTTTCTTATAAAAGCTGTTTGCTCAATATACTTATCCCCCCCAAGTAGCAACCACGTAACAAGCCCAGGAATAAAACATTATTTAAGAATTTAGTAACATCAACAATTATGGCAACTGTACAAGGCAAGTACCCGGGTTCATCATTAACTTATCTAATGAGTTAATCCACCACTATATAGGGTACTATGATCAACAAATAAACAATAACGAATTACATAAGCATTTTCCACCAGTTCACCAAATCTACAGGGTACCACAGCCACTGATCTTAAACTCTCAGACTGCTACAACCGTTCGTCTCTGACACGAATATATCGGCTAGTTGCAAGCAGCTAACTTCATTTTCACTTGGGTCAAAAGAGTAACTCTGCATCCTAAACTGTTGCAGCTGATGTTTTCTTTGCATGCTTCTCATCTTCAACATCCTGAAAGTTCCCATGACATGATAAATATAAATTGTATTAACCAAAAATAAAGCTGCTAACAGCTAAAGTTACTATAAAATGCTGAGGAAGGCCATATATGCCGACAAAATAAAAAACTTCTCAATCAACATTACACGCTGTCCTAATAATCCTATTAAATTTTCCGCCTCTTTTGAGAAGTGGACTAGCTCCCTAGTTCTCTTTTTTCTTTTTTCTTCTTTATGATATGTTACTGCAGTTATTATTGGAGAAACCCCAAGAGTGCCACAGGAACTCACTAACAGTTACTCTTTTATTGGGTCCTTCCGCTTTATGTGGGACCCATTCTGAAAGTGTGGGACCTACATAGATTTCAGTCAATAAGTGAGTGTTCCTAGCACTCCTCAAAAACCTAATTCTACCGTTAATTAGAGATATATCCAAAATGTCCAAGAGCTGACAGCTTAGTGGTATGCTGGTATGGTTGCTGCTTAGCATTGTAACCTCAAAAGACATGGTTCAATTCCCACCTAAGATATGTATACAAAATAGAGCTTATAAAACTTAGACAATCCCCCACATTACAAATCAATTTTCTGGGTTTGAATCAAATTCAAAACCCTAACCTAAGATACTATTAGAGTATATGCTAGATCTATTATCCATCCATATTATCATCCACAAAGCAAGCCCAAAAGTTCAAGCAATTACGGGCTGTACAGCTATAAAGCATATACAACCTTAGCTTATTAGACCCAAAATATGAAGATCAATTATGATTCTACTAACTAATAACAAAATCAGTTTTCACAGCAAACTTCATATTTGCCTGCTCTCTTAACAATATTAAGGCAACTAAAGATTGTAAGACCAACGGAAAACAAGAAACCCAAACCAAAGTAGATCCAGATAAAAAGCACTTACAGAACTTTCAATCTTGTCAAAATCATCATCAAAGCTTCCCTCACCATCATCTGAAAAATATAAAATATTACACAAAAAGGTACAAAAACAATGCAAGATCATAGCATTTGCAGATCATGACTTGACAGACAAATCTTAATTATAATCATCAAAGACAGTGTCTGCCCAAAGATTTCAAAATCAAGATTTTTTTTTTTGAAGAAGAAAAATTCAAAATTAAGTTAATTCTCTAGAATCATAAAATGGTAAGTATTCATGCTTATGCAAATAAAAATCCCTACATAATGTGTGCATAATTTCAGTTACTGGTTATATAAACAAAATTCAAATAGCCATGGTAAACTACATAGTTCTCTCTCTCTCTCTCTCTCTCTCTCTCTCTCTCTCTCTCTCTCTCTGTGTGTGTGTGTGTGTGTGTGTGTATTAACAAACTTTTGTTTGAATAACATACCTGGAGCTTCATCACTGTCTTCAAGATCTCCAAGAAGAAATGTATCCAAGTCTTGCTCAGTAGAGGATGAATTAGAAGATTTACTCACAATCTTCCCTGTTACTTCGGCCTTTCCACTTCCTCCACTAACATCAGATTGCTCTACCTTAGCGTCTTCACTCTTCTTTGCTGCTTCTCTCAGCTCCTCCATGTATTGCTTCTCAAACCTGCTTGTAAAGTCATAATTATTAAATGATAAAAACTGCTGAAACACTACCCTCGTATTATATATGTAGCTCAAATTACTTGCATCCTAAATGCCAAGTACTTCATGAAAATGTTTCATCTAGGGTTATAGCCTTTAAATAATACAATCAACTTATCTTGCTCACACTTTAACCTTAAAGATTAAAATTTTTGTAATTAGATTCTTTAATATTAACATTGTTTAATTTTCTATTAAATTGTCTGAGGTGGCTATACAAATTTTCATGCTAAAATTGGTGTTAAAAGCGAGGCAAACAGTGAACAAAATTGTATCCAGACATGGTAACAGGACTTAACCAACCCTCCAAAAACATGGAGTTTAATCAACAAAATCTCATAAAATAGAAAATTTCTTAACCAGCATTAAAAAACCTAACATATTATATGACCTGTTAAAATGTATGCTACTTACGGAGCCACATGAGTGTTGACAAGTGTGAAATATATCTTCCAAAAGTGTCTTTCCTTCATAGCACGTGGGCATAGTTCATATCTCAACCTTGAAATTTCCTGTAAAGGAATAAAAATTAAAATAGGTAAACAGTTTTATAGATGCACCTTGAATTTTCAAATACAAGCATGTCTTTTTTATATTTTAATTGATGCATTATACAATCTTTTTTTAGTGAGAGAGAATGAGAATAGATAGACCATGCATGAAAATAAGAATACACCAGCATCACCAATCATTAAATTAAAGAATGAAAATAAAAATAAAAAAGAGGGCAAAGAAGTAAGAACACAAAAGACATACTAAATACATAAATTTCCTAATCATGAATCATTCATTATATGTGAAGGGGAATGCATTATAAGGCCAAAAATGCAGGTAGGGTCAGCATGCTAGGTGGTCCACCATAGATCAGGGCTCATTTACTACATTTTTATTGTTTTTAAAGTTTTTTAACTTCTAAAATACATATATTATTTCTTCTTCTCTCCCTTCACCCCGAGACACAGACACTACCCCTCTCCAATCCCTTGCCGCTCCGTTCAACTGGAATTATAAGAGCCAGCTTCTTTTGCTTTCTCTAATTAGAAAGTATTGACACCCAAACCATTTCTACTTTTTCACTTGCTATTCATGTGCCTCTCAGAGGGCAAAGATGATGTGAGGGTAAATTATAACATTAAAAAAAATGACACTATGGGATTCAGTAGATAAAAAGTGGAGATAAACAAAAAAAAATATGGAGAAAGATCCCTCAGAATGCCAAGTATCAACATCGGAGAGGGCATGGCATGAAAATCAAAATGGGTTCCTAAACTTCTATTTTTCTGTAAAGAAGGAAGCCTGCACTTTGATTGAAAACCATGAACACCCGTACTCCTCCTTCAGATTACTAAAATTTTCATCATCGGGAAATCTTCTCTACTAGAACAATCACAGCTGTTATTCTCAAATTGGAGGAAATTCTGTTTTTAGAAGAAAAAATAAATGTTGTGGTTTCAAACTCCGCTTTTTCTGCTAGTTGTTTTTAGAAGAAAAAAGATATGTTGTGGTTTTGATTACTAAAATTTTCGTCATTGGGAAATCATCTCTACTAGAACAATCACAGCTGTTATTCTCAAATTGGAGGAAATTTTGTTTTTAGAAGAAAAAAGAAATGCTGTAATTTCAAACTCCACCTTCTCTGCTAGTTGTTTTAGAAGAAAAAAGCAATGTTGTGGTTTCAAACTCCACCTTCTCTGCTAGCCGGTGGATTGTGGATCTAAAGACGGTCACACTATGGCAATATAAAGTACAAACCCTATATATCGATAACTCAACTCACAATCACAACCCACTTTTATTTCGTTTTTCTGAAACTCAGTATCCGGTCCAAGGACTGACTATTAAGGGGGACACCCAGTTTTATTTCATAAATTCTTAACAACCAAGCTTAGTCGGCTACATGGATCAAATTACGTCATAACGTTCTATCCTAAACCATATTTCTGTCCAACTCATTTATCTCTATATCTTTCTTAATAGTTTCTCTTGTAGTTTTTTTAGGCCTTCCTCTGCCTCTAGTGATCTGACTATCCTCCATCTGATCTACTCTCCTTACTACAAAATCTATAGGCCTTCCCTCTACATGCATAAACCACCTAATCCTATTTTCCACCAACTTTCTTTCTCTAATATTGTCATTTCTAATTCCATCACATCTAGTTTTACCACACATCCAACGCAACATCCTCATCTCCACTACACTTGTTTTATTCTCGTGTTGGTTCTTAAATAAAACTGTTAAGAGTCCCACGTCGGACAGGACATGGCCTGACAATGTGTTAATAAGTGGGGGCAATCCTCACCTCATAAGCCGGTTTTATGGGGTTGTGTTAGACCCAACCACGATTTCTAAGATGGTATTAGAGTCTCTCCAAGATCCATTGGGCCACCTGCTATCAGGTTTCCGCTATCAGGCCACCCACCATTTATGTCCACGAACCAAGCCCAATAGTGCTGGTCGTGAGGGGGTGTGTTAAGAGTCCCACATTGGAAGGACATGGCCTAACAATGTGTTCATAAGTGAGGGCAATCCTCACCTCATAAGCCGGTTTTGTGGGGTTGTGTTAGGTAACCACGATTTCTAAGAAAAACATTCACACAAAAAGAAAAAATCACCAACCACACTAAGGAAGGTTTTCACGCCTTCTAGGCTTTTACACATTACTAAAGTAAAAATGTGAAGTCAAATGCATTACAAAATAATCACATTATAACACAAATTCAATTCCTCTATAGTATGAAACCAATATAAAACGCATTCACATTATAAGATAATTTCATAAAAATAGAAAGAAAGAAAAAATCTCATAAAAATATGCATTTACCTTAACAGTAGTTAAAACTAGAGTAGCATGCTTCTCCTGAAACTCATTGAGATCCTTCCTAACATTAGAAGTAGCCACATCAGAACCCTCAGATTCAGATTCATCTGCATTCCAAATCACATAAAACAAATCATTTGAAAAAAATAATCAAAAAAATTACAACATAAAACCGATTTTAAATCACAAATTACCTGAATTAACAGGAAAATGTTTGAACGTGGTAGAAGTAAGTCCCTGAACAAACGATCGAAGATCATCGGTGATACCGAATCGCTCAAGATTTTCCACCGGAGGAGCTACAGTAGAACTTGTTGCGGCGGCTGCAATGGCGGAGAATTGAGGAGGAATGGAAATGTTATCGGAAAAGGACTTGATCTGATCAGCCTGACGGAGAGCGGCGGATTTGATCTCATCGGCTTTCTTGGAAGCTTCGACGGCGAGTTCTTTGGATTTCTTGGCGGTTTCGGAGACGAGATCGGCGATTCGAGAAGTGGCAGAGGAGGTTGTTAGAGATTGGGATTTTTTTGCGGCTTCTTCGGCGAATGTCTTCGCTCTTTTCCAGAAGTCTTCCATTTCGTGGTGAGTGAGAGAAAAAGAAGTGTGAGAGAGAGGTTGAAGATGAAAGGAGGAAAAAAGATTTGGAAGATTGGGACTTTTCTTTTAAGAGGATACGGCGACGTATTGTAACGGGGACGTGGGAGCTATAATATGTATGTAGGGATCATTTCAATTTCGGTCTTTATGATGAGGAAATATTATTTGTTTTCCAATTTTTCTTAGCTAGAAGAAATGGCAAAGTCGTTATAAACTGACACACATAAGTCAAGTGGTACTGGGTTCGAACTCCGGTAATGGCATTCGACCTAACAATTTTGATTTTTTTTTTTTTGAAGAAAACAATTTTGACATTTTTACCAGTTAAGTTAGGACTTTTGAATTATTTTCCACTTTTCCTAGAAAGAAAAAAAATTAAATTTAGCATTTAAAAAAATAAAAAATTAAACTTTGTCCTGGTTTTATCTCTTATTTCTTAAAGTTAACCCGAATGCAAAATGTTGTTGCCCTAGATTTAACCTAACTTCAATGATTAATTTTACTGTATTACCCCTATTTAATTAACCCTATTTAATTTAATCAAAATGTTTTTTTCAAATACTTCTGAAATCT
>Ga0228711_1010743_pt1 | contig 11924 bp, 7 predicted proteins | sample MedpolnodulmetaG_2_FD_177996 | JGI IMG/M metagenome (GOLD analysis project Ga0228711, IMG submission 177996) | Root nodule microbial communities from Medicago polymorpha collected in Santa Monica, California, United States - brown nodules | ecosystem: Host-associated > Plants > Roots > Nodule...
GTCATTTACTTTAGTATTGCATATTCATTACTAATCGTCTTAATCCAAGTAAACTTTTGAGAGTCCAAATAGAGAAATTTTTAAAGGGTCACTATTCAACCCCCCCTTCTAGTGACATTTACTTCAACTTCAATGATGATTGACGATGAAATACTAAGTGTTGTATAACGATGATGAATGATGTAAATAATGATGCTTGTGAATGACGAATAATGATGAATGACGTATCTTATTTATAATGACGAATGAATGATGAGATGATTATGTTGTAAGTGTGAATTTGTTGCTGATATGTTAAAATGTCGTATTTTATAAGTCTTCCTTCATGCATCATATCATAATTAGGAACAATGATGCATGACAATTGTATGTTCAGTAACACAACTCTGACATACAATAAAATGATGGTAGAAATTGGTACCGGCATGCATATAGATGATAGGAATTTGCATATAAGTGATGATATGTGGATTGTTGTATGTGTCAATGATGTGTAACTGATGATGTATACCTTGATGAAGATTTGTGTATATGCTTATAAATGATGACTAATTATGTTATTTCTATTTATATTTATAATTCATGTATCCCAACTAAATTCTATGAAGTATATCCTTACCGTTTTGTTTTTATTATGTATTATGTATTGTTTATATGCTTATAAATATTGTTTTATGATATGTAAAATGATGAGTATGTGTAACATCCTTTATTTAAATATATCCCTATTATTTAATAAATCAAAGTCAGGTTTTAGGGTGTTACATAAACCATGTGCAGGAAATTCCAAAATTAAGATCGTCGATGGCTCTCTTTCAATCGTGGCAGGACAAAGTTATATTGTTTTTTCGCCGTTACTAACCATCCAAGATATTTTACATGTCCCAAAATTGTCTTGAAACTTATTATCTATCAGTAAGCTAACCACAAACAAAAATTGTCAAGCTCATTTCTTTGATACTCATTGTGTATTTCAGGATTTGATCTCAGGGGGGATGATTGGCAGTGCTGAACATAGTGGTGGACTCTACTACTTTGAAGATGAACAACAAACCAGACATCAAACTGGACCAATAAGTTCTTATTCTGTTAAATCTTTTTTGTTTCAAATAATAAGGATGACATTATGTTGTGGCATTTAAGGTTAGGCCACCCTATTTTAAATATTTAAGTTTGTTGTTTCCTAAATTTTTTGTTGAACAAGATATTTCTTCACTTCAATGTGAGGTTTGTGAATTTGCTATACATGATCGAAATTATTTTCCAATTCAATCTTATAAACCTTCAAAACTTTTTTCAATGATTCACAGTGATGTTTGGAGGCCTAATCAGACAAGTATTTTATCCAACAAAAAATGGTTTATCACATTTATGGATGATCATACTAGACTTTGTTGGATATACTTGGTAAAAGAAAAATCTGAGGTAGGTCAGATAATTAAAAAAAATTGTAAATTGGTGCAGACGCAGTTTAACACTCAAATACAAGTTTTTAGAATTGACAATGGTACTGAATTTTTTAACAAAATTGAGGGAAATGTTTTCCTTGAAAATAGAATTGTGCATCAAAGTTCTTGTGTTAACTCACCCCAATAAAATGGGATTACATAGAGGAAAAATTGACACCTTCTTGAGGTGGCACGAGCACCACTCTTCTCTACCAATGTCCCTAAATAATTATGGGGTGAGGTTATCTTAAGAGATGCATATTTAATAAACTGTATATCATCCCATGATTTAAAATTTCAAAATCCTTTGCAAAGTTTCTTGAAATATTTTCCAATTGGTTCAGTTCTAGCTGATTTACCACTTAAAATATTTGGACGCATGGCTTTTGTTCACGAACATAAACATCTTCGTAAACTTGAACCTCGTGCAATCGAATGTGTTTTTATTGGATATTCATCTTCTCAAAATGGTTATAAATGTTTTAATCCCAATACAAAGAAAATGTTTGTAACAACTGATGTTACCTTTTATGAAAACAAACTTTTTTTTGGTAATGATCATCTTCGGGGGGAAACCAAATGAAGATTCTCCTGAATTTTTTTAACACTTAATTATCTCATAAGACGAGTATACATCACAAATTATGTTCCATCTACATCTGCACATAAAGAAAATGCCTTGGAAAAGTTAGATGAACTTACTCCTTCCATGAGTAAGGATCATACAGAATCTAAGGCAATAAATCAAATCAAAGATCAAACAAATGATTTTCTGAGATTAATCAAAATGCACCACATAAGGTTCCTTGTAATGAAACAAAAATAAGATTTGAGGAAGGAAATCCAAATTGTAAAGGCAAAATTTATGCCAGAAGGAATAATGATCAAGTAGTAAAAGACCCCATTCCACAGCTCAGCCAAAAATCTGAACTGAGTGAAAGTCAACCGACTTAGATAGGTAAATCTCTCCTTGATCCTAATTCTCTATATACCATATTGATGTCCTCATATAGCTTAGGAAGCAATATATTGATCTTAATGTTCCCATTAGGAGTGGGAATAGGCCAGGCCGCCCGTCAAGGACCTATGGCTCGGCCAACTAAAAGCTCGACTCGACCTAACTCATTTAATAAATAGGTCAAGCTTAGCTTTTTAAAAAGCCTATTTATTTAAATAGGTCAGGCTTAGGCTTATAAAATAGCCTATCAAACCTATCAGGCCGGCCTGTATATGAGTATATTACATTTTCCCATATTTATTATTTATATTTATATTTATATATACCAAAAAGAATTATTGATCCTTCAAATTCTCATAGCACATTTATTATTATTTCAGCTTTTTTTTTTGTATTTGGGATACGACACAACACTTGGTACTTCTCTCATAAATCAAATGAACTCTAACGAGGCAAGACTCATATGATTATTTGATTTGTGTGAACTGTTAAATCTTGCTACTGATATGCCTAACGTCAAGTATGGTTATTAGATTAAGTTTGAAATCCTTGTTGTTATTAGACATGATTCTTCATGAGTTTCTATCCATCTATAAATCTTACAACTGTGTTTTATTAGTTTAATTTGTATCTAATTTATGTTTATCTCTATATTAAGTATGTTGCACAAATTGAAAAGAAAAAAAGTTGAAGAACAGACTTTATTTGAAATTTGTAATACAAACTAGGCTTTTAGACAGACTAATAGGTCAGGTCAGACTTTTAAAAAGGTCAGGCCAGACTTAAAATAAAGCCTTTTGAGAGGCAAAAGACCAAGACTTAGGCCTTAGTTTTTTTCAACTAGGCCTAGCCTATTTAAGTAAAGCACGGCTCAGCCCAGCCTATTCTCACCCCTAGTTACCATAGCCTTTATGCATTGCTGTTTCTCGAAAGTAGCAAGGTGGAAAAAAAAAGGAATTGTTGTTTCTCAGAGAAAATATGTTCTTGATCTCCTACAAGAGACATGTATGAGTGGTTGTAAGCCTGCTGACACACCTACAAACCAAAATGCCAAACTTTGGGAGAAAGGGGACACACCATTTGACACTGAAAATATCAAAGGTTGGTTAGAAAATTAATATATTTGGTCCATACTCGTCCTGACATTGCTTTCTTTGTTAGTGTTGTTAGTCAATTCATGCATGCTCCATATAAAGAACACCTTGAAGATGTGCACAAAATCTTGAGATACTTGAAAGCAACTCCTTAAAAATGTTTATTCTTCAAGAAGACCAATGATAAATGTGGCAATATTCACTGATGGAGATTGGGCAGGATCCATCATAGATAGAAAATCATGTTCAGGTTATTGCACATATGTGGGGGGGGAACCTAGTGACTTGGAGAAGCAAAAAACAAGGAGTAGTTTCAAGTAGTGTTGAAGTTAAGTTTAGAGCAATGACTCAAGGAATTTGTAAGGTATGTGGATTCTAAGAGTCTTGAAGGAATTAATGATAGCGGTATAACTCCCATTGAAATTGATTTGTGACAAGAAGGCCGCCATAAGCATATCTCATAGTCCTATTCAACATGATCGTACAAAACAAATTGAGATCGATCGTCATTTCATCAAAGAGAAGATAGACTCTAGTACTCTCTGCTTGTCGTTTGTTCCTTCCAACCAACAGACCGCTAATATACTAACCAAAAGTTTGGGAAGAAGAACATTTGAATAGTTGAATAGCAAGTTGGACATGATTGATATATATACAGCAACTTGAGGGGGGTGTTGAAACATTTCATAATTATTATTATTTATTTTCTTATTTTAATGGTTAATTATATGTCATTATATTACTTTTAAAATAAAGTTGACTCTTGTATTTTACTCCTATAAAAGGAGCCCCGTTTCTTCATAATAATATAGAACATTATCACGCATATAGTTTTCTAGAGACTCTTACTAATCTTACTAATAAGTGTCTAAGAGCCTAATTCAAGAAAGGAGAATTAGTCACTTTAGTCCCTGGATGGGAAAAGGGTAGTCACTGAATGCAGAGAAATTGCAAAACAGTCCCTGAATGTACACTATGTTGGTCATTTCAAGGACTAAAGTGACTAACGGAGTCTACATTTAGGGACTAAAGTGACTAACAAAGTTTACATTCAGGGACTAAATTCACTAAATTCAGGGATAAATTTTTTATTTTGGGTTCAACATTAAAAATAATAATTTTCAAACTTTTAAAGAATAAACATACAATTTTTTAGAGTAAATTCTTATATTTAATTTTAATTCTTTTTTTTTATATTCAGTACATTCTTTTTTTTTTTTATATTCATAAAGATTGAATTTTTTATGTACAAATACCATTACTAAGTGGGAAAGAGAGTGTGACATTTTCGATTTTGTGTTCGTGGCAGGTGATAATTGGTGGAGTAAAAAATGTCACACAGACAAAAACAATGCCCCAACAGCTCAAACAAGCAACCAACACTATAAAAGGATGATTGGTCGGTCCTTAACAAAGACACTCAAATATCTTTATAGCTAAAGTTTCTGTTGCAAATTGCATTAACTCTCTCTCTCTCTCTCTCTCTCTAAAGTCAAGATAGCCGTTGCACTTTACTCCTCTTGTATTATTAACACTAAGCTAACGTTTCCCTCTTCATCAAGGAATCCAACTCTCTCTCTCTCTCTCTCAATACCCTTTTCTCCTCTTCTCCTCCAACCCGTGTATTCCTCAACAAAATCTAATGAATACCCTTGTTTCAAAATCCATACTTTCTACTCCATCATCAAGCTGTAGAAGCAGTGGCAGTAGCTGTAGCAGCAGTGAGAGCAATGAAAGTTATAACTTATTAGAGCTTCAACGTCTCAATTACGAACCACCACCACCATGCAAATCAGTTTCTCATAGATCATTGGCGATTCTTTCAGAACACGTTGGCTCAGTTTCATGTTTAGCCTTATGTGGAGAGTTCATATTGAGTGCATCACAGGGAAAAGACATCATAGTATGGCAACAACCAGATTTACGGTTGTTTGCGAAATTCGGTCAAGGCGATGGATCTGTCAAAGCACTAGCAACTTTTGGAAACAATGTTTTCACAGCTCATCAAGATAGCAAGATTCGTGTTTGGAAAGTTTCTAGGAGTTCAGAGAATGTGTTCAAGCTCGTTGATACGCTTCCAACAACAAAAGACTATTTGGGGAAATTTATGAAACAAAGTAATTATGTTCAAACTAGGAGACATCACAAGAGGTTGTGGATTGAACATGCTGATAGCATTTCTTGTTTGGTTGTTCATAATGGTTTGATTTATTCAGGGTCATGGGATAAGACACTAAAAGTTTGGAGTGTTTCTGATTTGAAGTGTTTAGAATCTATTAAGGCACATGATGATGCTATTAATGGGTTGGTAGCATGTGAAGGGATTGTTTATTCTGCTTCTGCAGATGGGAAAATTAAGGCATGGGGAAAAGAAGGGAAAAATTTGCATACTTTGAAAGGTGTTTTAGAGGGTCATAGAGACGTTTCTTTTAATTCTGTTGTTGTTTCTGATGATGGAAAATGGGTTTATGGAGGAGGTTCTGATGGTTATGTAATTTGTTATGAAAGAAATTTTGAGAATTGGAAAATGGTATGTGAAACAAAGGCACATGAAATGGCTGTTTTGTGTATGTGTTTGATGGGGGGTTTTTTGTGCACAGGATCAGCAGATAAAAGTATAGGTATTTGGAAAAGAGAGCCTTTTGGTAAAATTTGTAAAGTTGGGGTTATAATTGGACATGAAGGTCCTGTGAAGTGTTTACAAGCTTCATCATCTAATAGAATTGGTGGTGGATTTTTGTTGTATAGTGGGAGCCTTGATAGAAGTGTGAGAGTTTGGTGGGTTCCAAAGTATGATGAAACAAAAGTGGAGGAGAAAAATTCTATAACACTTAGTAGCACATTGAATGGTTCAATTCATCATAATATCTTAGCAACATGTTGATTGAAGGGTTATTAAGAAGAAGCACATGATCTCTTTTTTCTGTGTCTACTGTGCTTCTTTCTTTGATTATTTTTGGAATTTTCTTTGTTTTCCTTGTTTTGATTTTTGGTTTGTACTTGGTGTTTATGCCATTCATTTTTATTTTATTTTTCTATTTTTGTAAGATTTGATTGTAGAAGTATAGTGTGAAATTGGGGGGGGGTTTATAGTTTTAAGTTTTCTAATTTTCTTGGCAAAGAAATTAGGGAGATACAGCATAGAGTGGTTTGATTATACCTTTCTTTCAGAATTCATTTTTATGTTTTCTATACAAAATTGTAACTGTGTCTATTAAGGATTCAATCAATGGAATAATTTATTTTGTTTTGTGGGTTACATGTTACTTTGTGGCTTAATGAGCATGTTACATTTTGTTAGTGTAGACCAATAATTATTAATTACTAGAAAAAGGTCTGCGGCATATTGCACTTTGTTTCCCTATTTTGCGCAGTTAAGAGATCATTTTGTCTCCAAATATCATATTATTATTAGCTCTTCAGCTGCCAAAAGTAAACAACTAAAAATAAAATAATAGAGAAGAAAAAAGATTCTCGTGACAAAGAATTCTGTTATTATTTGATTTTGCGTGACATATTCGTTAGCCAATGATTTATCATATGTAATTAGTTTTTTTTATCTGTCAGAAAATCAATCTCACGTTGACACGTGGCATAAACTTGCACCGTTTTAAGGCTCAACGCCTGAAGTAACACGTCAACTTTGGTATACCGCATCGCATTGAAGCATGCCTCGGCACAAGGACCACCTTACACGTATTCTCTAACCACTCCTTAATCACACGCTACAAAACTCGGAGACAATTATCATTGCACGTGTCTATATAAGAGTGACTTAGCTTCACCTTGAAGGTACGATTCACTTTTCACAACAATTTCTACTCACTCTTTTGGAGTTCCATCACTGACTTGAGTGTTAGAGTACTAACGTGCTTATATGCAACTTTCGTTCCAACGCGAAGACTCGTCACCACCGTACCAAGGGACATTCCGCCACTGTTGCCTCTCTTCCATTCTCACCGGACAGATCAAAGCATATTCATGGTTAATAGAGTCAATGTCACATTTTTTTTTATAAACCAAAAATCAGTTTAAACGAGGCAAGGAGAGAATGAGAAATCACAACTTCATTGCAATCTTCAAGAAATACCTACATTGTCACTCACTCATAATAGTATAAAAATAAGTGGGTGTGTGTTAGCAAGTCCTATAAACATTTGCTAGAATACACCCACTTATTTTTTAGAAAGAGTATTTTAGCAACTAAAAAATGGTTAAATACATCCTAAAGTGTAGCTTGCCAAAACACTTTCACATACAAATTAGTGGGTGCGTTCTAGCAAATCCCTATATATATACATGAGAGTGAATTGTAAGTATATTTCTTATCTTGTAATGGTGTGATCTCTTCATAGGTTGTCTATGTATGGGAAAAAATGAAACACTTACTTAATTGTAGCTTTATTTTTGGGTAAGATTCACTATGATCCTTAAATGTATAACAAGTAGTTACAAATCCATCAATGTATCGAAATTTTAAAATAGTTTATGATTATGCATTTCGTTATTCAAAATAGTCTCTGACGTTAAAATAGTTTCACAATACTGACATTAACTATTTTCATATAAGGACTTTTATGACGATAATTACTTATATGGACTAATATGATAATAAGTAAGTATACTGAGGGACCAATATGACAATATTAACGAAAAATTTTAACGTAAGAGACTCTTTTGACTAACACATGCACAATCAGAGATTACTTTGAAATTTTGGCACATTGAGGAATTAATGTGACTATTCATTACATATTTAGAAACCAAAATAACTATTAAACATTCTCTTTTGAGTTGAAGACAAAGTGACAAGCGCCACATAAAGACAAAGTGACAAGCGCCACATAAATCTTACACACACAACGGCAAAGTTCTAATTTTGAACCCGGATAATCGTGTTTAACCTAATAATATTGACTTAACACTTATAAACTAATTGTAGTTGTATATATATAGGTGTCGAGCAATATATAAGAAACAAAAGTTCAAAATAATCAATGAAATGAAAAATCTTCATTCCAATTAGTGTTTAGGTCGATCAACCAAATCTCTGGACCTATTCCAAAAAATTTGTTATGAAAAGTTTTCAGTCTCTGAATAAAAAATAAATAAATAAAACAATTTCATAATCATTGTAGAATTTTTTTAATTACAACCACTAAATTACTTGCCCTGTGTAATACTAGGAAACAAATCGATAATTATTCTACACTATTCGATAGGTGTATCAACTAAATGGCTATACCAATCCAATAGCTTGAATACGTGGAGCTTAAGAGTAATGATCTAACTACAATGAGTCAATGACATTCTTTAGGCCTAAATTTCAGAATGACCCGTACGTACCTTTCACTTTTAGGTAGAAGACCTGTATGTATATATTCTTTCACCGTCCATTTGGTACAAAGAAACTTAAAGCAACTATGTTTATTTGTTTAAGGTGGTGCTAACAAATGTCCAAAGAACCTTGTTTAAGAAATGGAAAATGTTAACCGGTGCTTTCGGAACACTGATTAAAAACTTAAAAACTGTCTTTTTTGACTTATAATTTTTTCTTTTGGCTTCCTTAACCAGTCCCCCGGGAGCATCGGTTAACATGACCCGAATGAAATTTATAAAATGAAATTTTTTTTTGAAATACAAATTAAATACTTTTAAATTATAACTACATAATTTTTAAGGTAAATGTTATTACTTCCAGATACTTCAACAATATCATATAGAATACTTGGTACTCCCTCCGTTTCAAAATGAGTGTCGATTTAGCCAATTGCACACGGATTAAAAAATGGAATAAAGTACTCAAATGTCATAGCAATTTTACAAAAATAACCTTATTTTGTACGAACAAGACGAACTTAAAGTTGCATTGAAAATTGTGTGAGAGAGAAAAGTTGGAATATTTATTGAGAGTAAAGTTGGAAGAAAAAAATTAAAGTTGTATTAGAAATGTAAAGTGACATTCATTTTGAAACAAATTTTTTTGACTACAGCAACACTCATTTCGAAACGGAGAGAGTAGTATTTTCCTTTATTAGAACCATTGAAAGTCTTAAATCCAGGAAAGTAAGTCATTGCTTTAAATTATTTAGAAAGCCACCATTCACTATCCAGCATGCGGGACGGGACACCTTCATTTTGTAGCGCTCTAGGTTGAACCAATATTTTGGACTCTGAGTTTGGACCACATTAAATTAAGTATTTTATACTCCGCTCCTCCTTTATAAGTTCTCATGTGTTTACTGAAATTGAAATGTACTTCTAAATAAAATAAAAAACTGAAATTCAAATGTTTGATTGTAATTCGTTTTGTCGGTATCTTATTCATTTTACAATCACTAAATTCATTGATTGTAATTCACTATCACTTGCAATTAAAATTGTTGATCCTTCATCATTCTCGTATATTGACCATATATGCAGAAGAAATTAGTTAAGTGGTTAGGATTAATTTTTTTGTTTTTTGAGGGGAGGATTAAGTTTTTAGTTTGTTAATGTACTTCTGACATAAAATTTGTGTTTTGATAGTGTGTATCTGACCATATATGCAGAAGCCTTTTGTTTATTCTCTTTTTTATTTTATTTTATAGATATTCAAAAGGTTAAATATACCATATAGAACTAAAAAAAGTGCTACCTATACCATATTATTTCTACCAACCTTTTGACTTATAGAATATTGCAAGTGTTTGAGACATGTGAAATAAAATCAGGCAATCATGTTACGCAAGGAGTAATAAAATGTGAAAGTAATGCAGGTGCCGCCAACCTTTCGAACAAATTTGAAAGTCACCTATTTTATAAATGTTTGAATAAATATCTACTCCCTCTATCACAATAAAAAAATAAATAAAGTTTGTCCCAAAATAATACTAGTACTATATCATTTTCAACTTTTATTAAACTAATAGGTAATTTGAGCTTTATGATAAAATTTAATAACAAGAGGGAGGACCAAACCAAAATCCTTTTAAAAAATAATAACAACGAAAATAAATCTATGAAAATAAAAATTAGGTAACCCAAATCGGTAAAAAAACCATTTATAGTTTCTGCCACTCACCCATTTATAGTTTCTTCTTAATTTGTATTAAATAACGAAATGTGTGTATCCCATAAACAAACACATGAATAATTATTGGGAACTATGGGAATTTTTTAAGAAGTCCAAAAATAAGAGTTAATCCAAGCTGCATGCAATTATGCCAACGATTTCAGAAGCGAATTGGAATGGTGCACTAGAGGAGTCGCTTTCTAACCACAACCTGGACCAATTGTGGCTAGCGGCATATTCTATAGCAAGCATAAGACCTGTGAGCTCCGCCTCAAAAACCGTCCCTACACCGATGTTGCTAGAAAAACTGCCGAGGAAGGCACCGGTGTGATCTCTAAAAAGGCCGCCACAAGAAGAATTAGAACCAATAACAGAACCATCAGTGTTCGCCTTCACCCAGGTGATGGAAGGGGGCTGCCAATTAACTGGAACAATATCTCTGACACGCCGGTAGGATGGGGGAATCCGAAGACTGTTGAGAAGAGCAACATCATCGACAACACAGTTGCCCGTAGAATGTAGACCAGACATAGTCACCAAAGTGGAAATTTTCTCGAAAGTGTGATGTAAGCTAATTGGAGAGGAGTTGAACCTGATTGCATTTCTAGCCAACCAAATAGTGTGTACTGTGTGGACCATAGCAGCTGCGAAAACATCCGTCACTTGCGAACTGCATCTATGCGGGATGCAAGTAAGAAGCGAAGAGAAGGACAACAGTGAGAAGGAGCAATTTAATTTCCCACCCAACCATCTCCAAACTGAAGCCGCAAAGGTACAATCAAGGAAAAGATGAGAGGTTGTTTCAGCATGTTTGTAACAGAGAACACATACGGAAACTATATGGCAGCCACGCGTCCTTAGGTTTTCGTCCGTGGGAAGCTTGAAAAGCATTAAGCGCCAGAAAACAAAGGAATGTGACGGTGGGATGCAAGTGCACCAAATAATAGCCGGCCAATCAAGTCTGACAAGGGGAGGCCGCAAGAACATATGCGCCATCTTAGCAGTGAGAATGCCATCTGCTGCATGCTTCCAAACTCGCTTATCCGGCAAAGGAGTGATCGGAACCGTAATATTCAAAGTCTGCTCGGCGACGGTTGCACTAGTGCAAATCAGGGATACAAAACCTGTTTTTTTGAGATTTAAGACCTGTTTTTTGTCGGAGTTATATCATCGGGTGTTGTAAGTTTGAGATACGACACCTGTTTTTTATTGGGTATAAAAACAACATATTGTACCTGTTTTTTCTAATAAACTGGTGTGATATATGTATTTGTAACCCCACTTTTACACTAAAATAGGTGTAAAACCGCACATATAACACCTGTTTGAATACAAAATCAAGTGTGATAACAAACATATAACACCCATTT
>Ga0228711_1010744_pt1 | contig 11924 bp, 8 predicted proteins | sample MedpolnodulmetaG_2_FD_177996 | JGI IMG/M metagenome (GOLD analysis project Ga0228711, IMG submission 177996) | Root nodule microbial communities from Medicago polymorpha collected in Santa Monica, California, United States - brown nodules | ecosystem: Host-associated > Plants > Roots > Nodule...
TGAACTTCAAAGACTCATTTATGATGATATTTCTGGGGCTTGCATGCCTAGAAATCTGCGTGTAATTTAGTTTTTTTCTCTTTCTTTTGGGCCGTAGGCCCTCTTTTGTACCAAAAAAAAAAAATACAAAATAGACACATTAATTACATTGACAACTTTTCTTAAGAAATGTGAAAATGCAAAGGGTGTTTACATTAAGGGACGGAGGGAGTGATTTAAAGATGATATTTAGCAAATATACATTTGTAAAAATTTTGCGAGATATTCTTTCACGATAACGAGCAATTCCTTAGGTAAATTGAAAGAGTTTTGTTTATCATTGCTCGCAAGTAAATCCTCGGGTTACTATTATAAGCAAAAATCAATATTTTAGATTTATTCTTTAAATGATGTATGTGGTCTATAAAAAAGACTATGTATATCATTAATTGAATAAATATAAAATGTTAATTTTTACTTATAATAGTGACCGGATGATTTGTCAAAAAAAAGATATAGTGACCGGAGGATGTAACTATTAGATGTTTTAAAACAAGATAAAAGAGAGAATACTCAACAAATAGCCCGTCTTTTTCAAAAGAAAAAAAGCTAGTCATTTTCAATTAAATATATTTAAAATGATAAACATCAAATTGAACTCTTTTCAGGTCACACTCATTAAACCTCCATAACTTTTCCGTATTTGAAAGCATGTTTCCAAAAAACTTTGAGACAAGTTTTACGGAATTGATTTTCAATTTCTCATACCGAAGAACTTAAGAGATGTGTTTTGGGCTAATAGTAGCTACATTTAGACTGTGGCAAATTAGATTTTCATTTTTTTTTATTTGAAGAATTTTCATTTTTATTTATTAAAAACTTAACATTTTTTTTACTTATATTCATCATTTAGTTACCCCACCTTCTTCTACAACATCTCGGCTAGCCACCCTCTTTGCGAACAAACATATGACATTTAAGTTGATAAAAACACATAACATTTTGACACCTCTTTTAGAATTATTATCCAAAGAAAAGAAAAATTAAAATGTTTGTTTTTTAATTTACCCAACCAGCTGGGGGGATTTTTTTTTTTTGTTTTAAATTTACCAATCCAGTCGTGAAAAAGAATGACATTTCTTTCTTTGTTTAGATGGATAAATTTGGAGGGGTATGATTTTTTTTAAAATGGTGTGGATAAAGTAGTTTTTATTTTTTTTTTTTGCATAGAAGAATCACTTTAGCCTCTTTCTCTATTAAGTCCATATATTTTTACAATCCACATCAGGGAAAAATTTATTTTGTACCCCTACATTTCTACCTCTACCCCTGGAAACAACTTAAAATGTCAGTTTTTTCCTTTTTGTCATTTAACTTTTTACACCTTCATTTTTCACTCTCTTTCATGACATTTTTTGTATGTAAAAAAGTTAGACTCTTTGACAACAACTTCATGAGAAGAAGATAGACTTTGGGTGTTTTTATATACCTTTCTTAATTGATAAAATACCTTTTGAAGTATCTTTATGTAATTTTGGATCTAGCATCAACTTGATAACATTGTCCATGGCAAAGGAGTTAAAAGGGGTAGAATTCAATCAATCAACAACTCTTACCCTTGAAGCTGGATCACACAAGTTGTCTTATGGGAAAGCTGAAAACGCTAGTACTTCATATGTGGGAAGAAGACATATTTAAATGATTCTTAATTCCATGCGAGACATATTTGGTTGTCTTTGGTGTATGATTGACAACTTCAATGCGTTTTTGGAGCTCATGAGAAGTATGGAAGGTGTTTTCCAAATAAAACTATGTGTTAAGTTTTTAATTTGGACTAATGTGAATAATCTTATAACAAGGTGGTTTCTTAAGGGGGACATAAACTTTGGTGACTTCCATAACTTTACAAATATAAGTAGGCATGACAACAAAACTAATACATGTGGATATCCATCCGAACCAAACTCAAATTGACAGGATTTTTGTTTTGACTTGGTTTGGGTTTTCCCCGATCTTAAAACACGGGTACATGATGGGCAATGGGCAGGGATGGATCTAGAAATTTTGACTTGCGGGGCAAGATTTTATATAATAAATTTTTATACAAATTTTTAACAATGCTAAAGTGATAAAATAATAACAGCTATATACCCCTATAAATAAAACAACGGTTGTTTCTTTTCATACCATACTCTTTTCTCGCACACTATATTTGGATTATAAAATCCAAAAAAAATGGAGGTTTTCTGAGGGTGTTTTAATGTTCTTTAGAGGGTCTTATCATTGAGCAAAATACTCGAGCTTATAAACACTAATGCTAATATATATTAGAAAAATGAAAGTCTTTTTAACATCTACACATTAAAGTTGTTCTTTACGTGTATTTATATTTAAAAAGTATGGCAGATTTTTTATTTTATTTTTAACACTATAAAAAATATATCTATATGCATGTGAAGAAAAAAAACATTCGATATTTAATCTCAAATACATTTGCACATTTGATTTTATAAAATTAATGAGAGAAATTCTTTTTATGGTATAAATTCTTATATAAGAGAAATTCTTATATAAATTCTTATCTAAGTTCTCTATCTTCTTTGTCCATATCTCACAATCTCGGTCTCTCTTCTTCGTCACCATAGCCATCAATAAACATCATCTTTTTGCTAGATAATGCATTACAATATTGCTCTCGCAACTGAAAAATACTTTTTTTCATTAAAAAAAATTATCCACTGCATGGATGGAGATGAGAAGTGGATACCAGAATGGATAGGAATGGGAAAATATGACAATCTCATTAAAAGAGGGTTCAAAGATGCATATAAATGTGTTATAACTCTAATTTTGGGGAATTGTTCTTTAAAGATGCATATAAACGTGGTATTCAAACTTCTTTCTAACAAGATCTAGGCAAAAGCTATCTATGCTTTCTTTACTGCTCCTGCTGAATCTTTAGTTCCTTGGAGACTCATGCACAATGCAATTACCAAATTTGACAATCTCATTAAAAAGAGGCCTCAAAGATGCATATAAACGTGTTGTGGCTCTAATTTTTGGAAATTGTTCTTCAAAGATGCATATAAATGTAGAATTTTTATTACCAAAATAAAAATGTGGAATTTAATCTCATTAAAGGAGGGTTCAATGATATTGATATTCTGATGTCTGTGGCTCTACCACACATCAGAACACATTATCATGGAATTACATATATTGATATTTTGACGTGGTGTGCCTTTGCTTTTGGGAAATTGTTCTTCAAAGATTCATATAAATGTGGTATTCAAACTACTCCTCACAAGAGCCAGGGAGAAACTATATGTAATTCCTTTATTGCTCCTACTGAATCTTTGGTTCCATGGAGTGCAATTGCCAAATATGACATTCTCATCAAAAGCGGGTTCACTATTGTATTTTGTTGTGGTATATGTAGTTAAAATTACCAAATTGCATCTCATTTATCTCTTCAATGCCCCTTCATTCTAAAGTAGATAAATTTATTATCCTCCTTGCTTGACGTTCTCAAGCATTTTGAAGCGAAATGTCATCCTCCTCCGCTTCCTTCCATCAAGCAAGTTAACTAGAATATGGCTATGGGGGGACACTGATATATTCGTCATTGAGTTTGTTCATGCTAAGGGATGGACCAACATATGTGACTTGGATGTGATTCTTTTAACAATTCTATTTTATTTTTTTATAAATATTGGCCAATTCCAACATATTTGTGTAAAAAATACAAGTCGAACACGAACTTCCTTCCTCCCTCCAAATGAACCATCTCTATGATAGAGTTTTGATATAAGAAATCACATGGGTATAATTTACATCATTCTTGAAAAATTAATTTATTAGGTAAATTATAATGGGAAGCAAATTGTTATTTTTTTTTTGAAAGAGCAAATTGTTGTTATAATGTGATGGACACAAACAAATGAACAAAATATTGTAAACAAAAATTGTTCACAAGAACTTATTGTTGTGAATTCGATGAAAAATCACACCAATACTAACCTGATGTGTGGAGCAAGTGATAATCAAGCAACCAAAACAAAGTGTGTGGAAGTTATAATCACAAACCAAAAGTAGAAAACAACGAGAGAAAAGAAAGAGAGAACACAAAAGAATTTGTTTACCCAGTTCGGTCCAAAATTGACCTTGTCTGGGGGAGAGAGTAGCCCTCCGTCTCACTATATGATGAGTAACTTTACAAAAGAGATATCAATGGGTTACAAGAATAAGTCTCCCGCCTAATTCTACCCAAGACCCCAATCTCTTCCCGTGATCAAGAAACTCAATCCTAATAGTGTTTCCCAAGGTGAATCAACCCCCAAACCCTAGTGTTTGTTGCCAAGAGACAAACTATATACAAACCCTAGTTTTGTTGTTGCCTTTTGAAACCCTTGTTTCAGCCCCCTCTATATCAAGGTTTGCTCTGATACAAAGCCTATATTTATAGTAAAAGTATCCCTCATAAAATTGGAACAAGTCTAGGCCCGAAAATATGTTTATGTTTTATTTCCTGCTGTCAAAATCGGCCACCGAATTGCACCATTCAGCCACCGATAAATGTCAAACCAAAGGCCAAAAAACAGAGTGAAAATTCGGCCACCAAGCCCTGAAAATCGGCCACCGATTTTCTGCTTCCAGAATTCCAATTTCTTCAATTTTGAGTCACTTTCACAACACTTATTATTAAAAAGGGTTAATTATTTAAATTGACCATGTAAAATACGCGATGTCTGAAAAATGACTTTGTAAAATAAAAAATAGATATTCTAATCTTGTAATTTGATCTCTCAAAAAAAAAAAAAAAACCTTGTAATTTGAGATTCTTCTTATTTTTGACCATATAATATACATGTGGTCCCAAAAAGTGATCTAAAGATTGAATTTTTTCATAATTTTTTTCAGGCATCTTTAGGATGTGAAAACATGGTTTTATACAAAAATATAGGTTTTTCCGACCAAGGATGGATTTATTATGAATTTTTATTCCCCATAAATATGAATTTCTTAAACAATTCATAATTAATTTGTATCTCGTTTAAAAACTCCAAAATTATGTGGTGAAAGTTCTTATGATGTTCTAACCATGCCTATAAAATTAGAGAATGAAATTTGACCCGTGAGTATACGCTTACTCAGAACAAAATTGCAATTTCGCATGTTTTTTTTGAAAAATAAAAAAAATCGAAACATCTTTGAAATGCTACGAAATTTTGCAAATCCTTTTTATGTATTTCTATAGACGTCTCTTTAAACAATCAGCTCAAAATTCAATTTTTAGGTTAGGGTTTTCATTATTTTGTTTTTTGAGTTTTAGGCACTTTAAAAATTCATAATTATTCCATCCTTATTTGAAATTTTTTAATTTTTTGTGTAATGATATATTTTAACGTTTTCAAAATGTCCGAAAAAAATCATGAAAAAAATTCAACCTCTAAGTAGCTTTTTTGTATTTCAACTATATTACAGGGTCAAAAATAATAAGAATCTCAAATTACAAGATTAGATTATGTGTTTTCTATTTTACAGGGTCATTTTTCAGACTTCGCATATATTATAGGGTCAATTTCAATAATTAACCCTATTAAAAATATATATTTTTTGTGTAAATCCATGCATCTCTAGCCTCCAGTTGAAAGCCAAATATTAATCATTCAAAATACTAAAATTTATTTAGACCTTTATTGACATATGCAGTTCGTTTTGGATATATAGGGATCAATCATTTCCATTGTATGTTTAATTAAGATTCATGCTCTACTATCTATTTCATGACGGATTTGATTCTTGACATTGGTTTACGTCTCAAATATATCTGATTTAAATGCATAATGATTTGGTTAGATTGCATCACTTGCGCAACAGAGACTGGAGGGGAACCTAAAACACAAGGAGATCATCATATTAGACTAAAAACATATTATAAAAATAGTTTGAACACCACATCTTCACTTCACTGAAATTTGTAAGGTTTAGTTTATGGAGGCCCTTATTTATATGTTTATCAACATCTATATATATTTCATCTAATATAATTAGATGAGACTTACAAATACTTGATACACCAACAATCTCTCGATTCCTCAAATGTGAGACTTCGAACATTAGAATGCACTCCAACTCTCCTATCTAGCCGAGCTAGGATATGATATTATTGTTGGGACTTAACAAGAGCGAAAAACATTAGGTGATTGTCACATTAGGTTAAAAACAGCAAAAAAAAAAGTGATTTAAACACAACATTTTTGCCAAAAACCTTAAAACATTTGATATACAAATTATCTCAATTATATATTGTTCAACACCCTCATTTTCTATCCAACATGAAACTGTCAAAGATAATGCTTTTATCATCTCACTTTTAATAAATTGATCTTTATTTATTCAAAAAAATAAATTGATCTTTACTATCAAAGTTGGTGTAACTAGCTGTTTTACCTCGTAAGGAAAATGATGCAACAAAGTGAGGAGTTCCACTGGTGAACAGTGTAGTCAGAAAAATTTGTCAAAGGAAATGAAAAGTTGCCTAAGATAGGGGGGAATATAGAATATGTCCAAAAATATGGTACAGGTAACAAAGACCTGAAACATACTTTAATCATATCATAAAAACTTGGACAAGTTGCTTTCAAGACCAAAAAAGGGAAACAGGTGAAGCCCACATAGTTTTAACCTTTTATTCTTTTTCTCATACATTCACTTGTATTCATACTGATTTTTACCTCTAAAAGTTAAATAACTTCAAAGAGTACTTCTTGATAACCACGTTTCATCACTTACACTTAGTACCAATTGGTTAATAACCATAATACAATAACTTCTTTTATTTTGGATGAAAAAATTTCTATATATGTACACAGTGCTTGTTTGTTTGTGCCAAAGTCTTTGATTCGGTTGCTACATTTGTATAAAAACATAGAGGGTTTGGATTGTGATAGATAGAGGGAGAGATGGAGGGTAAAGAAATTGGAAAGGGAAGTGATGTTGGAAAAGAAAGTGAAAATGAAGATGTTCTTAAGAAGATTATTGCAAGCCATCCTTTGTTTGAAGTATTGATTGAGTCTCACATCAATTGTTTGAAGGTAATTAATTTTATTTTTGTTTAGTTTTATTTTTAAATCAAAATATCATTCTTAAATTTATTTAAGAGATTGACATCTCTCGACATATATTTTTCCAATTTTTGCTCTCACTCTTTTACTATTTTTTAAATAAAACTTTGTATAAAGAATACTATAGTGTATAATTATGGAAAGATTTCTTAGGACCACAGTCACTATGAGGAATACATACAATATTACATATTAATATATACACGAAAAGGGTAAACAATCCCTACAAAAAAAGTGTAAACAAGACAACAAAAGGGTAGAAAACAATTTCAATAGAAAATAGATAAAAAAAAAAAAAAAGAAGTCTAATTTCCAATGTATTTTGATCTTGCTTTCACTTTAAATTATTTTTCAAGAGAGAGTAAATTAACTTGATATTTTACTAGAGCTACGTGTAATATTTCTTTTTTGCAAAAGAAAAATGGATTAATCAAAGGATATATCCAACATGTATGGAATGAAATTAATTATTTATCTTCATGCCTTTACTTCTTAGGTCGGATCTGAGGATGCAGGGGAGTTTGATATAACAAGTGATGCATGGAAGAAATTGGTCAACACAAAGTCCAAAACAACGACTAGTCCAAACAATTCAGAGCTTGATCACTTCATGGTATTACATACATTAATTAATGGTCATAGTTGAATAATTTGATCTCTAAAAAGATTTTACTTGTTTTGATTTTAAAAGCATTCTTCTATTCAAATTTGTTCACTCAATGGTGAAGTTATATGTATTATCGGTTATATCATAACGATTAATTGTGGAACATTTTTTGTGTGTGTAAAATAGATATATAAATTCTTTACGGAGCCAAAACATCAAAATTAATTACCAAGTAACAATTTTTATGGTTAAAATTATATATTTATTGCAATACTTCAAAACTTTCAATTTACGTAGCCATAATGACTAGTTTTAGTTACATACCGAATCCTCAACTCACATGCAAAACCATACGTTACAACAAATTTTTTTTTGAGCAAACGTTACAACATATTTTAAACTATGAGTCAGTTTTTGTCAAAAAAAAAAAAAACTATGAGTCAGTTTGATACTGTAAAAAAATATACTATGATTCAGCTTGTCACAAGTCACAACTTATTTTTATGGATAATGATCATTTAAAAAAAAATATCATGAAGAGCTTATATACGTTTAAATGAAAAGTTATGGATAATTTTTTTTTGTATGTGTTAACCTAGTTCACATATAATATGATTCATTTGTGTACATAGGAAGCATTTTGCATGGCACTGAGCAACCTCAAAGAAGTGATTGATGAACCGACAAAAGAAGCAAAAGCTTTCATCGATGCTACTTATATTCAACTGCAGGAACTTGGTGAAGGAAATAACCTGCACCTTAATTATGATAATACTAATTAGCAAGAATGTTGATGATGGAATATTAATTGTCTCGTTACTTTTTGTAACTAAAGAATTTCTCTTAATTGTTAGCACGATTTGCCGCTTAGTGCATATTTTGAATTAATGTTTGTTTTAAGACATGAATCAAATGAAATCTCCCAATTTATATCGATATCGAGAGAAATATTAGAACTATCCCGAAAAATCACGAAAGCAATGTGTCGGATTAGGATTCTCTCCATTGAAAATTCTCTCAAGTTTTCTCATGTGGAATCTCAATCATCAATCATGAGAGAGAAAGTGAGAATTAAATTATAATGAAAAGTGATTGTTGTATTTTAATGGTGGAGATTGAAAATGGAGAAAATTTGAGAAATTTTTCAACGGAGAGGATCCAAATCCCAATGTGTCAATATTTAGAGTTGTGTGTACAATGCATGTGGCAGCTTACAATAGGAATTTGGCAGAAAACATGGGTACCTGGCCAATAGAAATGATCTCGGGATAATCTCGGGATAAACTATTTGCTAGAAGAAGCATTATCCCTTTCTAATACTCTCTATCGGTCACTCTCTTATCAAGTGAAATTTACTTGACTCTCACCACTTTATGTGAAATCAATTTCTAAAGTGTGGTATCCATAATTTCAGTATCCAATAACAAAGTGAGTGTTAGGAAAGAGAGTGATCATAAATATCAGTATTATATGAATTTAATTAGTATGCATTGTTGATGTACAATTAATTTACACACGCATCTAATGATCTATTGTTACGTCAATTAATGAACATAAAAACACATAAGTTGTCATATTTGTTAATTGACGTGACAACACAACATTGAATGCATGTGTAAAATAAATTTACACTATCAATGCATACAATTAAACTTTATTTATATATTTTTTGTGTTAACACTTCGGTTCTCAGGAAAAAAGGCCATGATCATATAAAGATTGACTCGAACGTAAGTAAAGTCTAACAAAAAATTATTTCACCCAAAAAATTGAACTTAGGTTCTCCTAACAATTCTTCATTCGGTGAAGCTAATTATAATTATAAGATTATTTATCTATATTATACTACGTATCCGTGAAGTGTTTTCCTACATGTGATGTCTTCTCTTGATCCTTTCCATTAATTGTTACTAATCCAATTCACTTATTTTTTTGGCTTAATTACACTTTTGACCCCCTAAGTTTCTCAAAATTGTGATTTTGGCCCCCTAAAAAAACAACTTTTTTCGGGCCCCCTAAGTTTACTTTCTGTTGCAATTTTGGCACCCTAGCCCATTTTGACCCAGTCAACGCTGACGTGGACGCATTTTTGTATTTTTTAATTTTTTTTATTTTCTAATTAAAAAAATAAATATATATATTTTTTAAAGTTTTTGTAATAAAAAAAAAATTTTATTTTATTTTTGTAACTAAAAAAAACTTTTTAATTTTTGTAATTAAAAAAACAATTTTTTTATAATTACAATTTTTTTTTTAAATTAAAAAATAATAAAAAAATAAAATAAAATAATTTACACATGTGTCCGTTGACTGGGTCAAAATTGACGTGGGGGCCAAAATTGCAATATAAAGTAAACTTATGGGGCCTGAAAAGAGATGTTTTTTAGGGGGACAAAATCACAACATTGAGAAACTTACAAATGAGCTTGACATTAGAGTTCACTAAATCAGAAGTAGCCGTTAAACCAATTCACTTTAGCATGCGTTTTTAAGCCTTGCACCATGTGTTTCGATTTTTTTTTAACTGGTGCACCACGTGTTTTGATTCTTATTGTGACATATAAACACAATTTCAATATGTTATGATCATGTGACGCTTCACAATTGATGTTTTTTTAACAAGGCAAAATAGAATATATTAAGACACTAAATCATCTTCCCAACATAGGAAATGCACAAGAAGAGAACAAAAATGACAGTTATTTACAATAGATCATCCACGGGTAGAACAAAATAAAGATAACAACTAAGGTGTTAATCCCATAAACATAAAATGATTAGTCGACCAATGATTAAGATCGAACACTAAACATAAATTATGTACTTTCATCAACCAGTTTAACCTTATCAACCAGCTTAGCCGTCGTTTCAACCTTTTGACTAAAACACCGTTTAATTGTTTCTTTTGAAATCACTCAAACATATGCAAGCCATAATATGTATACTAGACCTTATTTTCCTATAATAGTCGCCCAACACCGTAAATTGCAACAAATGAGCTGTCAAAAGAGATGGGGTGGGGGGCTTTATTGTTTGTTTTTATCATTAGTAACTAAAAATATTTTCTGTTTGAGTGTTTTTTTTTTAAGTAATCTGGTGGCTAAAGCTCACACAATTTAATTGTGGAGAAGTGGGGTGTCTAGGGTTCGAACCCCAGCCCCTGCATATAATATGCAACATCCCTACCAATTAAGTTAAGCTTACGGAAATGTTTGAGCGTTTTAACTCGTACCATTTATAAACCATCACTCATTTTATAATTAATATTTGTTACAATGAAATTTTATAATTAATATTTAATAAACATCTAACCTCTCCAACTGAACACTTGAACACAACTAATATATAGGTATCAACAAAAATTTTATATCATTACATTTTTAAAATAATCTATCTATTTATTCATAATTATCCAATTTTTGAAATCTTTAATGAATTCAATTATAAAAAAATAGGTAAAGGTCCCTTGCAATTTTACCCTTTTGATCGATCTGTATATGGATTTTATGCTTTATATCGAAGATTCATATGCAACCTTAGGCAAAAGACCAGCTTGAAAATTTATACATGAATGAACCAAAAGAGAAAAATGCAATGAAAAAAGGATTAAGGATCAAATCGTTACCTAAAATTAAGTTAAGGACATAAATGTAATTGGGACCAAATATATATTTTTGAATGATTCAAAAAATAATAATAGTTAGAACTTGACAAAAACATAATTTAAAACGATGGTGTAAGATCCTCTATTTTTAATTAACTAGTTAAGACCCTTAAGTTTTTTTTATTTGATTTAAATTATTTTAAGTAAATCCATTGGGTATGAGTAGAGATAATCTTCTACGTGTTTACTGTTTGGCTTAGCAAATTACTTTAAATCAATAATTACTGAGGCTAATAATTATTGAGGCTAAATGTTTAATAAACAACCTTAGTAAGAGAATGGCTAATATATCTAATTCATGTGGGTAATTGTAATACTCATACTAAACGTATCTAGAAAGTTTAGCATGTGCATTATCTTTAGTACTGGATACATTAAAATTTACAACATAAGTTCCTTCGAATGAATATTTTATACAAAGATACGCGTTCGTACAATCAACAATACAATACTACACGTCCAAATTATAAAATACATTCTTAAAGTCCAAGACATCCTGCAGCGGGTACGAACGAGCTCTTGCTGAAATATCCATCCGGCTACAAGC
>Ga0228711_1010750_pt1 | contig 11919 bp, 6 predicted proteins | sample MedpolnodulmetaG_2_FD_177996 | JGI IMG/M metagenome (GOLD analysis project Ga0228711, IMG submission 177996) | Root nodule microbial communities from Medicago polymorpha collected in Santa Monica, California, United States - brown nodules | ecosystem: Host-associated > Plants > Roots > Nodule...
TGGCCATTGAGATAGCTCACAGAATGAATTGGCGATATCTTTGGTTAGAAACTGATTCAATGTTAGTTTCCTTGGCTTTCAAGTCTTCCAAAGTGGTCCCTTGGCATTTACAAAACAGATGGAACAACTACATTCACCTCATCTCTTCCATGCATTTCTTTGTTACTCATATTTATAGGGAAGGAAACAAATGTGCTGACATTCTTGCAAGTATTGGTCTATCTACTGCTTCTCATGTTTGGTTTTCTCAACCTCCTGATAATATTAGGGCAGACTTAGTGACTAATAAGCTAGGTTTACCTAACTTTAGAATTGCTTAACCTTGAGGGTTTTGGCTTTATGTCCCCCCTCTCTTTTGTTTTGCTCCTTTTCTTTTTCTATTTATCTATTTTGGGGTTGCAGCAGCTGCTGTAATCTCCTTTGCTTAAAAAAAAAAAATGTATGTATATATATCATAAAAGTCATAAATGTATATCCACTAATATGGTAACATGGATGTCTCTAAGTTACAACTAATTAGTTAACATAAAGATCAAAATCTTCTATTGTAGCATGCAGTCTTCATCTATCTTCTTGGTCCTCTCAACATTTTTAACCAAAACAAACTGACAAATCATCATTCATTTCCAAATTTCGTTCACTCTCCTCCACCTGAATATATACCAGAAAACACCATTAAGCAATAACACTATATTATATTTGAAATCATCTATCGAGTTTCATAGAAATGATTTGTCATGCAATTACACTTCACAAGAAATACACATGTATTTAATCAAAAATATAGAAGTCTTTGAAATGACTTAAATGGATAGAAAGAGCACATTGCCAAACCATACTATTTACTCTTTTTTTTTTAAACAGAAGAAAAATTAACTTTACTTGACAATCTACGTTCTATTATAATTAAGTAACTTTGGAGAGATCATATTGATATGCAATTATATATACATCCCAAATATATTACTATCATTTTGTATTGTGTTATTAAGTATACAACAATTAGAAAATGGATGACAACATTTTGATTGGTGGAGAGTAACTTCAAAATGATAGGATTTTCATTAACTTCATTACTTATTAGTTGGTGCTTCAATTTGAATATGCCAAAAACTAATTGGTAGAGAAAGTCACATAAAGGATATATATTATGAGCTAAAAATAATAGTAACTTACTAGAAATTCATGACAACCGAGCTGTCAATGTCTTGATTTCGCTTTTAACTAAAGGAATTACAAATGTTAATGGTCAAAGGAAAATTCTTTTCACATTTGTAAAGAATTGCATGTCTTGAAACAATAACATTTTTACAGATGATAGGTTTATCAACTCAGAAGCCAAAACTTTGAATTTGCAACAATAAGATGTTTCCTTCCAGGAAATTACTTATATTTCTCAGTGTTTGGGAATAGCAAGCTTAAAAGTACATGACAAATAAAGTTGCAGTAATTGTCCACGAGAAATTTTCCTTTCTAATATCTTTTAGTTAATTTATATTAATTCATATTACTTTTCTTAGACTAGGTTTAGACTAGCAAAGCTCACAAACCTTAATAGAGCCCAATCATGATCTTAACTCTTAAACACACTCAAAAAACGGTTTAATCTTAATGAAAATTTTCCCAAAAAGAAAGAAACAACTCACAAAGCAAAGCATCATAGTCAACATCACATGTTCTAAACACAAAAACATTTCACACACACAGAAAAACAAAAACAAAAATTGTTACAAAAAGAGAGAGATACCTGGAGAAATTACAGGAGAAAGAGAGAAAGAGCCGTCAGGGAGAGAACTGTGAGAAAGAGAGAGAGAGCTGTGAGGGAGAGAGAACCTAGAGAGAGAGAGAGGTTGTTGTTAGACATTGATTAAACAAGTCAAAAGAGTAATATGTTTGTGAATTGCGTGGATTTAGTGTGCAATTGACAGATCAAACATGAAAAAGCAAAATAACCTTATTTCCACCTAGAAATAGTTTTTCTCCCTAACCAAGACAATTGACAATGTAACATAGCTAAGAATGACCAAGACATAAAAGACAATGTAAACAAACCCTTGGATGGATAACAGAAACACATTAATTGCATCAGCATACAAACCTCTACAGCATAGTGTGTGTAAGCACTTCGGCATAATCATCAAAACCAAAGGGAAGAATATTTTGCTAAATCATCATGATCAATTGGTCATGCAATTGGATTAAACAAAGAATATCATGATATATATTTTTTGGGGTCTAAAAACAAAGCTCCATCTGCTGCCTCCAACTAAGAGAAACTAACTTTTATGTCATCATGAAATATCTCTAAATATATATCATTCCAGCCGTAGTGATCTCAATCAATAAATTTAAATAACTAGAAAATGGCAACAAAAGCCTACACACAGAATCACATCCTTAAGTACGCACATGAGCTTATGATTTCCTTAAGCATGTCCTTCACATTTTCAACAATATATGAAGAGTAAAATATACTAGCTTTTATCTATTGTGACACTAAAACATAGCTGCAAAAATAATGCAATGGATAGACAAATTGATCATATTGGTTCTATCAAAATCCATACTAAAATAGAAAGGTTTTGATGAGTAATTTTCACAAATAAAAAGAAAAAATAAACCAAGAAGTTGAAAGTTGAAACTAATAATCATACTACAGACATGAAGTTGATATGAGTTAAAAGTGAAAAAAGAAGCAAACTAAACAATAAATAGCATTCCATATGCATATGGATTATGCTCATCAATGATGAGTGGAAAAGCTGAACCCCTTTGGATTTTCTTGTGGAATTCATGTACCTCTTAATCTGTTTACAATCTCTATCCATACCAAAATGTTTCTGTCATTGTTTCAAATATCTCACTTACAATATTAAACACAACTTATATTATAAATTATTTCTGATACTAATATGATTTGGGATGGAAATTGAAGCAAATAATAATCGATAGAAGCTAAACAAAGTTGCAAACAACCAAAACATTTAATAATCACAAAAAATTAGTCATCTACGAAGCACGGACACTCCTCGGATTAGCCGTGTCCCAGTGTCGGACATTGTCGTATCCGACACCGACACAACATTGACACATAATTACACTAAATTTTGTGATTTTTTCAAATTATTAGTTGTGTCGGCGTGTCAGTGTCCGTGTCGTCTCCGGTATCCGTGCTTCATAACTTACAACTGAAGAAGAAAAGGACAACTAAAATAACTCCATGTATGTGTGCACGATAATGTATCCAACATATAACATATATGTTAAATATATATCTAACAAATCAATGAAGACCTTTTGCCTCAAATAAGATGGACAATTGCTTTTCTGACTTTCAATACTTCCTAAAAACACAAGTAAAAGACTAAAATACCCTCAGCGGTAGTTAACTATTGCTGACTTATAACTAAAACACACGCCGGCAGTTAACTGCCGCTGGGTTTTTTGGTTATTTACTTGTGTTACTAAGACAAATGAATGTCAAAAAAGCAATCTTCAATAAGATGTTGGGCACATCTCACTGGCCCATACATATGTTTGAGTTAAATTAAACTGTAGCCTACTATCATGACTTATACTTACACAAACCTTTATGATTAATTTATCTTCATGCAGATGGATATTGTAAGATCACATAAGAAGAGAATTCTGCAAAATCAACTAATTGGTTGATAATAATTGAAACTACAAGTAGTCTCTACAAAAGTACAAACCATCACGAAAACGATGGAACCTATTGGTGTCTCTAACAATGATTTCTCTCTTCACAACCAAAGACACGTATTTTATTGCTGAGTGGCAATCACCAAATCGAAAAATTAAAAACATGAAGAAAAAAATTGAACAATCAGAAGGGTTAAGAACCTCTACCTCAAATGGGTTGGTCGGATTCAGAGAGATAGAGAGAAATGAAATTGACGCTGGAGAGGTTGGGGTTCTGCGATTTGGATGCTGGAACGTGGGATTGAAGTTGGTGATTGGAAGTGGAACACGATTTGGAGTTCTCTGACAGGAAGAGAGAGGGAAACCAATTTTTTTAGGGTTTAGGGATTTAGAGAGAAAATACTAAAAAAAAAAAGAGTTAATAGCGTTTTTTAGAAGGAAAAAAAAATAAAAAAACAAAACACATAGTTCAAGCCTACAATAGCGATAATAGTGATAATAGTTTACCACTCGGTAATTTCAAATTACTTGATATATAGCGCTTTCTTTAATATATAACCGCTATCTTTATCAAGCCTACAATAGCGCTTTTAAAGCGAGCGCTATTTAAGGTTAATTTAGTTCTAGCGCTTTCCATCAAAAGCGCCGTACATCATAAAAAAAAAATTAAAAAAATATATATATTATTTTTGTTGAACTTATGTTGACGCTTTCGGAACAAAATGCTATATAAACTTAGAAGCATAGCTAGCGCTTTTTCACAAAAGCGCTAGCTTAATCCTCCGTATTTTGATTTATAGCGCTTTCATGTCAAAAACGTTATTTAAGGGGCGCTATATTTTCTCATTTTTGTAGTAGCGGATAGAGTTTGAAAAGGAGAGAAGAGAGTAGGGAAGGAAAATAGGCTCTTATCAATTAATTGAATGTATTGTATTATTTTTTCATATAAAATTAATGAAACACATGAAATGAATATCAAATTTTGTAGTTACATGATTTCTTTTAGATTATCATTCACATCATGTTTTTTATTCAAATTGAGATACAAATCAGGTTAGGATTTCTTCAGCCACACTCAGTTGTTTTAGAAAGAGGTTTCTCATTCATTTGTAAAACATTATGATTAACTAATATCTGAACTATGTAGATAACTTTAAGGAAACACTTACGTGTAACACCACCCTCATAAGAAATCATTATCGACAAAGTTAGGAATAGGATCCGACATATTAAAATGAACACCTTATATAAAGAAAGACATCGAAGGAAGACATAACTCCCTTTCACTAGTGATATATTTGTCACTTCCTTTAATTTACACAACTACATAAAAACAAGTGAAAAAAATATTAATTTTTAGAAAAATAATTGCATAACCTTGTTGTAAAATCATCATTTTGTATGTTACAGTAATTTTTTTAGCTAGTAACAGTTTTATAATTGATAAATAGAGATTATATAACAACATCTCATTGGTCTCAGTGGCAGAGCCCTTCATGGGCTGGGGTAGGCCACGACCCACCCGGAAAAATTAGAAAATCAATGATTATAGGTCTATTTTGCGAGATTTTATACAATTTTGTGTCGGTTTTAGGTTTCGGTTGATTCAAATTCCTGCAAAGCGGTGTAGTGGGGACTTCATCTCATATTACCATCGGAGTGGGGACTTCATAGGATCTCCCATACACCTCTAGCACAACCTTCACAAAGTTTCACCAATCGGTTATGGTTGGGCAACCCAATATAAGGGCCTTTGCGCACCATTCCATGGACATTTTTTTTTACCACTTTCATAGACTCTTCCAGAGAGTGATCTTTGGATATTCTCTCAGTAATATCATTGTACCTCTCACGATAGAAATTCATCATTGATTTAATAAATTACGATCCGCTTACACCAGATCATTGTCGCTAGAAGAAGGCAAATCTCATCTCTTCATTGGTTGCTTCGAATTTCCACAAATTCATCATTGAAACTTGTTTTTTTTACTTTTTCGATAGTTAAAAATATCTCTTATTCTAGAAGCATCGTCGCAGCTGCAACCAGTGTAACAACCTAAACCCTGAATGCAATAAATCACGCAATTAAATCAATATTTGAAAGAGTTTAGATGCTACATCTTTAATTACTCAAAACATGCATAACTCTGTTTTCAAAAGCTTGCAATGGAAAATCATCAAACAATTATCTCAACAATCATATAACAAAATCTCAAATCTCAAACATAATTAGACAATATGTCTAAGCAGAAACATAAATACATAGCATAAATGTAAAAGTCCCGACACTCCTAAATCAGAACCCTATCTAAGACTCCAAGGAAAGGTAAAGAGGTAGCTCCAAAGCTAGTCCTCAAGCAACTCACAAGCAATAAGAAAACCAGTCATACACGCCGTATATCCATTCACACAAATAGGCAGGCGGTCAACCAAACAACCATTAGGGATTAGATAATATTCCACATAATAGAATATAATTAAGTATAAGTATTCACGGATTTCATTTATCATACATATACATACTTATCATCATAGGATACTAACTTCATATGAATATTATCTTACTTCTATCATAGCATATCAAACATAACATTTTCAATCAAGTAATTAAAAAAAACTCTTAATTAAGTCATCAAACAATGTATCATCACTTCGACATTATTTCTCAAGTATACTAGCATACTCAAGCAACATATACAAGTTAACATTTCCACATAGTCACAATCACTCATCACCACACTATTTTTTCACCAAAAACTTAAAAACTTCTCAATTCAAACCAAACTTCACAATTAACACCAACAATTCAAAACCCATCAATATACAAACGTACCAAATCATCCAACAAGTAATTAAAATCATGTTTGAACAATAATCATCAACAAATTCATCTACTTTGGGTGGTTTTGCAAAAACGCGGGGGATATGATATTCTACTATCTTCCTGGTGAAAGGTCTTTTGCGGTATTTCATGTGATGGCGCTCAGGAGAGTAATCTTATTTCTTTTGATGACTTTGGCATGGGGGAGAGTCCTTCCCTCCATGGCGGTCCACAGGTTTACCGTGATGGGAATGATGAGGAAACAATTTGCTACTTCCTCTTTCTGAGTCATTGGGAGGCTTCTTGCCGCCTTTTCAACAGTTTGTCGGAATGGAGGTGGCATCATCTATTCACTACACCATTTGTTGTCTCTGGCAACACTTTTTTAGGGGACGTGTAAAAATTGTCCCCTAAAAGTCTCTAAGGCAACAATTTATGAGTGTTGCCAAAAATATTTTCGCAACCCCTGATAAATGTCCCCTAAAATACTTTTGGGAACACTTTTGGAGCGTTACACTGTTATTTATTTGGTGACAACCATTAATTGTCCCCTTAGATACTTTTGGGGACGATTTTGGAGCGTTACACTATTATTTCTTTGGTGACAACCATTAATTGTCCCCTTAGATACTTTTGGGGACAATTTTAGATTGTTGCATAAAAATTTCACCAACATCAAATTTTTTGTGTTGGCCTAGTCAACACACCTTTGATCACGTTTCTAATTTTTTTTCAAAAGAACATGAAAATTGGCATAAGTGGGAGTTGAACACACAAATTGTAGGACAGACAAGGCATCCTTTATCCAATACACCACATACTTTTTTATGGTAAAGTTTACTTTTTCTTTATTATATTTATAATTAAATTTTTTTTTTTAATATTGTTGTTTCTCTTTAAACATATTTCTTAAAACTAGAATAAATTTCTAATATTTATTTAAATACGGAATGAATTTGTATAGGTATGAAATGCACATATAGTTATAAATTTTGATGAGTTTTGACAATTGGTAAATTTTATTAGTTTTTATTTTTAATTTTTGTGATTGAGTGATCTAGATTAATCTAATCCAAACCAACTTAATACAAGTACACATTTTTTTATAGAGACCGAGTTATAAATCTGATTTATCCAGTTTAATCCGGTCCAGTCACGCAGTTTAACCCAGTGGTTGAACCATTGACTTCGTGACCTTACCAAGTCGACAACGGATCTGGTTTATAAACTATGTATCTAACACATAATAATAATAATAATAATAATAATAATAATCTATACTATATATAAAGAAAACTACCCCTTTCAGCACTTTTGGGCTGAATCTTTCTTTCTAAAGATATCCACAATTTTCAATACAAATAACACATGTAACAAATAGATAAGAATAAATTTAAATATTAAAACAAATGTAACAAACATGATATGAATATATATTTTTTTATTTATTTTTCCTTTATCATTTAAAAAGTGTAACAACAATCATTTTCTTGTTGATTAACTTTATAATGACATATATTTGATCTAGTTTGTTATTTTCTTTAAGGATAAAGGAAAAAAAAATGGACATATACTCACATCGTGTTTGTTACACGATATATTTTATGGTAACAAAAAAATACTGGGTTTGTTGCATTTTTTTAATATTTGAATTCACTCTCATTCATTATCTTATTTACACAACAGAGTTAGTCAAAGGGAATATGATAATGGAAAATGGTCACACATAACAGGGATGATGTAAGGGGAGATAAGAATTAGTAGGAGAGAAACCTGGAGCTTCATGCTAGACAGCGTTAAATCACAGACGGGAGGGAGGTGCATGTTTTTTCAAAACTAGAGGGGGTCTATATGTCGTTTAAGAAAACCTCATCATTTATGTTTTTTTCTTCATGAAACTGATTTGGGAAAGGTTTTGTTCATCTTTAGATTTAGCTGGAAAAAGCATCTTTCGTTTTATGTGTAGAAATTAAGCAATTGCATTATGAAATTTGTTGTTTAAGATTATGTGAATTGGATAACTCGGGGTTGTTTGTAAAGGAAGCATGGGAAAAGAAGTTTTGGAGGAAAATTAGAGGAAGGAATGTTTTGGTTCAAGAACATGGAAGATTTAAAATTTGGAGAAAAACATGGAGAATCACAAAGTTCATCAATTTATGTGTTCAACAAACAAGGTAGGTTCTCTACTTAAGCTCTGAACTGTTAATTGTTAGTAATGGGTTGAGTAGTAAATATGTGAGTTCTTGTTATTATATGATTTGGTAATTGTGGTTTGAGGCTATGAATAAAGGTTAAGAGGTGTTAGTATGATTATGTGTGGAGATTAAATTGAAGCTTAAAAGAGATCAAATTATGTGAAATTTGTATAGTTTTTTTTGGCTTGTATATGCTGTTGTGTAACCCATAATTGAGTAATTATTGGATTTTTGGATTCTACGCTTAATTCCCTTCAGTTTGGATTTAAATTTCGTATGTTTTGGATTAAGGACGTATTCATAAAATGCATTTAAAGTTTGAAAATTCATACTGAAAATGGCTACGGGTTTGATGTGGATTTTTCCGAAATAAGCTACTATGTGAATTCAAATTGGTTATAAATGATTTCAGGTTAATTAGGGATGCCCTCATGGTTCAGCGTGAAGTTGGTTGAGGTTTGAAATGCAAAAGTGAGACGAGCCTATGCTATTTTAAAGGATTAAAGGTGAGTTTCTTAGTTAGTTAACTCTCCCTTTTGGTAGTTTGAACCATGTCATCTTAATTTTGTTATTTACTTTTATTCGATGCAAACGAGATTTTAATGGTTATACAAGGTTTTAATGGTTATGCAAAGTAACGATAATGTGAATGAAATTTTATATGATATCAATGTTATGAAAGTGTTGATCATATAAATGAGTTATAGGAATAAAATACTAAGATGTGATGTATATACTCGTAGAAATGGTTTGAAAGAAAAATAAATTGAAATGATTAACATGCTCATAAAATATATATATATATATATATATATATATATATATATATTAGTGCGAAAACTCTGTTTGCTACAACGAAGAGATAATGTAGCCTATGAGTAACAACAACAACAACAATAATAATAATAATAAACATCGTTGATACAACGAAGAGATAATGCGGTCTTTATGCACATAGTCAAATGTATAATTAATGACATGAACTTTAAGTCAAGAATTGTGATTATGGTTCTGATTATGATTATGAGTATGTGTATGAATAAGAATATGACATTATGATAGAATCATGATAGTATTCTAGGTAGCGATCGTAGTTATCCCCGATCGCTCAGCTACGTATGATAAAGAATGTATAAACCTGAAATGGGTTGAGTTTAGAAAAGATAGCGATCCTAGGTTCCCTAAGATTGTCTACTGCCTAGGATAAGTTAAACTCACTGAGACATCCTGTCTCATCCCAATCCCTTTTTTATTTATTTCAGATATTCATGTTACTAGGCGACATAGTGGTTCGTGATGTAGAAGCAGAAGTTGCTGGAGCAGATATAGTTCACGTCAGTGGTATTATTTCAGAGGTATAGGACGAGAATTTCTATCTTATTCAGAGATTTTTTATTTATTTATTGTAATTTTAATGTACCCAATGCCAAGTTTAACACACATGGTAGATATTCTAGAATTTTTTTAGTAGGGGTGTTACATTTTACATTGTCAGTTTTGTGTATACTAGAAAGTGGAAACTGTGAATATCATTTGTAAGAGAGGCCTAAATTCATAATGCATGTCATTTTTCGCCTATTACCTTAACATATATTCACCTTTGACTATTATTGAATACCTATTAGCTTGTACGTAAAAAAGGTTGAATAATGTTTACCGAATACTTTATTTTTACATTTGTAATTGATATAATTATGTGTTATTTTCACCACCTTATCTGTTAGTGTTAGTATAATTTATATTCAAAAAGGGTGCAGAGAGATAGTCAAAGAGACTTAAATTATCATTTTATCAAACTCACTAGAGACAAACATAAATTGAGTAGTTATGTAAGTTTATAACCTATTTTGATTTAGGCAATTGAAGGGAATTGGGAGGAAAATTTGCCTTATATGATCCTAAAGACACGAGACATTGATAAGATAAAGGTAGGAAAATAATAGAGGAAAATGCATGGGTCTCTTTAATAACTTGTTGTACCCTTTTTAATATTTACTCTTTATCATTGAATAAAGTCTCTATGGTATGTTTTAAGTGTTTTTAAAACAGACGTATGACAATCATATTAATTATTTTACCTTGCATTCATACATCGTTATTTCCCTTTTATTTGATGAATATATTTTTAGTTTTCAAAAACTCTTATTTTTTACAAATAAGAAGCTAGGTCGAATTTTTAACCAAGTTCAATATTTTTTCTTACAATTTGGCATATGTGCAGGGACTACATTAATGTCGTTATAGTCGGAGGAATTAATGAAGGGGTTTAGTTGTAGTGGCCATTTTTTTTGCTTCAACTGAGTTTAGTCCACTTGTGTATGTGATAGCATAACGACAGCATGACCATTTAGGTGCAGGCTTGAGGGCAGTTTAGATGTGCTGAAAGTGCAAGTATAGTTCTCTGCATCTTGAAGCCGAGGTCGCAGAAACAGTGTTTGTATGTGGCATACGTGTAGTAAGATATATGAGATGGTCCTTTTTAGGTGTTGAGGAGTAGGAAGGTTTATGGGTCAGGTTTCTGAGTAATATGCAGGCCGTCAACGGAATGCGAAATACTTCAGACGTATATCTGTAAAGATCGGAGGGTAAAGTCCACTTGGGCTTGGTAATGAGAAAAATATTATATATATAAAATTGTGTTTTAAAGTTGGTAAAATAATAATTGACCAACATGAGTATAATTTTCGTACTTCTGATTGCATCTCAGTTGTATTTTGTAATAAATATATAATATGGTAAATGATGAGTCAATAATTAGTCTTTAAATTAGTGTCTTATATTTAATATTTAAGTTTATTTTAATTAGATTTAATCTGTTTTTATTTCCTTCTAGAACTATTTTACTTCAATTGCAAGTTATTATATTTCAGGAACAAACAAATATTCAAAAGATTTAGTCTTGGAGAAAAAGAAAGAAGAAAGGGGAATTGGAGCTTATTCGTGCCAAAAATATGAAGATCTCATACAAAATATATTGTGCAAAGAATTTGAAGATCTTGTGCAAAAATATAACAAAGTGGCGCGCCCCTTTTGCTGCTTTTGCTTCTTTGACAAAAGCTGCCTATATTAGTATTTCTGACTTAAAGCCCATGGTTTCTTGTGCAACATTTTAATAATTTAATTCTTGGGGCTCAAGTCAATGTTAGACTATAAATAGAGCAGCCCTCTAGTTTGTAAAATCATCTTTTGTTCTTGTAAATAATAAGTGACAATTGTTTCCTTGAATAAAAGTTCACCTTT
>Ga0228711_1010751_pt1 | contig 11919 bp, 3 predicted proteins | sample MedpolnodulmetaG_2_FD_177996 | JGI IMG/M metagenome (GOLD analysis project Ga0228711, IMG submission 177996) | Root nodule microbial communities from Medicago polymorpha collected in Santa Monica, California, United States - brown nodules | ecosystem: Host-associated > Plants > Roots > Nodule...
AAAAAAAAAAAGAAGTAGGCATCTTAGGTATCGATTTTGAGCATCTTCTTGTGTGAGATCCCATATTCCCATTCACGGTCCCCACTCACTTGTGTGTTATTGTTCTCATATCACTCTTTCTTCTCTTCTCCATAAATAAATTCTTCTTTCACCACACTCACTCACACCCCTCCACTCTTACCTTCAAAAGATGAACATGTTAGAGAATTCTCCACTTGACACTCTAGCTTTCAACTACTTGAGCTTCAATTTCTTCAACCATTTATGGACATGGCTCGCCGTCATCTTCTGGAGGATCCGAACCCCTAAACCTGAATTATTACCTCCTTCCCACGACACTTCCTCCGTTAAACCCGACCTAGGTCTTAAAGTGTTGGAACCTCGTCATGATGATGCTGGTCCAGCGCGTGTTCCTAGTAACGGTGGTGTTGAAGACGTTGACGGAGTTATACAGAGAAAGATGAAGTTTACCATGTATTATTATGACGATGAAGATGAAGATGACAGAGAATGCAAGGAGAGTGTTAAGACGTTAAAAATAACGGAGGAAATATGGGAAGAGAAAGAAGGAAGATTAGGGTGGTGGGAGAGTTGGGAAAAGTTGTTGAGGACGAGAACTGGAGAGAACGAAGGTGGGTGGTATGCGTACCAAGATTTAACGGTGATTAACGGCAACGTTGTTAGGTTTTGGGATGAAGAGTTCGAGACCTTTGCAAATGGAGGAATCAAATAACAGCTTCAGCTATGTTCTTGTATGGTAGTAGTCACTAATTAGATTAGATAGAGAGATATAATTATGTTATAATAATGTTATCATCAATGTATATATGGTGGTGGACTGATTATTTTGGATAATATATATCATGATAAGTTGATATATAATCCTCTCCTCATTCATGCTCTTTAGATCTCAAATTTGTAGCGCAAAGTGTTGATATAGAGCAGCCAATTAATTCTCCGAACAATTTTTTTGTATCTCTTTTATCAACCATATGTCATGTATATAAAATTAATATTCCATTCAAGTATCAGAAAATAAATTGTGTTGTGCTATACGGATAAACTGCTCATAATATCAAATGTTCAGTAAATAGACGTGTTGGTTAAAACTCGAAAAGAAGAGTTCAAGAAAAACAACAATTCCTCAACAAACAAACTAACAAACAACAATTGTTGTGGCCAGTTTTATTTAATCTAGGAGCTGGGAAAGGCTCTGATCTTGTTATTATGTTGGTGGTGGTCACAGTCACACATGGTTCCATCAAATGGACGGTGCTAACTAAAATTTCAATATCATGAAATTTACTGTTTCAGACTCAATAATTTGTCTATTGCCGAATATAACAAACTTGTAAGATCAGCTGACGGTTGAAATTTACTGTTGGTAATATATATATACACTAATAAGTAATAAGATTCCCCACAACTCTACATCAGTTCCCACTAGTAATGGAAAAACAAATTTGAGTAATATTCTCTATCATTGAGAATATGCCATAGCACATAATAATAACCCTTGACATTCTTTTAATTCCCATTCTTTTAATCTTCATTGGTATATAAAAAAGTATTAAATAATAAACGAAAAATGTAACCCAAGAATTGTCCAATAGATTATTTATCGTATTGCCCTTTCACATGTAGCATATGTATTCGGTTCGGTGATTGTGATATGATCAGTTTGAACAGTGTCGGCCCAACACATTTTGAGGTCTGAAGCTGACTATAATACGAGGCTTTTTTAATAAGAAGTTAATATAAATTCATAGGTTTTGTAAAAAAAGCATTACAATTAAAAAGAGAAATAAGTATTGCATCATATAAGTGAAAGTGCTCCAAGTGTAACCCTTCCAACGAATCTATCATATAAGCTGACTATAATACTTTGGAATGCGGTATGAGAAAGGGTTGAACCCATATTTGTGAGCGTCATAAAGTCTCGAATCTACCATCGTTGCTTTATTACAAAGTTGTATAATTCATTTGTTGTGGGGCCTTTGTTAGTTTGTGTGTATATACACAAATTTGTTTATTGTGAGGCCTTTATTATAAGTCCAAAATTTGGAGGCCTAAAGCGAGGGCTTGGTTGCCTTACCCTTAAGTCGGCCCTGAGTTTGAAACTGTTTTGCATGTATACATTTATTTGCTAATTTAATTTGCTATATTGTGCTCGTTGAGAATGATGTATAAATAACTACATTTGTTTAAAGGGAGTTTCTACGGTGCAGTCAGGAAACTGATTTTTTTGAAAAAGTTAATTTTGATCTTAATGTTTGATTCATTTTTAAATTGTTGATTACTGATTAATGATCAATAGTAATTCATCTAGTAATGTTTGCAACATCTTGGACTTACAGGTACTATTTTATCGTTGGAATCTTTAACATGCAAACAAAGTTGATGATATTATGTGATAATCTTAAGTGTTACACTTTGTGGGGTGTTACACTTATAACAAGGTAAGATAAAATTAGATTAAGTGTAGTCTTATATATCTGATGAATTGATGATACTATGAGGACTGAACTTTTGATGTCATTGTACAAACAATGGGGTGTTACTCATTACATTTTTGATGTTATAGTGTTAACTTTACTAAAAAAGTCATTTTCATAACTTCACCATAGAATTTTCCTTATTTAAAACAGGAGAGATCCTCTCCAACTTTTTCCTTTTTAAAATAAATGGAGGTTTCCGTTACGACAATTTAGTGCCCACTCACGTAAATACACCTCAGTTAGTTTGGTATAAGTTGATATACTCTGAAGCCCTGATACTTCAAAATGGATGACGTATCGTATCCCCTGCGTATCCTGCACTGATACATGCCTGATACTTTCCGATACGTATCAGAAGAGTATCCAAAGATTAAATTTTATTTTTTAAAAAAATAATTATCGATACTTCCCGATACGTATCAGGAGATTATCCGATAATTATCCTGCATTGATACCTGCTCCGATATTTCCCAATTAATGTTAACTAAAATAACTTAACTCTTGAGTACTGATGTGTTCTTTTTTGGATATAACTTTTTTGGATAGATTTTAATATAACACTAACAATGTTCCTTTTGGATATAATATAGTAGTGATAATGCTCTTTTTGGGATATATTGTTTATGTAATTGACTAATCATCACTCTCTTAATCGTCAATATTATTTATATTTATGTTGATGTGCTACGACCCTATGATTGATTTCTTTTGTTTGTTAATATATTTGCATATTAAAAAAATGGTTATAATTATAATGTACATTTAATTATATAATTTTTTTTATTAACGTATCCCAGCCGTATCGTATCCTGATTTTTAAAATTTTCCCGTATCGATGTATCAGTGCAGTATCGTAACTGTATCGTATCTCGTATCCAGGCTTCAGAGTATACAAGGCTTTGTGTTCTCACTTCTTCATCTGTTTAAAATATTATATTGATATCTTTTTTTGTCTATATTCAAAATATGGATCTCTTATTCATTTAATGGATCCCTTAATTCAATTAACTATAGTAAAGGAGACCACTAAAGAGAAAGAGAAGTGGACTTTCTAATGAGAGAGTAAAGTTGTATGAGGGTGAAAGTCATTCTATTAAAGGTCAACAATTAAATCTAAAAATGCAAGAGAACCTCGCTCCATGATGATAGATTTATAATCAAGATCCCAAGTCAATTAAAGATCTCTTCAAATAGTTGAAAGTCCGGTCAATAATATAGAAGCTTTGCACAAGATTAGGAAAAACGATAAATCCAATTACCTCCAATATTTCTCGAAAGGCCTTCAAAATCGACATTACAAGGATTAAAAAAAAGAGGAACTATCCATATTGAATTTAATAAAGCCTTCCAAAGGGGAACGCCGACAAACATGACGAATCACATGATTTTTATTTGTACAACCAAGGGCATGGACCATGAAGAGTGATACGATAATATACTAATATTTGGAGCTCCAATTTTTTTTTTCAAATTCAGGAAAATATCTTCCAAATCTCAAAACGAGTTATATGAACATAGAGCATGCTTCTGTAGCAGCATGGTGTTTGAACCAACTCTAGAAATTTTGTATGTAAAAATCACGAGGATATATAAGTGGGACAAAAATACCTCCATATAGACATTGCATTAAGACAATTTCAAAGAGTATGCATATCGTTCCTCGCAATTGCACCACACCTATGACACATGGCCGACCCTAGGCATAGGCCAGGGGTGCAACGACCTAGGGACCATTCCGGTGGGGGTAAAAAATAATGGGGGATATATATAGCAAAGTTCTCTGAAAGGCCTTAAGCATTGACCTAATGAAGGGATGGGCTGAAGTCTGTTAATATTTTTGGCTCTTTTGGTGCGATTTGTTATATATACCCCCGTACAGCACAAAGATTTCTACATACACCCTCCCTATAAAAAAAATTTGGTTGTTCTAAATAATGTGCCAAAAAATTATTATCAAAGAAATTGGGATAATTTTATTATCCAAGATATTTATTATCCAAGAAATTGGGATAATTTTATAACAAAAAAATATATATTTTAGTTGAAAATGAGCTATTAGAGAAATTAATCTTAATCTTGTATTTCAAAGGTTCCAAAAATTTAAATTATATCAATATAGTAAAGTGAACTTTCTTGAATTAATTGAAAAGATTGCAAAATTGAATTTGATAATGCAAAATCATGCGAGACATACGATGTTTTGAGGGTGCCAGCATTGAGATATCAACTGTCAAAATTAATGTGTGTCTCATCAATTTCAATGAGCTAATTTCTTATCATAAGTGTGATAAAATTATTGATATAACTTATAAGTTATTAAGGGTGCTAAAATTCACTATTGAAGATATACTTTTAACTAGTCTAACATTGATTTTGTATCATCTTAATGACCTTGTTAGATATACTTATAGCATATAAAAAGTGGAATGATGTACTTCTAGTATACAAAGGAGTTCTTGTATCTTAGATTACTCTAAAAAGTCTAACACTAGTTTTGTATCATGTATTATTGTTGTTATGAGTTTTAACATTACAAAAAAATTCATCTAAAAGTTTAAATTTTAATTATTACGTGTTGATATACTTCTACGTTTTGGTGTTATTATATCATTCTTAGGTGCTAAAATTTCAGTCTCTATTTTTCATGTGCTAAAATTTTAGTCTATTTCGCAGGTGCTATTGTTCTTTACTTCTACAATTTATTTATTTTTATTTTGTTGTCTATGGAGTATTTGATTTATTTTCAAATGTTGCTTAAAAAAACATTTATTTGGTAGTGAAAAAAGAGAGAAAAAAACAAAATAAAGAGTTAATTAAATCACAACAATAAACTACAAAATTTTATGATGTATTATGTAAGGGACATTTTCTCATATTATACATGAGGCTCATAAAACTCGAGGACGACCTTACTATAACATAACATGATGTATTAGTGGTAACATGACGTGAGCCTCTTAGAGTATTGGTTAGAAGACTTCCATGTCTCTCTAGACAACAAAAATGTCTTAGGTTCTTAGTAATTCATATTAGCCAAATCATACTCCAAGAAATAATGGATGCAACATGTTGAGTTAAATTCTGATTCAGCCGCCTAAAAAAATAGTATATATAAAGGATAAAATTGAAAAGAAAAAAATCACGTTAAAAATTTAGATTGGATTGGAGACTATTTTATTTACAATTTAATCCATCTATATTCAATTAACTAGTTAAGTTTTTTAAATATCTAAACTTTTATACAAAAAAAATTAAGTTTTAGTCTAATTTTTTTATTCAATTTTACCTTTTATTTAAACTTTATTTATCAATTAAATAGCCTAACTTCTTTAATAACGGTATAAAACTTCACAACTTTTATATGTGATTAGTCCCTGCAAATAGGGGTAATTTAAAAATTGGTCTATGAATTCGTTAATACTGCATTTTGTCATCGCAAAATTTAATCATTTAAAATTTAGTTCTAATTGCATTTTTTTGCTAAGGTGGAGAGTCATTGGCGACATGGCGCTTATGTGTCAAGTGGTGACTGGGTATGAGTGTTGCCACATCGGCAAAACATACATGGATGGACAATTTTGCGCTTAATGAGACAACCCACACGTGAAATGACAATTTTACTCCTGTCTTCATCTTCTTCTCCTTCTCATTCCCTCTTCTTCTTACTAGATCTGCAAACAACATTCATTCCCAACTTGAAAAAAAGAAAAAAAAAACATTGATCCACATCACTTATTTGTCGAGAAGAAACATCATAATTACTCCATAATGACGACACTGTTTTGAAACACAAACAACCTTCGCTCTAAGTTGGTAGCTTCTTCGATTTCATCAATTAGGTTTCCGATTCAATTTCCGATTAGGTCAAAATCAACGACATGGAAGGTAACAAAGACGAAGCTTTACGATGCATTCAAATCGCAAAAGAAGCAATCTCATCAGGTAACAAATCCCGCGCTCTCAAAATAAATAATTACACACGCGGCGGCCACATCAGCATCGACTTGGTCAAAATTGGTCTAGAGGGCCAAAACTGCAAAATGGACAGTACTTAGGGGGCTATATTGTATTTTATTTTGTTAGGAGATCAAAATCGCAACTTCTTGATACTTAGGGCGCCAAAACTGATATTAAACATTAATAAAATATTGAAGCTAACTTTAGACTTGGTTATCCTTGCTAAAGTATGAGTAGCTTCGTTTTTTTATCTCCAATTAAAATTAACATGAGAGTTTTTTAAAGTATAAATTAAAACAGCGCTCACAATCAGAAAACATAGCACAAAACAGCAGCATCATTTCTCCCATTATGAAAATAGTCGACCATTAATCTCCTATGAATCAAAAGCAAAATCAACCCGCATGATAGCACATGAAAGGGACCCAAAGTCTCCCCTACATTCACATTGCATATAGGCGAGATCCACTTTATTTTGGCAAGCAGGAATCGACATTCATCATGAAGTATACACATGTCAATTCCCACTCAATTTTATCAGAAAAATACATCAATATTACATTTATGGCTTAATTACTGTTTTGACCTCATAAGTATCCAAATGTTGTGATTTTGGCCTCCTAAAAAAATAACTCTTTCTCAGCCCTTTATCTTTACTCCCTTTTGCAGTTTAGGCCCCTCAAGTCAACTTTGACTGGGTCAATGCATATGTGGCACTTATTGGGATGCCACGTGTGTAATTATCAAATAAAAATAAATAAAAAAACCAGGTGTGTATTTATTAAATTAAAAAAAAAGGAAAATGGAAAAGGCACACAGAAACCCTTCAGTGCACCTTCATCATTCTCTTTCTCCTCATCCAAACCCAGCAACCTCTTTGTAACCCAGAAAACTTATCTATAAAACATCACTACCACTGTTCATGTTCTTCAAGCCATTCCACTACTTAAAAAAAAATCCATCCAAGAAACATGTGAATTTCAATATACATGAAGAAAGGAGACCAAGAAAAACATAGTGGATAAGCTGCCCAGCTACGTTTCAAATTTGTTTCATACTAAATGTTTGTTGCTCGGACATCACCGCTCTCTGCAAATCCACCATTTTCACATTACCGCCGCAAAACACCATCCTCGTTCCATTGTCCGCCGCCGCATTCTTCACACTCCTCCACTCACACAAGTTCCCACTCACAACCTCACATACAACAGGTTCACCTAACACCAACGTAGTTGATTCTGGCGAGGAGAGGTAACAATTTTCGAGCTGTTCATTTACGGATTCTACCGTTTCTTCTTTCTTTGTGCGTGAAATTGCGGCGTTGATGGATAAACAATGGGTTTTGGTTTGTATGATGTGAGTGGGTTGATTGGGTTAATTGGTCGGGTTAAGATATGAAAAGATTGGGTTTTGGTGGATGGAAGAGAGAAGCTTAGAGCTGCAGTAGCTTCCATGATGATAATGGAAATTGTGAAAAGATGAAGAAAATTGAAAATGGGATAAAAAAAAAACAATTGTGCCTTTTCCGTTTTTCATTTTTTTAAATTTAATAAATACACACTTGGATTTTTTTAATTTATTTTTAATTAATAATTACACACGTGGCATTCCAATAGGTGCCACATATGCATTGATCGAGTTAAAATTAACTCGGGAGGTCAAAACTGCAAAAGGGGTAAACAGAGAGGGCTGAAAAAGAGTTATTTTTTTTAGATTGTCAAAATCGCAATATTTAAATACTTAGGAGGCCAAAACAGTAATTAAACCTACATTTATATCTTTCTGTCGTATGTCTTTCCCACCAAACTTCACCCACTGGAGTTATATTAAAAAATTAAAAATACCATAATGAAAAAATTACAAAATATTTTTGCAGTCTTATAACTTACGATAAAATGTCACCGACATAATTTAACAAGTGTAAAGGAAAATCCCAGAATCCATATAAAATAAGAAAACTATCACACTTTAGGAGACAGTACATCTTTTCTTGTTTATTATGATACCAACTAGTAGCTAGTGTATTAATTAATTATTACAAGTTGTTAATCAATCAATAATATAATTATGAGATCGTGGGAGGTGGCAAAAATATTAGTATTAATATGACTTAGAGATCTTGACTCACTCCTACGACTACCCTTCCATTCCAAGGCACCAACATTTCCCTATAAATAAAAGCCATTACCCCTTACTCTACTCAATCGCACTCTCTCTCAAACCACAACACAACATTCCTCTAATTTCTTAATCCTTTTATTCTTCTTTGTGTAAACAAAAAATGATGCAAACACATAACTCCCTCACGCCCCTTGTTTTCTTCCTCTTGTTCATGTCACCGATATTTCCTTCATCCGCAACCGCCGCAAGACCACCGCAAGATCTAATTCGTTCATCATGTGCACAAGCTAGATACCCAACTCTCTGCGTCCAAACCCTAACCAACCAATTAGGTCTCACAACAAAGCCATTAGACCTAGCTCAAGCCTCCGTCAAAGCCAGTCTCACTCACACTCTCACCCTTTCCGTTTACCTAAAGAAAACCCTAAAATCCAATATGGTAGTAGGGTCCACAACCACTTCTAGAACTCGAGTTGCCTTGAGAGACTGCGTTACTCAAATTTCAGACTCGGTTCTTCAGTTAAACCAAACGTTGAACGAGTTAAAACATCTTCGCATGGGAACGTTTGAGTGGCAAATGAGTAACGCTCAAACATGGGCTAGCACCGCTTTTACCAACGGTAACTCTTGTATTAACGGTTTGAATAGAAGTGATGCTGAAAAGAAGGTGAAGTTGGAGGTGAAAAGAAAAGTTACCGATGCATCTATGTTTATAAGTAACGCTCTCTACTTGATCAATCGTCTTGGTGAAAGCAGGAATCAAAAGCCTCACTCCAATTCCAATAACTGATGCATGCATCCATGCATGGTCAAGTTTCTGATTTTGTGTTGTTCTCGTATCGTTGACTATGTTGACATAACTTAGTGTGCATGAAAAAGTTTTACTATTAAAGCACTACGTACTAGCTGTAGATTTGTAGTGTAAGTTTTTGTTTTGTATTTCTGTTTTTGCTGTGTGCAAAAGACAATGTAAATCAATGTTTTTGTATGCTGTTTTTGATATGTTGGCTTAGCTAATGTTAAATATTTTGATTTCTTATAAATTGCTCAGTTTTTTAATTACCATCTCATTCTCCTTTTCACAATAATTGACCTATTCATAAAAATAATTGTTCTTAAATGCTTGCTTGTAGAGATTATAGATAAATATGAGATGAGATACATGAGATAAAATAGAAGGAACAACTTTCCCTTCTGATCTACACATTTCTATCCTAAAAATTCACATATATTGGTGGAAGTTAGTTTCAGAAAACATATTTTATTCAAAAGTACATATTTTTGAACAACACAAAATTCAAAAAACTTACACGTGCATCTAGAGTAATACTAGGGGTGTGGAAAGTTCCTCCCAAAAATCAAACATTTAGGAACGTGTGAATATTCAAGTTACCACTGCCCACCGGTGTGATTCAATAAATTAGACTTAAATACATTTTCTTGTATTTCTATTTTGTCTTATTCAGGATTGTCTCCTCCCTTTTTCATAAAAAATAGTAATAAAAGAAAACGTATTTATACTATGTATATATACTGGTCCTCTATATATATTACCACCCAAAAAAATAAACTCTCTAGGAGGATTCTTACTTGAGTATTTTAATTTGCTTCATCGCCAAAACTCAGTCACAATTATTAGGATCATGAGTCATGAGTATTTCATTTGCTTCATCGCCAAGACTCAGTCACAATTATTAAAATGATAAAAAATATGAGACACTTTAAGAAATGAAAACTAGAAACGTAAATTCAAAAATGAAATGATTAATATGTTGCTCCAAAAATCTAAAATTATTTGTGATATGGACTCCATGCTATGTGGTGGAAGGGTCATGGTGTTGGGATTTGGGGCGTAGGAGTTTCTTCTTTTGGGAACAACAAAATTTTGATGAATTTTGGGTGTAAATTAGAGAGCATAAGGCTAGTATTGTGATGATATTTGGACTTGGACTCTTGACAAATCCGGTCTCATCTCTTTTAAGTTTTTTTTTTTTTTTTTTTTTAATTTTTTATATGTGATTCTTAATAAAAAGTTTTTATCGGTTTCAACTTTGTTGACGGCAACTAGAAGGGGTTTGAGAGCAAATTGGGCAAGTCTTGGACGACCAACGGTCCAAATTGCGTGGCAACTTTATTTGGTAGGTTTCCAACTCGTGTGGTAACCTCTGAACTAAGGGTATCCTTAGAGGTGGGTCATACTCAGACTGCCTTTGGTGTCCGTGAGTTCAAGACACCGAGGACCAATTGATTTGTACTTGTGATTTCGTTATGTGATATCAGTTGTTTTCATGGGTGTGCACCAATGTTGTTTTACACCGGACATTTTTCTATAACTTCTATTTTTCCTCTTTGAATAGTGAGCATTGTGATGGTCTGATGTTAATTTGGCATAGAACAATTTAAAAAGATTGGGAGGCTAGAAACTGACTTATTTTCTCTTAAAAGACTTTGAAGGTAGATGTTGTTGTTGGTGATATTAAAGTTACCTCTTGGAGGTTGTTTTTTTCTAGGAAGAGTGGAGGACTTTGTTTGTTTTATGACCGGTTTAGGAATTCTCTTATTTGTATTCATTTTTAGGTGTATTTTGTTTGTTGTTTTGTGGGTCAACTACCTTAATACTTCTATGAGGTTGATGGATCAAGCACTATTGTATTTTACTCGTGTATTCTTATAAATTTTATTTTGCCGTTAAAGAAAAATAAAATAGAAAAAGCTTTTTTTTTTAAAGAAAAATAGAAAAAGCTTTTGTCTACCCACTAGTGCAAATCAGGGAGATACAAAACCTGTTTTTTTTTAGATTTAAGACCTGTTTTTTGCCAGGGTTATATCATCGGGTGTTGTAAGTTTGAGATACGGCACCTGTTTTTTATTGGGTATAAAAACAACATATTGTATCTGTTTTTTCTAATAAACTGGTGTGATATATGTATTTGTAACCCCATTTTTACACAAAAATAGATGTAAAACCGCACATATAACACCTGTTTGAATACAAAATCAAGTGTGATAACAAACATATAACACCTATTTTATCAAAAAACAGGTGTGAGAAAGCTAGTAGCAAATTAAAAAAAAAAATTAACCTGCAGGCATCGTCAGCTACAAGTTATTCAATTCCACAATGCTTTTATTTTTATTTTTATTTTTATTTTTTGCAGTGAATATCATCTAATGTTTCTTCAGAAACCAACATAGATATATAACTAATTATACTATAATGGTGTCTTGGGATAAATGCATACATTTTTTATTTATTTTTTTCAAAAGCAAAAAGGTAATGAATTAATAACTCCCCATTAAGCACAAGATGTACAAAGTAGAAAAAAGAAAATACAACTTAAGT